>Ga0210394_10001744_pt1 | contig 32929 bp, 28 predicted proteins | sample IncBWC12MmetaG_FD_160121 | JGI IMG/M metagenome (GOLD analysis project Ga0210394, IMG submission 160121) | Forest soil microbial communities from Barre Woods Harvard Forest LTER site, Petersham, Massachusetts, United States - Inc-BW-C-12-M | ecosystem: Environmental > Terrestrial > Soil >... | reverse complement strand
AGCATCACCGCGGGTGGAATCGGCGGGAACGCTCGCGTGCCACTTTTCCACCACAAACTTGACGCCGGCATTCACTTCCTCGGCGGCTCAGGCGTTGGCCGCTATGGCAACGCCACTCTCGCCGACGTGACCGCGCATCCCGACGGGACGCTCGTTGGGCTGCGTTCATATCAGGCTCTCGGAACGCTCGAACTCCACGCGACTCCCAAGCTCGATATCTACGCCTATGTCGGTGGCGAGTACGACGGCCGCGCGGCCTACGTGGACGCGAACGAGAAGGGCGTAGGCTACGGCTCACCGCTGCTCCGCAACGATGGCTGCAGCGTCGAGTTGTCTCCCGTGAACCAGAACACGCCTGCAGGCACGAATACCGTGAGCGGAGTCGTCACACCGGCGAACTGCCAGGGTGATATCCGCAATATCATTGAGGGAACCCTCGGATTCTGGTATCGCTTCTACCAGGGGCCGAAGGGCCGCGTGCAGTATGGATTTCAATACTCGTACGCAGTTCGGAATACGTGGAGGGGCACGGATTCGTCAGGCGAAGGCTCCTTCACGCCGCATGCCATCGACAACATGGTCTTCACCTCGTTCCGCTACTACCTCCCATAGGTGGTGGCGCCGTAGCTGGTCGAGCAAGAGCTGCAGTTTAGAAGTTGAATCGGTTTGAAGAAGGGCGCTCCCGAAAAGGAGCGCCCTTTTTCTTGCTGGTCGTCGTCAAACTGAGATCCCGCCTAGCCTAACGGGCCGCGTCGGGAACCAGGCGCCGCAATGTGTCTTCCACCCCTTGCGGCTTGAAACCAAACGGGCCGGGCCCAGACTTGTAGCTCACCCGTCCATCGCGGTCGATCACGTAAAGCCGATCAGGCCAGCCTGTGTAGGCTCGTTCGGTCACATTATCGAAGCCATCGACGACGGCGGGAAATTTGATGCCCAGCTTCACCACGCACAATTGCCCCATCTCGCTGCGCTCGTCGAAACTCTTCGGGCTCGCAAATACCACGTGGTCATCCAGATTGTCGGGATCCTGCCAGACATCGCTTGTGTGCGCTTCGCGAATGTAAACCACGTAGAACGCCACCCGATCGCCATACTGCTCGTAAAGTTTATTGAGGGCGGGAACCTCCCGCCGGAAGGGAGGTCACGTATAGCTGCCGAACACGAGGACTACGGGTTTCTCGCCGCGCAAAGATGACAATCGAAAGCTCGACTTGTGGTCGGGACTCTCCAGCGAAAAATCCGGCGCCATATCCCCAACGCTCACCTGGCCCGCCCGCGCCACTTGCCAGAGCGGCTTGAAGGGCAGCGCTGCAAAAACCGGCCACGGGACGTGTTTCATCGTCGCCGCAAAACGATCTGGTGATTGCAGCATCACGCCGAACAGTAGCATCGTCAGCGCAGCATACACCGCCGCAATCGCCACTAGGATTCGCGCAAGAACCTTCCAGATAGGATTGATTTTCTTCGCTTCAGGCATCGAGTGGCGCGCAATCTACACTTTGCTCGCCTGCGCGTCTCTAATCTTTTTGTATTACGGCTCCGTCACGATCTCAGGGGGGGAGCTCCGTCAGTTTGGATGCGGGGCGTCCAGCGGTATATCCTCCGGACGTGCCACGTTCCGTCGCCCGCTCGCCAACTCTCGGTTTGATCCTCGGACTCGCGATTACCGTCGCGGCAGTGGTGGCCTATGCGTGGTATACCACCGCTCAAATCTCCGGCTTGCGAAAATTGCAGAATGAATTTGCCGACCGCAACCGGAAGGACTCCCTGCAATTGTTGCGCATCCAGAACGACCTGAATTCTCTGGGACTCGCAATGCGGGATATGCTCGAGAGTGACGAAGCGCATCCGCTGGCGGCTTGGTCAGCGGAGTTTGACCGAATTCATGCCGACCTCGATGATGCGCTGCGGCTTGAAGCGCAGTTGGCAGTGGCCGCCCGCACGCCCGAGCAGCGCCAGTATCTTGCAGATTCATTCGCGCAATTCTGGGAGTCAGCCACCGGAGCTTTTTCGTTGGCGCGCGCAGGAAACGTCAATGCGGCTCGCGATCAGGTTCGGTCCGTATTGCAACCGCGCCAGGCATCCCTGACCAACGCGGTGGCCCGGTTGCTCGTCGAAAACTATGAAAGCGAGGCGAGAGCATCGGCACAGGTGCTGCAGATCTACGATCGCGTTCAGCGCCAGGTCTATTTTTTTCTTGCCGCCACGCTCGCCGCGATCTTGGCCACCGGCCTCTATCTGATTCGCTCGAATCTCCGGCTATTCGAGCGGCTGGCCTCGCTCTCCAGTCAGCGCAGCGAGCTCGCGCGGCAGTTGATTGCTACCCAGGAATCCACCCTGCGTCACATTTCCAGGGAGCTTCATGACGAATTTGGCCAGACCCTGACGGCCGTGGGCGCGCTGCTCAGCCGCGCCGAGAAGCAGATGCCCAATGGTTCTCCTGTGCGCGAGGAATTGCGCGAAGTCCGTGACATTGCGCAGCACACCCTCGAAAATGTGCGCAGTCTTTCGCAATCGCTTCATCCCGTCATGCTCGATGAGACGGGTCTCGAGAGCACGGTTGATTGGTACCTGCCGATGGTGGAGAGGCAGACCGGAGTCACAGTCCACTACGAAAAATCGGGCTCTTCCTTCCCGATCGATGGCGGTGCGGGGATTCACATCTATCGAATCTTGCAGGAGGCGCTGAACAACGTCGTCCGGCATTCCGGCTCACGCGAAGCCTGGGTCCGCTTGCGTTTTCTTGCCGCCCAAGTCGAACTCGAAGTGGAAGATCATGGTTCGGGTTTCGAGACGCAAAAATCGAAGCCGGGCATCGGCCTCGTCGCCATGCGCGAACGTGCCCAGCTTCTGGACGCAGCTATTGAAATTTCGCAGTTGCCGCAGCGCGGTACCTTGGTGCGGCTCATCGTCCCCCGCCACAAACTGGATCCCGATGCCAACTAAAATTAAAGTTCTGCTCGTGGACGATCACAGCCTGGTACGCCGCGGTTTCCGTCGCATGCTGGAAGACGAGGCGGATATTGTCGTGATCGGAGAAGCCAGCAATGGCGATGAGGCTGTGCGGTTAGCTCGCGAGCTTGCGCCGCAGGTGATCGTAATGGACTGCGCGTTGCCGGGCACCAGCGGGTTGGCTGCTACGCGCAAGATTCTCGAAACGGCGCCCCCAAAAGCGATCTTGATGCTGAGCATGCACTCGGAGGACACGCTGGTACGCCAGGCGCTGGACGCCGGAGCTCGCGGTTACATTCTCAAGAATGCGGTTGACCTGGAACTGGCAACCGCCATTCGCAAAGTTGCCGCAGGTGAGATTGTTCTCGATCCGCAATTGGCCAAGCCGGCCAATCTTCGCGGCGAGCGAAACGCCGGCCTCACCGCCCGCGAACTCGAAATCCTGCAGCTCATCGTAAATGGCAAGTCCAACAAGGAAATTGCCGACGATTTGAAGCTTAGCGTCAATACCATTGCGGTTCATCGCGCCAATATCATGGAGACCCTAGGCATCCACAAGACGGCCGAACTCGTCGTCTATGCCATCCGCAACGGACTCGTTAACATTTCGTGAAAAGTTACTCCTAATGGTTTTACAGTATTGCTCCCATTAAACGTCTTCTCTAGATTACTCTTCGCTTGGCCGCCAAAGGCTCCCCGCTTGAGGCGCACCCCCCAAGCAAAGTTGACCTTGCCCGGCTGGCTCGAATGCTCGAATGGGCTGGCCGGGAGCTTTTCCTGCCCCGCACACCCCTGTGATTGCATGCCGCGCGGCGACGCTGGGCACACCAATCCCGTTTCCCGACTTCTACTAAGAATGTTAGAATTGCCCTGCGTGAAGTAAGAACCGGCTGCGTTTTTGGCGATATCGTCTAAAGGTTAGGACGGAGCCCTCTCAAGGCTCAAATCCGGGTTCGAGTCCCGGTATCGCTACCAGAATTTTCGGCCACCTCGAAACTCAGCTTACCGCCGCTTCGAACCCCGCATTGCTGTCCGAGCGCTCCGCGCAGGCTTTTGCGTCAAAACCGCCGTGCCCGAGTGCGACGAACCAGCCGAGGCAGCCGCTGCCTGAGTCGGTTGCTGCGTGCGGCGATCGTTCGTAGCATTCCGCCAATTCACCTTCGGCATGATCAGCGAAGTGTCCACTCGATCGCGATACTTCACCGCGATATTCATCAGCGAATCGAGCAGCGAGTCCGACAGCCAGTGCGGCTTCAATCCCAGATCGATCAGTTTCGAATGCTTCGCATTGTAATAATGCTCTTCGGCTTCCACACGCGGGTCCGGCAGATTCTCGATTTCAACTTTCAGCCGCATCTTCCGCGCCGCCTTCTGCACCAGTTGCGCAAGCTCCAGAATTGAGAATTGCTCGGTGAACTGATTGAAAACGCGGCATTCGCCTCGCGCCGCTGGTTCCAGGCACGCGAGCTCGATGCAGCGCACCGTGTCGCGAATGTCCAGGAAGCCGCGCGTCTGCCCGCCCTTGCCGTACACAGTAAGCGGATGTCCGATCGCCGCTTCCACGCAGAAGCGATTCAGCACCGTCCCGAACACTTCATCGTAGTCGAACCTGTTAATCAGCGCTTCATCAAGCGCCACTTCATCTGTCAGCGTTCCGTACACAACACCCTGATTCAAATCCGTTGCGCGCAGTCCCCAAATCTTGCACGCAAACATGATGTTGTGGCTGTCGTGCACCTTCGACAGGTGGTAGAACGATCCCGGCTGCTTCGGGTAGGGGAGCACGTCCTTGCGCCCATTGTGTTCGATCGTGATGTAGCCTTCTTCGATGTCGATGTTCGGCGTCCCGTACTCGCCCATCGTTCCGAGCTTCACCAAATGGCAATCAGGTCGCAATTCGCGAATCGCGAACAGAAGATTCAGCGTACCCACCACGTTGTTCAACTGCGTGAACGAAGCATGCTTGCGGTCAATCATCGAATAGGGCGCCGATCGCTGTTCGGCGAAATGAACCACCGCATCCGGCTCGAACGTTTTGACTGTGGAAGAAAGAAAGTCGTAGTCGGTCACGTCGCCCACGTACATCTCAATCGTGTTTCCGGTAAGCTCCTGCCAGACCTTCAGCCTCTCAGAGAGCGGACGGATCGGTGTGAGAGATTGCGCTCCGAGTTCGTGATCCCACTGGCGGCGGAGGAAGTTGTCAACGATCGCGACGGAGTGCCCCTTGCTCGAAAGATAGAGAGCCGTGGCCCAACCGCAGTACCCGTCGCCCCCAAGAACTGCAATCCTCATATCCTCTCCTCCCTTTCTAACCTTTTTGCCCAGGTAACAGCATTTCGGCTCGTGACTCTAGCATGCCAAATAAGCTATTGCCCTGCGCTCGCGCCCGAATTGCCCTTTTTGCCACCAGCCACCGGAACAGCCCATTTTTGGCCCGCGAAGCCCCGCTCGCATGGCGCGGTCAGTCGCTTTGTCAGGGGAATTAGGCCGAACGGCAATCAAGCGTCGAGCAGAATCAAATTTTACCCTCTCGACCTGCCTCAATGCAATCCACTTAAGCATGCAAGTCGCTCTAAAGCCCTCAATCGCATCACTGCCTCATGTTCCGCCTTGCACCTGCCGATACCTCACCTGAAGGATTGGTGTTCGCAAAAGCGTGTGAGGCCCATGCAAGAAAATGACAGGCGTTTCAGGCAGCGTTTCGACATGAGAGTTCAAGTGAAAATCCGCAATCTCGACTCCCCCGATCTCACCGAGCAGCAGGTGGAATCATCCAACATTTCCGCTCGGGGCGTCTATTTCTCGACAGACCTGCCGCTCGACATCGGCGCCAGGGTCGAGATGTTCCTCACCATGCCGGTGGAAATTGCGGGAAAAGACTCGCGGCTTTGGCGCTGCACGGGGCGCGTCGTTCGCCTGCAACCGCGCAGTCCATCGCAACCGAAAGCCGGCAACGGAGTGGAGATTCACTATTACGAAGTGCTGGACAAAGCGAGAGCGGCAGCCGCAAATGCCCGGCCAGCACGTATCCCGCTACCGTAATCCCGATGCACCATTTCGGATGCTATTCGCGGAGGCCAAAAAATCTATGCCCAAGCGAGCCCTTATCGTTGACGACGAACCGGCCGTGTGCCAGTTGATTCAGGGTGTGCTGACCTCATCCGGCTTGGATTCTTTGACCCTGACGAAAAGCGCAGACGCCACCGGATATCTGCGCGACGAGAAGTTTGATGTGGTTCTGCTCGATTTTGCGATGCCTGCCCCTAGCGGGATCGAACTCGCTCAGCAGGCTCGCGGTTCCGGATTCAATCAGCGCACGCCCATCATCATGATTAGCGACGATCAGCGCCCGTCCGCCGTTTCCGAGGGATTCGACGCCGGCGCTAGCTTCTTCCTCTATAAGCCCATCGACACCACGCGCCTGCAAAGGCTGATTCGAGTCACCCAAGGCGCCGTCGAACAGGAAAAGCGCCGCTTTCGCCGCGTCCCGGTTCGGTCCAAAGTCCGCCTCAGCTCTGAGCAGGGCGAATTGGACTGCGAAACGATCGACCTCAGCCTCAATGGCATGATGGTCCATTCTCCCCGCACTGTTCCCGCGGGTTCGCACGTCCGAGTCACCCTCGACATGCCCAATGGCGCCAAACCTCTTCTCGGTACGGGAGCTGTGATGAGAACGGTCGGCGAGCATCAAATGGGAATTCAATTCAATCTGCTGCGCACCGATGAGAGCGGAAGATTGCAGGAGTTTCTCCTCCCACTCATCATCGAGGGCTGAGCGATGCTTCTCTCGCGTGCGGGTTTGCCTCTCGGCCGCCGGAACACCTGCGGGAATCTGCTGCCGGTCTGGGCGGCTACCTAATGCTCGTAAATCCAGCCACCCTGCCCCATTCCTACGATGGGCGTCTTGTCGCGCTATCGGTCCTGATCGCCATTCTAGCAGCTCACGCTGCGCTGGATCTCGCCGGACGTACAGCCGCTGCCGAAGGAAAGTTGCGGTTTGCCTGGCTTGCCTGCGGCGCTTTCGCGATGGGTTTCGGAATTTGGTCGATGCACTACATCGGAATGTTGGCTCTCAAGCTGGGAGTTCCGATTCTCTACGACTTTCCGACTGTTCTGTTTTCGCTACTCGCCGCCGCGTTTGGTTCAGCCACGGCACTGTGGATCGTCAGCCGAAAAAAATTGACGGTCATTTCGGTTGCATTCGGCAGCTTGGTCATGGGATTGGCGATTGCCGCGATGCACTACCTCGGAATGGCTGCCATGCGCATGCCCGCGATGTGCCACTACAATCTCACCATTGTCGGCACATCCATCCTCATCGCAATCATTGTCTCTGCTGCAGCACTCCTCCTCACCTTTCGGTTCCGAAGCGTACAGAACGAATTTAACCTTGGCAAAATCTCCAGCGCCGTCGTGATGGGTTTTGCCGTTGCCGCCATGCACTACACCGGAATGGCTTCCGTTTCCTTCACGTCCTCGCCTCTCGTCGAAGACGCCTCCCACGCCGTCGATGTTTCCTCCCTGGGAGTAGCGGGGATCACGATTGTCAGCGTCTTCGTGGTCGCCATTGTCGCGATCACCTCGCTGCTCGACCGAAGGTTTTCCGCACAATCCGTCCAGCTGGCTTCGAGCGAAGAACGGTATCGCTTGCTTTTCCAGAGATCTCTTGCCGCTGTCTACCGAAGCACTCCCGATGGCCGCATTCTCGATTGCAATGAAACCTGCGCAAGAATCCTCGGATACGAATCGCCCCGGGAACTGATGACCCTGGACGCAAACGCCGCCTCTTTCGAAGAGGGAGATCGCAGCGAGTACCTCGCCCGCCTTTCCTCCGATGGCTTGGTCAGTAATTTGGAGACGAGCTTCAAGCGCAAAGACGGCAAGCGAGTCTGGGTCTTGGAAAACGCCAACCTTGTTGACGATCCCACTGCTGGAGGCTCCGTCGTCGAAGGAACTTTTCTCGATATCTCCGACCGCAAGAGTATGGAATTAGAACTCACACAGACCAAAGAGCTGGCCGAAGCGGCCAATCGCGCCAAGAGCGAGTTTCTTGCCTCCATGAGCCACGAGATTCGCACGCCCATGAACGGCATCATCGGCATGACCGAACTCGTCCTCGACACCGACCTCAATTCCGAGCAACGCGAATACCTGAACATGGCGAAGCTCTCCGCGGATTCCCTGCTAACTCTCATCAACGACATCCTCGACTACTCCAAAATCGAAGCCGGCAAGCTGGACATCGACGCAATCGACTTCAATCTCCGTAACAGCCTCGGCGACACCATGAAATCGCTCGCCCTGCGCGCCCATCAGAAGGGCTTGGAACTCGCCTTGGACGTCCAGCCCGACGTTCCCGATGAATTGATCGGCGATCCCGGCCGCCTTCGTCAAATCATCGTCAATCTCGCGGGCAACTCCATCAAGTTCACTCACACAGGTGAAGTCGTCACCTACGTGGCCGCAGAATCGAAGTCCGCGGACTCCGTCGAACTCCATGTCACCGTGGCCGACACTGGTATCGGCATCCCCATCGAGAAGCAAGCCGCGATCTTCGAAGCCTTCACTCAAGCCGATAGCTCCACCACCCGCAAATTCGGCGGCACCGGCCTCGGCCTCAGCATCTCCTCTCGCCTGGTCGAATGCATGGGCGGAAAAATCTGGGTGGAAAGCGAACCGGGCAAAGGCAGCCGGTTCCATTTCACAGTGCGCATGGGTGTGCAGAAACCCGATTCCACGAAGCCGCTTCGCATCGCACCCGAACAACTGCGAGGCCTGCCGGTTCTCGTCGTTGACGACAATGAGACCAACCGCCTGATCCTCACCAAGATTCTCCGCAATTGGAAGATGGAACCGCACGAAGTCGACGGTGGTCCAGCCGCAATCGCCTCGCTCGCAACCGCCCAAAAATCCGCACGCCAATACCCGCTGATTCTCCTCGACGCCCAAATGCCCGAAATGGATGGTTTTGCTTTAGCCGAGCACATAAAAAAATCTCCATACAATGCCGGCGCCACCGTCCTGATGCTGAGCTCCGCCGGCCTCCGCGGCGACGCCGAACGCTGCCGCCGCCTGGGCATAGCCGCCTATCTCACCAAGCCGTTCAAGCAGTCCGAGCTCTTGGAAGCCATTCTCGCCGCGCTCCGACCAGTCCCTCGCGCGGACGCCCAACCGAAACTGATTACCCGCCATTCGTTGCGGGAAGAAAGTCCACAAGGACTGCGAATTCTTGTCGCAGAAGACAACGCTGTGAACCAGGTGCTGGCGGTTCGCCTGCTCGAAAAGCGAGGCCACAGCGTCCAGGTGGCCGCGAACGGCAAACTGGCGCTCGAGTGCCTGCAACAGCAACGATTTGACGTCGTTCTGATGGATGTCCAGATGCCCGAAATGGGAGGCCTCGAAGCCACCGAAGCCATTCGAGAAAAAGAAAAGCGCACCGGCGCCCACATCCCCATCATCGCCATGACGGCCAATGCGATGAAAGGCGACGACGATGAATGCCTTCGCCACGGAATGGATGCCTACGTCTCGAAACCTCTCGATCTCAATGCGTTGTTTGAAGCCATAGGAAGATTCTGTCCGGTTCCTGCCATCGCAGAAACAGACACGAGAGAACTCGAAACCGCTCCGCCTATATGATTGAGAGCTTTCAGAAACGCGGCAGCTATGCCGCAGAGCGAGTGAAGCCCATGTCCAGCACGACAAAAGGATCGGTAGCCAAGCTGGCTGACGAGAACAACTCGGGCCGTCGCCGGACGCAACGCGTCAAGATCGCAATACCAGTCACGGTAAGGGTCCCGAAGGCGAATGCGTCGTTTTACGAAGAAGCCACAGAAACCGTCGTAGTCAACGCGCACGGATGTCTCGCGCGCGTCGCTGTGCCACTCGCACCAGGCCAGCAGATTCACATCATCAACCAGAAGAGCAGTGAGGAACAAGCATGCGCGGTCGTGTGGATCGGAAAGTTCAACGAAGGCAAAACAGAAGTGGGCCTCGAATTTTCAGAGCCCGCCCCGCGATTCTGGGGAATCACCTTCCCGCCGGAGGATTGGAACCCAGCCGATAGAAAGCTTCCACATATTTTCTCACCGCCGCGCCCTTCAACATCCAAGTGAGACACGTCACTCGAAATCAGCAGCTAAATTTAGTTGTGAACGGTCGCGCCCTGAGCTCTCTCTGACTCGATCTGCTGGATGGTGCTCCGCAACCAGTTCCGCATCGCCTCTTCGATCTCTTCCTGAGTTCCGCACTTGTACAGGTAATCGAGCGTTTCCCCTTCTTTCGTGAGCGGAATGTGGCGGCATGGAATTTTCGTTCCGCGCTGCTCGGGCGGGACCAATTGCATCAAGACGCACTCCTCGCATGGCGCAGGCCGGTCCTTTGCGTCATAGTTCATGCAGCTCGGCGAATCCTCGAAAGCCAGGTGTTGCCGCCACGGCTCCCGGGGCGAGCTGCCATAGCCCCCGGATTCCAGCACTCTCAACTCGAACTTCAGGACATCCAATAAATCGCGATTGTCTCCAGGCATTGGATCCTCCTGTCACCTACAATGCCTTATCGGCACCCCGGACGATGTGTCTCATGCCACTGCGGTGTGTGATCCAGGTCACATTCCAGATGCCTCGTAGAAATACAGTTAACGATTTAAAGACTAAACAATTATTAGCATTTATTAACTTGTTTTGCTGGCGCGCTCACCCTAGAATCCGCCCGAACAGCCGAAGCCGCGGCGAAACACGTTCGATCGCGAAAACCGTTCGATCGCGAAAACCGTTCGCCCCTTTCCACGAGGCCACGAAACAGCTGGCCGTACCTCTGTTCAAAGTGACTTGAGGCACTTCGAGTTGTGATTCAAGTCACAGATTTGTTTATCCGATAAGTTGAGTATTGTCGTGCGTCGCGACCGGGGTGGATCGCGATCGCGAGGATTTAGGGGAGATCCTATGAAGCGCTTGACGGTTGCGTTCGCAATCTACGGATTCTTGGGAGCCTGGCTTTTGTTGACCGGCGTCGCCTGTCCTCTTCGCGCCCAGTCCAATCCCCCAGTGCAATCAAAGGCTCCCGAGTATGCCGGGTCGGAGTCTTGCAAGACCTGCCACGAGCAAGTTTACAAGAGCTGGGAGAATGGCCCCCATTGGAAACAAACCCTTAAAGAAGGCGGCATTGCCAAGCACGGCTGCGAAGATTGCCATGGCGCCGGCGCTGCTCACGTAGCCGATCCAGCCGACACCTCTACGCTGTTTCTATTTGGAAAAGCGTCCGCCAAGGATATCAACGCCCGCTGCGAAACGTGCCACGCCAGCGGGACACAACACCTGAAGGCCATCAACTCCCTGCATCGGCAGGCCGACGTTAGCTGTATCTCTTGCCATTCATCGCATCACGCAGAAGGAAGGGAGTTTCTACTCGCGAGGCCCCAGCCGCAGCTCTGCGTCACTTGCCACCAGGCCCAGAAGGCCCAATTCGAAATGCCCTTTCACCATCGCGTGAACGAAGGGCTTATCAACTGCACGGATTGTCACAACCCTCATGGCACAGTCAAGCCGCACCAGGTGCGCACCTCCGCCCAGCAGGACGCCATCTGCTTCAAGTGCCACGCAGACAAGCAAGGCCCCTTCGTTTTCGAGCACGATCCCGTCAAGACGGAGGGCTGCCAGTCGTGCCACGTTCCGCACGGCGGGCCGAACCCTCACATGCTGCGTCTGAGCACGGTCAACCTGCTCTGCCTCCAGTGCCACACGAACTCGACATTCAGTGCCGCGCCGAGCGCCCCATCCTTCCACAACCAAACAACCCAGTTCCAGGCATGCACGCTGTGCCATACCAACATCCACGGCTCGAACTTCGATCCGTTTTTCTTCAAGTAGGAGCCGACCATGACACCCAATCTGAAAACCAAGCCGTTCACGCCAGAGTTGTGGAGAAAGAAATGGTCGCTGATTCCTATTCTTTTCGGCGCGCTTGCGTTCGTGCCTGTCTGCGCCGCTCAGAGTCCTGATGAAAAGGGAATTGATTCAGGCAACTACAACATTCGCCAGTCGATTGAGGCGGGCTATCGCGCGAACTGGGTGAACGGCAACCAGGACACCTACAATACCTTTGTCCATCTTGGCGAGGGCGTGCGGCTGCTCGATTACTCGCTTGAAATGCGTTCGCTCGACCACAACGGTCTGTTTTTCGATACCCTCAGCTTCTCCAACTTCGGTTATGGCGGCGATCCCGTCGACGTCACCCGGCTCCGCATCCAGAAAAATAAAATTTACGATTTTCGACTGCAGTTCCGCCGTGACCGCAATTTCTGGGACTGGCCTCTTCTCGCCAACCCCTTGAATTCAGCGGCTTCCACCGTGGTGAATCCGGTTCCGTTCTCGCCTCACAGCCTGGACCTCGTCCGGCGCATGCAGGATTATGACCTTACCCTTTTCCCGCAATCGAAGCTGCGCTTTCGGCTCGGCTATTCCCGTAATGTGGATGAAGGGCCGTCTTTCACCACACTCGATGGCGGCACCGAACCCCTTTTGAGTCAGAACTATCGAGTCACCACCAACCAGTATCACGCAGGAGTTGACTATCGCGTGCTGCCGCGCACCACGATTTCCTACGATCAATTCTTGAAGTATTTTAAGGACGACACTTTTACCTTCGATGCCATACCCAATAATTTCCCGCTGCTTCCACCGGGGTTTAACCAATACCGGCTTGCCAACGGTACTCCCGTAGATCTCGGCATCGTCTGGAATACTACCGCCACAGGTGGCACCCCGTGCGGCGCTCCTATCACCAACCCTGGCACCGTTCCTCCCACCGTGAAGTCGAATTGTAACGGCTTTATTGACGGCACTTTTAATGGCGCGGCTCTTCCCGGCTATTCGCGCTTCGGTACGCCCCGGAACTTCATGCCCACGGAGCGCGTGTCCTTTCAATCCAATTATTTCCAGAAGCTTCAAGTCAGCGGTGCTTTTGGTTACAGCTCAGGCGATACCAAGATCAACGACTTCCAGGAAATCGTGGACGGGTGGGCCAGCCGGACAGTCACTCGCGGAAGCATAACGTCCGGGCCGGCCGAAGCTAAGCGCGTCTCCGTTAATGGCGACTTCTCCGCAATCTATAACCTTACCGACAAACTACGCCTTGTCGATTTCTTCCGTTACGACAACTGGCGCATTCCCGGCCAGTGGGAAGAATTGGCTCAAAATCTCTTTGCTACTCCGCCCGGGCCCGGTCAGTCGGGCTTGACGCTGCCCATTTCCACGATCACACCGGCCACTTTTGCCGCGAACTGCCCTGCGGCGCCCTTCAACCAGGCCGCATGCCCGCAGCATTCATCGAGTTCGCTTGCTGATATGGAGGATCAACTCTTCACACGATTCCTCGGGCAGAATTTGAAATCCAACACTTTCCAGGTGGAATATGATTTCAACCGCCGTTTGAATGCACGCGTCGGCTACCAGTACACGAACCGCAAAATAGCCGATTTCAACGCTTCCACTGACATCGCGGAAATCTACCTGCCCGGTGGCGCAGCCGGTAATGCGGGCAACTTCTTCCTCGCAGCTCGCGCGGATTGCGCCGCCACGGCCGGCGTTCTACCCGCTGAATGCACGTTGAATCCGAACGGTTCCATCACCGAAGTTGGCCCGGAAGCGACCAACGATACTTCGCGCAACATCACCAATATCAACGAAAATGCGCTTCTGCTGGGTGTCACCGCTCGGCCCATCGACAAATTGCGCATCAACGGCGACATGTCCATCGGCTACAACGATGCCTCCTTCACCCGCATCAGCCCGCGCCAGATTCAGAATTACAAGCTTCACGTCAATTACAAGCCGCAGCCCTGGGCGTCCGTCGATGGCTCAATCAACATTCGCGAGAATCGCGACAATGTCTTGACCGTCGACAACTTGGAACACGACCGCTCTTACAGCTTTTCCACCATGCTCACGCCTCAGTCAAGGCTCTCTGTCGACTTTGGCTACACATATCTCGACTTTTTTTCCACCATCGACATCTGTTACGCCGGAACCACTGTCGCAGGTGTCACCACCCCTTGCCCCATCATTGACGGGGCTTCGCCGTTGGGCGCCACGAGTCGTTACCAGAGCACCACCCATTTCGCCTACGCCAACGTCATCTGGAAGCCCTACAAGCGGGTGACTGCGATGGTAGGTTATTCCGGCAGCTTCACGCGCGGCACATCCATCTATTTCAATCAGCCCCAGTTCGTTGCCGCCCCTCCGGTGCCCGCCCTCGCGCGAATCTTACCTGACCCGAGCACTCCGCCCGGAACCCTCGATTTCAATTACGTGAAGCCGACAGCCTCTATTTTCATCGACATCTACAAGGGGCTCAGCTACCGCGTCTATTGGAATTATTACGGCTACAACGCGAAAGGCCCGGCAAACCCGATCACCTTCGCGCCCATCGGGAATCCGGACTTTAACGGCAGCACTGCTACCTTCGCGTTCCGCTATGCGTTCTGAAACCCGGGTGGCTGCGAGGCAGTCAGCCGTGATATACCTTTCAAAATCTCAACATCTCCTCAGGAGGAATACGATGGAACTAAGGGCGTTTCGATCGGCTGTCTTGGTTTTGTTGTTTGCCGTCCCTGCCCTCAGCCTTGCCCCGTCAACGCTCGCGGCGGATGACGCGGCGGCTCTCTACAAGGCCAAGTGCGCCGCCTGCCACGCTGCAGACGGCAGCGGCAACACCGATACTGGCAAGAAACTCGAAACGCCGGACCTGCGCTCAGAGGAAGTACAGAAGCAGACCGACGCGCAGCTGATTGACGTCACGACCAACGGTAAAGGCAAGAAAATGCCGGCATACAAGGGCAAGCTGACTGACGATCAAATCAAACAGCTTGTTGGCTATATTCGGGGAATCGCTAAAAAGAAATAACCAAGTTCTCAAGCGTTTGATCCTTGGAATCGCGCAGCACTTAAGCTCGCTTCGTGGAAAGTCCTGCGAGGACATTGCGTTGAATTTGCCATCGCCTGAAACCTTGCTGTACGCCCTGCTCGTCATCACGGCGATTCTCATCGCCATCATCGTCGTCCGTCCTTCGATAACAGTTTCCGCCACCGGAAAGATGCTGGCTTTCGTTTCCTTCTGTGTGCTGCCGGTTCTGTGCGGCTCCATGGCAGCCTCTACCCACATCGAACGTTCCAAGCAAACCAAGTTTTGCCTTTCCTGCCACATCATGGAGCCCTACGGTAAAAGCCTTTACGTCGACGATCCTTCCTACATTCCGGCCGCCCATTTTCAGAACCATCGTGTTCCCCCTGACGAAGCTTGCTACACCTGCCACACTGACTACGGCCTCTACGGAGGCGTCCGTGCCAAACTCGGTGGATTGCGCCACATTTACATCCAATATTTCGGCACGCCGCCGCGCCCGGAAGATATCCAGCTCTATAAGCCCTACAACAATCGCGAATGCCTGCACTGCCACGCCGGCGCTCGCTCGTTTGAAACTAATGCGGTGCATACCGCGATTCGAGATCAGCTCACCAGCAACGAGATGTCCTGCATCTCCAGCGGCTGCCACGACTCGGTCCACAACGTGAAAGATCAATCGAAGGCAAAATTCTGGACACCGGGGCAATAGCAATGAAAGAAATCCAAATCGAACGAGCCCTGCGCATATCTGGACTGCTTTTGATCCTCGGAATCGTCGTTGAGATCATCAGCCTGCTCTGGGAAAAGCCGCTGGCCTTTTTGCTGTTCGTCGGTGTGGGCGGTGCTCTCACTTTTCTAGGTATCGTCCTCTATCTTTATTCCTTGCTCCCTCCTACTCATGAGGCTGCATCGCAACCTCCTCCAAAAATCTCTTAATTGAAATATCCGCATACCGCTGGCGGAGTTCTCAGCCTATTTGCACACCTCGGGCAACGCCGCCCTCGGCGGGTGCCCGACCCATTCGAGTTCCGAATCGCCGAGATTTTACGGGTGCCCCAGCCCTTTGCGCTCTCTGCAAAGGGTGGGTTTCAACCTCGCACCCCAATTTCAATCCCCGGCCCGCTTGCTCCGTTCCCTCCTCCCAAAACCGACCCCACTAGGTCAAGGTAGTTGACCGTTTTACGGTACAAAATTGTTCGCTTTTGCTTCGTCCCTCTGCCTTTCTCTCCTGTCGAACGCCGAAGGCCCATAACTTTCTGCAAGAGCCAGGGCAACGCCGCTTTCGGCACCGCCCTCTAATGGTCTTCGCAAGATAACTGTTGAACAGCAAGCAACCGCACTCCGGCTGGATGCTGGCGATACGTACCAACTATGTTAGATTGGCTTGCTTACCCAAAAAGGCGGCTCATACAAGCATGAATCGAAGATTTCTTCGCCCCGCAATCTTTCTGCTCGCGATTTCTCTTGGGGTACCGCCCAGCCAGTTTTCATCCGCATCTCAGCCGGACGTCCTTCTCACCTCCATGCAGCGCGAATTGCAGCGCGCCACAGCCGCACTCGCAAAAGCCATTCCGGCCCCCTACTACATCAGCTACACAGCAGCCGATATCAATGCCACCGTCATTTTCGGCATCAGCGGTAGCATCGCGGTTTCCAACAACGTTCAAAGGCGGCAAGCCGACGTGATCATGCGCGTGGGTTCAGCCGCGCTCGACAACACCCACAGCAAGAGCCGCGCCTCGGGAATCATGTCCAGCACACTCCCGCTTAGCGACAATCCAGACGCCATTGGTCGCGTTCTCTGGCAGCTCACCGATCGCGAATACGAGCAGGCCTCCGCCGCTTTCCTCAAAGTAAAAACGAATACCGCTGTGCAGTCGGAAGAGGAAGACAAGTCCCCGGATTTCTCGCAGGAATCTTCCGAGAACCACATCAACGATTCCCAGCCCAAGGTTTCCATGAACCAGAAAGCCTGGGAGGATCGCATTCGCAAAGTCTCCGGTGCATTCTTGGAGTACCCCGAAATCTACAGCTCAGTCGTATATCTGCAGGTTTCCGCCACTCGTTCCTATCTCGCGACAAGCGAAGGCACCGCGCTGGTCCATCCGTCAGAGATAAGCCGCCTGGTAATCCAGGGCGAGACGCGCGCCGACGATGGAATGGATCTGATGCGCGTCGAAACCTTCCAGGCCGCAACGCCCGGCGAGCTTCCCTCCGACACAGAGCTGACGGCGAAAGTAGACCGGATTGCGTCGGATTTGAAAGCCCTCAAAAACGCCCCAGCCGCCGAACCCTACGCCGGGCCGGCGATGCTTTCGGGCCGGGCGTCGGCGGTTTTCTTTCATGAAGTTTTGGGGCACCGGCTTGAGGGGCATCGGCAGAAGGATCAGAGCGAAGGGCAGACGTTCACCAAGAAAGTGAACCAGAAAGTGCTGCCGGAATTTCTTAGCGTGACGGATGATCCTACGCTGAAAGAGCTTAATGGAATTGAGCTGGCGGGAACTTATAACTTCGACGATGAGGGCGTTCCCGCTGAGCGCGTGGTGGCTGTCGAGAACGGCGTGCTGAAGAATTTTCTGATGTCGCGCATGCCAATCACGAATTTCAGCCACTCGAATGGACATGGCAGGCGTCAGCCGGGGTTGATGCCTACAGGGCGGCAGGGCAATTTGATTGTGACGTCAACAAAGTCTGTGAGCGATGCCGAATTGCGCGCGAAATTCGTGGAAGAGATAAAAAAACAGGGCAAGCCTTACGGCTTGTATTTCGAAGATATTCAAGGCGGTTTCACTCTCACGCAGCGCGCGCTGCCGCAAGCGTTTCAGGTGATTCCTGTGATGGTGTGGCGGGTGTATGCGGACGGGCGGCCGGACGAACTGGTGCGCGGCGTGGATATTGTCGGGACGCCGCTACTTTCGCTGAACAACATTATTCTCACCGGCGACAAACTGCAGGTGTTCAACGGAATCTGCGGCGCGGAGTCGGGGCAAGTGCCCGTGTCGGCCGCCGCTCCAGCGATGCTTTTCTCGGAGATCGAAGTGCAGAAGAAAAATAAAGGCACGGATCGCCCGCCGCTGATGCCGCCACCGGGTGCGGATCAGAATGCTGCACCGCTGACGGAGAAAGCCGCGGTGAAGGCGCCATCGAAGGCCGAGGGCAAGGCGAAACCATGAGCGCGATCTTTTATTCGTTCCGGCATTCTGTCCGGCTTCGTGATTCACGTTTCATGCTGATGTTTATTTTCACGCTGGGAATGTCTGCGGCACTGTGTGCTGGGCCGGCCTCGGCGCAAGACAAGAGCGAAAAAGCATTGTCCGCATCGGCGAAAGCCGCCGCGTCCGATCCCGTGCTGGCAGCGATGCGCGAGGAACTCGAACGCTCGAAGGCGCACCTGAAGATGGAGAACATCGCGGCGCCCTACTACATCGAATATTCCGTCCTCGATCTGGATGAATACGACGCTGAAGCCGCATTCGGAGCGCTTCGTCAGAAGCAGCGCTCGCATGGCAGGTCGGCGCGCGTAGTCGTTCGAGTGGGCGATTACAAGCTGGACAGCTATTACGGTCCCGGGATGGGGTTTGTCGATCTCGCGCCGCTTGACGATGACGCCACCGCACTTCGCCACCAGTTGTGGCTCGCCACAGACCAGGCTTATAAAGCGGCCAGCCAGGCGCTCGCTGCTAAAAAGGCCGTCTTCAGCCAGTTCAGTTCCGGGCAGCCATTCGACGATTTTGCCGCTGCGCCAGCGCTTCAATCCATTGGTCCCTGGGCGAAACTCGATTTCAATCCTGCTCCCTGGGACGCGATGCTCGAGAAAGCGACCGATCTTTTCCGCACCGATCCTAAAATCGATTCGCTCACTTCGCAGCTGCGCTTCCGCGCTGTGAACCGCTATTTCGTCAACACGGAAGGGACAGTAACGCGCAAGGGTTATACCGTTTATTTCATGAATTTATCGGGCGCCACGCAGGCGGACGACGGAATGCGCCTCGAGCGCTCGCCCTACTACTCCACCGGTTCGCTGAAAGAATTGCCGACGGCCGAAGCGTTTCAAGCCGACGCTGCAAAAATGGTCACGACTCTGAAAGCGCTTCGTGAAGCTCCCATGGTGGACGAGGAGTATCGCGGCCCGGTGCTGTTCTCGAATGACGCGGCGAGCGACGTCTTCTACGGGATGATCGGCGAGAACGTGCTGGGGAGAAGGCCGAAGCCCGGGGATTCGTCGCGCACGGAAGGCGAATTTGCGTCGAGCTACAAGAGCCGGGTGCTGCCGAACAGCATATCCGTGATTGACGATCCCACGCTGACAGTTTTCGACGGAAAAACATTGATCGGCAGCTATGACATCGACGACGAGGGCGTACGCGCTGCGAAAGTTTCGGTGATTGAAAATGGCGAGCTGGTGAATTACCTGGTGGGCCGCGAGCCGATTCGCGATTTTCCCGAGTCCAATGGACACGGACGCGCCGCGCCGGCTCAGGCGCCAACGCCGAACATGGGCAATCTGATCGTGTCGTCGAAGCAAGCGCTTTCGCCCGACGACATCAAGAAAAAACTGATCGAGATCTGCCGCCAGGAAAATAAGCCGTACGGTTATCGAGTGGAAACGCTCGCGGGCTACAGCCCAAGGCTTCTCTTCCGCGTATATGAGAAAGACGGCCACGAAGAACTCGTCCGCGGCGCGGAATTCAACGAACTGGACACGCGAGCCCTGCGCAACGATTTGATCGCGGTGGGCAACGATGCCCTGGTGAGCAACCGCGAAGGCCAGATCCCAATGACGGTAATCAGCCCGTCGATATTATTCGACGAAATCGAAGTGAAACGCACAGACGCCAAGAATGCCAAGCTTCCTGAATACCCGCCACCGGATCTGGTTTCGAGCCATTAAAAACAAAAAATCCCCACCTCCGCAGGCCTAAAAAAACGACATTAAAACGGTCAAGCACATTGACCTAGCGGGTCGGATTCTGAGAGCCGTAATTTGGCCTTCCGGAGACCAGCAGATAATCACAAGCGGCAAAGCGTCAACAACCGCGCTCGAACGTTTGATCGAAGCGGTGCAGCCGTTCGTTCCGCGGTGCGGCGAGTATCAAACCAAAGATGAAATACAGCACACGTTCAAGACGAGAGAAACTACAGGCGGTTGATCGCATATCACGCAGGATTGTTATATAGTCTTTTAATCACCGAGGTAATATCGTGCCACGATGCTGCGTTCGCGTATATCTTTTTTGGATCGTCATTATTCTCGTAGGCTGCGGTGGAGGCAGCACAGGTCCAGTCACCCCGCCGCCCCCACCGCCCCCACCCCCCCCCAACACGTTCGCGGTAGACGTCGCAGTTCTGGGCCTATGGGGAACGGGTGGAGGTCTGGTCTTGACGGATAACGAGGACGACCCCCTGCCAGTGACGGCAAACGGAACCTTCCAGTTTCCGACTCTGATCCAGGGCGGAGGCAGCTACTCCGTTACAGTGCAGACCCAACCGGCTTTTCCGCCACAGACGTGCGCAGTAATCGGCGGCAGTGGAACCGTGACCAATGCCCCAGTCAGCGTTAGTGTCGATTGCGGCCACGCCGAGTGGGCTTGGATCGGCGGCTCAACTTCCTACAATCAACCCGGCACTTACGGCCACTTGGGAGATCCGGCTGGCAACAACATTCCGGGAGCAAGAATGTCCGCTGCAAGGTGGGTCGACAAACAAGGCACCTTGTGGCTGTTTGGCGGCGTTGGATTGGATTCGGTGGGTGCGGCTGACGGCCAACTGAGTGACCTTTGGGCGTTCAGCAACAATCAATGGACATGGATCGGTGGATCGGATTTAGCGTACCAAGCCGGGACTTACGGCACAAAAGGCGCGGCCTCGGCCAGCAATTGGCCAGGGGCTCGTGGAGACGCTTTAACTTGGGTGGATGGGGAAGGATCCTTCTGGCTTTTCGGAGGCTTCGGTTTCGATTCGACCGGAACAAGAGGCTACCTAAACGACCTTTGGAAATTCTCTGCCGGGGAGTGGACGTGGGTCAGTGGTTCTCAATTCGGCGATCAATCGGGATCCTACGGAACCATGGGTATGGCCAATGCGAATAACGTTCCCGGTGGTCGCTACTACAGCTCAGCTTGGCTTGGCAAGGATGGGAGTTTTTGGGTCTACGGAGGGGCTGGCTTCGACTCGACCGGGCAAGTGGGCTATATGAGCGATCTATGGAAGTACAGCGGGGGCGAATGGACGTGGGTGGCGGGTCCGAACGTCTGGGGCCAGAATGCTGTTTACGGTACGCGAGGCGTGGCTGGCGCTGGCAACACGCCGGGCGACCGACATGGCGAAGCAACTTGGGCGGACTCATCTGGAAACTTTTGGATCTTTGGAGGCCTGAACCCGAACTCAGGAGCCTTTTTGAATGATATTTGGAAATTTAGCAATGGGCAGTGGACGTGGGAGGCCGGGTCTTCCAGCGAGCAACAGGGTGTGTACGGCACGCAAGGTGTGCCCGCTGCCGGGAATACACCTGGAGGACGGCTTTCGCCGGTTGCATGGCAAGACGTTTCAGGGAACGTCTGGATTTTTGGAGGGTTTGGACTGGATTCCACTGGCGAAACCTTGAACTTTCTCAGCGATCTGTGGGAGTACAGCGGAGGTGAGTGGACGTGGATGGACGGACCCATGTTCTCAGCACAGCCTGCCGTATATGGGACGCAAGGAATACCAGCGCCCAACAATGTGCCTGGGCCGCGGTACGAGGCCATTGGATGGGTGGATCCAGGCCAAAATTTCTGGCTATTTAGCGGTTACTACAGCCCCAACTTTAACAGTACGTTTTATTACAACGATGTCTGGAAACTATTGCCGTGATTGTCCGCCTGCGGCAGTCAAAACCTAAGCGACGGGTGACCCACCTCCCTTTGCTTTCTACCTGACTTGAAGGCTGATCCCGCTCGATCAATTCACTCCGGAGTTGAGGGCTAGATTTTGCGGGTGCCCCATCCCTTCATCGTCTTTGCGAAGGGGTGGGATGGGTTTGACTTGTTGTCGGAGTCGAAAAATCTGCGGAAGGAGAATTTCAAAGCCTAAAGCGCCGAGGGGCGGACCAGGAGAGATCCCTCCGCTTTGGTCGGGATGACAGAGCGACGCAAAGGCGAAGAGAAAGGCGCCGGCAAGATGCCGGTGCTACGAGATTCGAAAAGAACAAAGCACGGAGGAACGATCCGGAGAGACCGCCTTCGCCGACATCGCGAAGAGTGGGCCTCCCGAAAAATCTAAAGCTAGTTCGGAATTCAACGGGTGGGCCACCCGCCCTTTGGACTGGCTTACGGCTTGACTTCGCCGGGCGGGAAGTCGACACCGGCTTCGATCGCTGGCACTAAATCTGTGGGGATGTGAACCTTTGCGATGTAGCCGCGGGCGCCGACTTCCGCCGTGGCTCGCGCCATTTCGAGCGAATCATATTGAGTAACGAAATAGATTGTCGCCGAGGGCAGATACTTCTTGATAATTTCGGCGGCGTCGATGCCGCTGAGATTTGGCATTGCGACATCGAGCAGAACAACGTCTGGATTAAGAGCGAACGCTTTCTGCACCGCGTCCTCCCCATCTTCCGCCTCCCCGCATACGTTCCAGCCTTCATGGGTTTCCAGGAGCAGTTTTAGTCCGGCCCGAACGATGGGCGCATCGTCGGCAACGAGAATTCGCAACATTGGCACCTCCGAAAAATCTGACGAAGCGTCAACGGGGAAAAAGAAGTAACAACGCGGATGAATTCGTGTTCGCCTACACTAGATTGGCACGTAGCAGCGATGCGCGTATCAGGTAATCACTGTATTCTTTGCGTTTTGCTTTACTTTATGGGCACAAATCCACTTCCGTGTGGCGCTTGTCTGCCTGGTTTGCGGCCGTAGTGAAAACATTGCAACAAGGCCATTGGACAACCGGCGAATGCGCTTACATGACCAAGGGTCTCTAGTATTTACCACGGTATTGCCACGCCATTAGAAATTAGCGGCGGGGCCATTCGAAACGGAGGCCGAAGCGGGCCGTGATTGGCAGGCCGAGCTGGGTGACGGGCGTGGCGGCGGTGGCGTATTTCACGTTGAAGAGATTTTCGGCGGCGGTGAAGAGATCGACGCCGTGGCCGATGGTGCGCCAGGCCATAGTATCGAGGACGAAGAAGCGGCCGAGGGGAAACATGTTTTGGTCGTCATCGTATTGCTTGCCGACCATGCGGCCATTCACGGAAATATTGATGCGCGAGGGATTCAAGTAGCGGCCCTGGAAGGTGAGGACGTTGTGCGGAACTTGCGCGACCCACAATCCGACGAGAGAGGGCATGGCATTGGGGAAGCTGGTGACGACCGCGTCGACGTATTGATATCCGACCGACAAACTGAGTTCTCGTGTGAAATGCGCTGTGGCGTCAATTTCAAATCCGGGCGCGCGGGTGCGTCCCAGATTTTGGCGCTGGCGTGTGATGAGAGTAGGAGTGGAGCTGATAGTGACGTTGGCGACCGGGTCGATGATTTCGTTGAAGAAGAATGTGCCGCGGGCTTCGAGTTTGTGCTGGAAGCCGTTGACGGCGAGGCTCGCGTCGCCACCTGTGAGTTCTTCGGAGCGAAGGTTGGGATTCGCGTTTGTTAGCGTGTTGCCCTGGCGGAAAGAGCGATAGAGCTCGTTCAATGTGGGAGCACGAAACGCGCGGTAAATAGAGGCGTTCCACGACACATTCGAATTGAACTGGTGCTGCAGCGTAAGGCGCGGGCTGAAGGCGTCGTAGGTGCGATCGGGGAAGATCGTATTTGCGGGACAGGTTCCCGCGATTGGGTTGCACAGGAAAAAGGCGTTCGTGTTGCTCCAGTGGTCGTAGCGAGCGCTCGCGGAGAGCAGCCAGCGCGGCGCGATCTGGATCAGGTCCTCGCCAAAAACTCCGACGGTATTCTGGTGGCCGCCGGTGAAGGTGTCGCGCAGATTCTTGCCTGAATTGAAAATCACCTCGTTGCTGTGGCCAATTTCCTGGTGATCGTCGACGCCGGCGACGAGAGTCTGGCGCTTTCCGACCGCGCGAGACCAGACTGCAGAGCCGCCGATTCCCTGAGACGGAACTCCCTGCACATCGGTGAGCGATTCGCTGTTTCGGTCAGTCGCGACGGATGAGAAGGTCTGATTGTAACGTTCCGCTTCGCCATAAGCGCGAAGGGTGAGCGAGCCGGCAGGACCCAGATTGAGATTGGCGCCGAGCGCGCCTTCGCCGATGCGCGTGTTGTTGATCTGGTCGGGCGTGCCATTGCCGCGCGTTTCATTGAAATACCAGCCGCGCGCGAAGATCAGGCTGTCGTCGCCGATCTTGCGGCCGACCATGAGGTCAGCGGTGGCGTCGGTGACACCGGCTGGAATATCGACGCTGCCGCGCTGATTACCGGGTATAAGGATGTAGCCGTCGGTATTGAAGACCTGGCCGCCGAATGTGGTTTCCCACCCGTTTTTTTGCGCGCCGCCCCAAACGGAAAGCTCTGGTGAATTCTGGTTTCCGTATGAAGTTTCAAGAGAGATGCCGGCTGGTTCTGGAGGGCGCGTGAGAACCTGGATCACTCCGCCGAGGGCATCGCTGCCGTAGAGGCTGGATGAAGCTTCCTGCGCAACCTCGATGGCGGAGATGGATTCGCGAGGGACGCGATCCCAGTAGACCCATGCGCCGAACGGATCGTTGAGCGGAATGCCATCCTCGAGAACGAGAGCGCGACTCGAGCCACTGGCGCCGAGACCGCGCAGCGATACGCCCTGAGCCGTGGGATTCGCGGTGCGGCTGCTGGAGCGGCGGAAGAGGCTGAACCCGGGGACCTGGCGAAGCGTGTCATCGAGGGTGAGGGCAGGGATGGCCTGCACTTCTGACCGCGTGAGTTGAATATCGCTCAGAGGGACATCGCTCAGGAGAGTTTGGCTGCGCGTGGCTGTGACAATTATGCTTTGATTTACTGCGGACGGGACGAGAGTGATTTCGAGTCGAGCGGGGTTGCCTGTTGCGGCGGTCCAGGCTTTTTCCAGGCGATCGAAACCTCTTGCGTTCACGACGACTGTGCCGGACTCCGCGGCAACGTGGTCGAACGCGAATGCTCCGGAGGAGTCGGTTGTCGTGGAGGCCGAGTACGATCCGGCGTGCAGCTCCACTTGTGCGGCCGCGATGGAAGCGCCGCTTGAATCCCGCACTGCGCCCTCGACTCGGAACTGCTGAGCGCGAGCGCCGGGAACCATGGCAAAGAGAAGTGCAATTGCAAATAGCGCGCGGAGACAAATTCGCTCTCGTCGAAAGGGCGAGGGTGACGTTCGCGAAATGGCATTGCTAGCAAGGTTAGGCATGGATTCGAAAGCTCTCGTCACCCATTCACTCGAGATTCGGATGCGGTTCAACCATTAAAGGTGAAGTAAGGGAGGAGTTCAAGCGCTTGTTGTCGGCGGGGTACTAGCCAAGGTATTGATTTTAAAAGACAAAGTATTTACTGTCGTCATCGCAATAGACTGAGGCGTGGGCGCGGTGCCGGAACTTAGGGCGGCGTTGTGTTAGTCTGAATAGAAGGCATCTCTTTCAACTTGAGGGAATTTGAATGGCATCGACCGCACCGATTCGGCGCAGCGATCGGGTTTCGCTCACTTTACTGTTGGACGCATCCGGTACAGACAGCCACGGCCAGTCGTTCGCGGTGCCGACCCGCACGCTGCAGATCAACCAAACGGGCGCCGTTGTGGTGCTCGACCGCGAGCTGAATACCGATCAGAACATCCACTTGAAGCGAAAATCGACGGCCGAGTCGCATCGCGAGGGCGACGTGAGGGTGGTGGGGCAGTTCGGTCGCGAGAAGGACGGGTTTCTGTACGGGGTCGAGATTCTTCCCGGGCAAAGCGACTTATGGGGAGTGGAGTTTCCGCCGATTGCGACGTCGGAGGAAGCTGTGGCGCGGATGCTGCTGGAGTGCAGCTATTGCCGAAGCAGGGAAGTGGTTTATCTGAATGAGCTCGACTTGCGAGGGTTCGAAGCGAATCGCGGGATTGCGCGGCACTGCAAGGTGGACGGCGTTCCCAGCATCTGGATCCAAGCACCGCACGAGGATGAAAAGAAACTGACGCGTTCGCGAGCGCGGCGCGATCAGAAAGACACTTTGCCGGAGGGCGGAGAGCAGCGCGAGCGGCAGCGAATGAGAATGAAAACGCGCCTGACGGCTTGTATCCGCCAGGCGGGTGCGGATGACGAGCTCGCGGTCTGCGAGGACATTTCGCCGATTGGGATGTGTTTTCGAAGCAAGCGACGATTTGATGCGAATGCGTCGATCGATGTGGCGGTGCCTTATGCGCCGGATTCGGCGAATATTTTTCTGCCGGCACGGATTATCTATTCGGAGGAGATGCCCAAGGCCGGATTATTCCGGCATGGAACGGAATATCGGCGAAGGATAGCGCCAAGCGAATAGTGGGCGGGATTGGGTTAGGCAAGGCCGGAAAGGTAGGCGCGAGGCGCGAATGCTTTCTCGCCGACGAACTGGCCACCGAGAATGCGTACTTTGCAACCTGCCTCGGAATTGGCGGCCTCGAGAATTTTTACCTTCGTTCCGCAGCTGATCAGCAGAAGCTTTTCGTCTGCCACCATTAGTGAAATCCCCAGATCGTCTTGCGCCGCTTCGCAGGAACGCATCTCATCCAAGATTTCTTCAGTAGCCGGCAACAACACGTAGTTTCGTCCCGTTTCGTCGCAAATGGTTGCAACTTTCCCGACCCACGCTGAAGCCGTACGGGTGTGAAACTTTGTGTCAGCAGGTGTTCGAAGCGGAGACGCAAAATCTGCGTCGTCGATGGTCGCGATAAAGCGATAACCGCGACGCGGGAGGGTTTCGATATAGCGCGGCTTCTTGTGTGAATCGCAAAGAGCGCGCCGCAGGGTTTGCATGGCGGCATTTACGCCATGTTCGAAATCCACGAAGGTATCGGCAGGCCAGAGCTTGGATTGGAGCTCCTTGCGCGTCAACAATTCGCCGGGTTGTTCGATAAGCATGGCCAGGATTTGAAAAGGACGCCCGGCGAGGCGAACTTTGTGGCCGTGCTTGCGCAACTCGCCCGTGCGTAAATCGACGTGGTAAGCGCCGAAGCGGACTTGGCCTTGAAACGGGTTTACATGCGGCATAGCGGAACGGCTGGGAGCGTAAGTGTACGGCTAGTAATGCTGAAACTCAAGAGGGCCATGTGACCGCGGACACCTAAGTGGCCTAGTTTCAGCAATTAAAGGATTTACCTCCGCTTTACCAACAAATGAGGCGCGTTGCATTGAAGCAAATCGCGAGAAGGAATAAAACTGCGTGCAGATCGAGAGAAGAACGATGAATTCAAAAAGAAAGATTCGAGGGAGAAAGGAGAAGGAAATGAAAGTGACGACGGTAGTAAAGAGTTCAGTTTTCGCAGCGGCGCTCGGACTAGCATGCTTGCTGCCGGCAACAACGCATGCGCAAGCGGATGTGTCACCCGACATTTACGAAGTAGTGAGCACTGAAACGGTGGTTGCTGAGCAGCAAGTGCAAGCGGCGGCCAACGCCACCAAACCGGCGGACTTTCAAGGACACTTCGCGCTGCCGTATGAAGTGCGCTGCAAAGGGAAGAGTTTGAGGTCGGGACAGTATGCGCTGTCAGTCAAGTCGGAGGGGACCGGCCGCGTGGTAACGATCACGCGCAACGGCGAGACCATGAATATTCGCGCCCAGGAACTGACAGGGAACCCTGCGGCGAGCCACAGCACGGTGCTGGTGAGGAAATCACATGAGGGACGGCTACTCGAAGCGGTGTACGTCCGGCAGTTGAACATGCTGCTCTTCTTGGATACCAATGCGACAGCGCAGTCGGGAAGGATGGAACGGCTGCCGATTTCGTAGAGCTTAGCGTTAGAAGTTTAGCGCGGACAAGGAACGCCTCGCCGAACGAGCCCCGGCGAGGCGTTCGTGTTTCTCGCGAGCAACGATTTGAAGCCGTGCCGACGCTAGATCGTCAGACTGCCACCGTGGAGCGTTCGCGAGAGCGGCGACGGTGATACTGCATGGAGATGTCGAGGTACACGTTGCCTGATGGCGTCTCGAAGCACAGGATGGTGGCTTCAGAGTCCTGGCCAGCGGCGGCGCACTGTTCCTCGGTGAGCACTTCGGGAGGAAACACTTTGAATTGAAAGCCGCGATCGTTGAGCTGCGTGACGGCGTTTCCAATCACCATGTTGGCGAGTTCGCAGACGGCTTCGCGGACGATAGGCTGCGATGGATCGACTTCATCGCCCGCGAGATAGCTTGCGACCTGCGCGGCGGCTTGCGGATCCATATCGAGAATCACGCGACCCTGAATTTCTCCCTTGAAGCTGACGGAAGCGGCGAGGCCTTTGCGACGATAGCCTTCCTCTTCCATGGTGAGGTCGACGATGCGCGGGGCGGTCTTCATCATCTCGGCAAGAACAGCGTCCAGCGAGCCGATGAAGGGCTGAATCAGATCCATTCTCATCGGTCTCTCTCTCCTCCGGCGTGAACGGGTGATGCGACGCCGTCGTCATTGAGCACGTAGCGGATGATTTCGTAGAGCGCGTCGGGCTTGACCGGCTTTTGGACGAAGTGACGCGCGCCCTTTTGGAGTGCGGCGAGGATATTGTCCTGGTAACCGACGGAAGAGACCATGACGATGCGCGCGTCGGGATGCTCCTGGACGATGCGCTCGACGGCCTCGATGCCTTCCATCTGGGGCATCGTGATGTCCATGAGGACGATGTCTGGATTTGTGCGGGCGTATTCGGTGATGGCGGTGCAGCCGTCACCGGCCTCGCCGGCAACCTGGCCGCCGAACGACTCGACCATCTTCGCGAGGCTCTTGCGAGCGAAGACGGAGTCGTCAACGATCAAGTAGCGGGCTGCCTGGTTGTCCTTCTTTCGCGTTAGGGCTTCGAACTGTTTCATAACTATCTCCTTCGAGAAATCTCGCGATCGGCGGCGGGTGGGGTGGCCGTCGAGTACTCCGGCAAGCATTTCGATTGCATAACACCGGCTAAATTCGAAAGCGAAACTACGCGATCGGCAAAGCCGCGCTCGATGGCAGCGCGAGGCATGCTGTCGACGACGCACGTTTCGGGGCTTTGGGCGATTGTGATTCCGCCAGCGGAGTGGACCGCGTCCATACCGGCTGCGCCATCGTCGCCCATGCCGGTCATCAAGATGGCCAGCGAATTATTTTTAAATTCTTGAGCGACGGACTGAAACAAGACATCGACTGAGGGACGATGGCCGTTGACGCGGGGCGCATCGACGAGAATTGCAACGTTACCGTGCTCCATCCGGCGCACTTTCATGTGACGGTTGCCAGGACAGATCAAGGCGCGGCCTGCGAGCAAGAGATCGCCCGACTGAGCTTCCTTGACTTCGATGGCGGACGATTCATTGAGGCGTTGCGCGAACATTTGCGTGAAGCCTTCAGGCATGTGCTGCACGACCAGAAGGCAACCCGGGAAATCCTCCGGAAGTTGGGAAAAAAGATATTGGAGCGCATTTGGCCCGCCGGTAGAAACGCCAATTGCCACAATGCGGGAAGGCCAATGAGGCATTGACGAGCGGCGCGATTCCTTCCGTCTCGAGGAAGGAACCGTGATGATCATCTTGGGGGCGCCGGAAGCTGCGGCGACTTTGATTTTAATGGCGAGTTCGGCAGCGATCTGATCGATGCGGCCAACCGCAGCGTCCTGAGGCTTGGCAACGAAATCGAATGCGCCGAGAGCGAGAGCTTTCAGCGTGAGAGTGGCGCCGCGATCTGTTTGCGAGCTGACGACGATGACGGGAACGCGATGCTTGCGCGTGATCTGGCGAAGCATTTCGATACCGTCCATGCGGGGCATGTCGAGATCGAGGGTCACCACGTTGGGGCGAAGTTCGGTGATTTTTTTCAGGCCGAGCTCGCCATCCATGGCCGTTCCCACCACTTCAATCGAAGGATCGTGCACAAGCGCCTGGGGAATCAGCTTGCGCATGAGCGCGGAATCGTCAACAACGAGGACGCGAATTCGTTCGCTCATGCCGTGGCTCCCACAGCTGGGATTCGAGAAAGATGTGAAATCACGGCGGGAACGTTGAGAATAAGGACAACCGTACCGTCGCCAAGGATCGAAGCGCCGCTGACAAGCGCCGATGTGACAAGACGATCTTCGAGCGCCTTGATGACGAGCTCTTCTTCTCCCATGAGGCTATCGACGATCAGGCCGAATTTGCGATTCCCCGCGCCGATGACGACTACGAAAATGCGTTTGGCGCGCTCGGCCTTGGGTTTCGACTCGAGGCGTTCGAGGCGGACGAGCGTGAGAACCTGCTCGCGCAATTGAAAAACTTCGTGCTCGTCGACGCGATGAATTTCATCGTCGGCAATACGAGTGATTTCGACGACAGAGGTGATCGGAACCGCATAAAGGCGACCGGCGACGCGGAACAGAAGCGCCTGGATGCTGGCGAGCGTTAAGGGGACCAGCAGGCGAAATGTGGTTCCTTTACCGGGCTCGCTATCGAGTTCGATCGCGCCTTTCAAATTGGAGAGAGCGGCCTGTACCACGTCAAGCCCCACGCCGCGGCCGGAAATTTCGGTGACGTGGTCGGCGGTGCTGAGCCCAGGCGTGAAGATCAGGTGAAGCGCTTCGGAATCGGTGAGCCTTGAGGCTTCTTCGGGAGTAAGAATGCCGCGCTCGATGGTGCGATCGAGAATTTTCTGGCGATCGAGTCCGCGCCCGTCGTCTGAAACTTCGATGACTACTTGATCGCCTTCGTGGTAAGAATCGAGGCGAATCGTGCCGCGCGCCGGTTTTCCGGCAGCCAAGCGCTCGGGGGCGGATTCGATGCCGTGATCCGCGGCGTTGCGCACCAGATGCGCCAGCGGTTCGGCCAGCGAGTCAAGGATACCCTTGTCGAGATCCGTATTCTGGCCGGAAAGCTCAAGCACGATGTCTTTGTTCTGTTGCTTGGCCACATCGCGCACGATACGAGGAAAACGGCGGAAAAGCTGGTCGACAGGAACCATGCGGATCTTCATCACAGATTTCTGAAGTTCACCCAGCACGCGAGATTGGAAAGCCAGTGCATCGGAGAATTTGCCGCGCAGTGGGTCTTTCGAATGGCTGCGTTCGAATTCGTTGATCGTGCGTTGCAACATCGATTTGCCAATGATCAGCTCACCGACCAGGTTCATCACTGTTTCAATACGCGTCGCATCCACACGCAAAGAATTCTCGGTTGCGTGTGAAATACCTCCGGTCGAACTGCCGGCGTGAGCATCGTCGAAATGTCCGGGAGCCTCGTGTTCGGAGCCGCTCACTCCGGCGGAAATCGCGGCGGCCTCGGATTCGAGGAGTATGTCGAGAAGATCGCGCGGCTTGGTCTGCTGTTCCTTGATTTCAGCAACGGAGATGCGCGCGACGACAGAGGGCACCTGGCAACGCTGACGAATCCAGTCCGCAGACTTTGAGGTGGAAAGCGCGGCTTCGATCACGCCGGATTGCGGAAGATCGGCGGCCTTCTCGGGATGCTGCGCGATTACTTTTCCGGCGCCTTCGAGCGCTTTGCGGATGAGCTCGAATGCAGCTGCAGGCAGCGATTCGGAATCAAGATACAGCGCGACGTTGTAGATGTGCTCATTGCGCCGGAGCGCTTCTGCAATCAACAGGCGTTCGTACTCGGTCCATTCGAATGCGGCTTCGCGCGCGGCTTTCCGCTGCTGCACTGCGGGTTTCGTAAGCAGGCGTTGAATATGCTCGCGGAGCGCGCCACCAGCCGGCGGCTGCAGATTATTGCGGTATGCGGCCAGCATCTCGTGAAACGTGTCGGCAGCAGCGAGAACCACTTCCGGGATCAGTCCGGAATGTTGTTGAGTAAGCTCCGGCGTGAGAACGTCTTCGAGTTCATGGGCGAGTTCGCTCAGTTCGCGGAAGCCGCACGCGGCCGAATCGCCTTTGAGGGTGTGAACTGCGCGACGGACGCTACGGAGGTTTTCTTTGTCGCCCGGGTGGTCTTCCAGCGCGAGTCCAGCCTCATTCATAGCCTGGAGAATCTCCGCGGCGCTCTCGAAGAAGAGGTCGCGGAGTTCTGCAGCGCGCTCGTCGGGGAAAAATGTCACTGGGCGCCCTCGACGCGTTGATAGACCGTGGCGTTGTTCTGATGAATCATGTGAAACGATTTCGTCAAGCCGAAAAGGCTTTCCGCGTGGCCGACGAAGAGATAGCCTTCGGAATTCAGGCAGCGGTAGAACTTTTCGACGAGGCGCTTCTGCTCGGCTTCATCGAAATAGATCATCACATTTCGGCAGAAAATCACGTCGTTGCGCTGGGGCAAGTACTCGGTCTTAAGATTGTGAAAATCGAACTGCACTAAATTTTTGAGCGCCGTCTTGACTACGTATTTGTCAGCAACCTTATCGAAATAGCGAAGGCGACAGGTGTAATCGACGGTTTCCATTTGTGCTTCGGTGTAAATGCCCTGTTGCGCTGTGAGAAGCGCGGAGTAGTTGATGTCGGAAGCGAGAATCTCGACTTTCCACGGCGGTGGAATGAGAGGTTTCGGCGTGGGCATCTCGAAGGGTAGCGGATTGCGCAGGTAGTAGTAGGCCAGCGCGTCGCAGACTAGAATCGCGAGCGTGTAGGGCTCTTGACCCGTGGAGCAGCCGGCACTCCAGATCCGCAAGGTCCAATCGCGGCGCTCCTGCTTGCGCTTCAGAATTTCTTCGAGAACGACTTTCTGGAAAAGATCGAGCTGCGGGCGAATGCGAAAGAAGCTCGTCTCGTTGACAGTGAGGTTCTCAAGAAGAGCCGTGAGCTCCGGCTTTCCTTCGCGACTGGTGAGCAAACGGTAGTAGCTGTAGAAAGAGTCCATCTGGCAGGCCTTGAGGCGGCGCTGCAAACGATCGCGCAGAAAATGAGTGCGGCGTTCGTCGAAATACATGCCGCATTCCTGATAGACCAGAGTCTGAAGGAGCTTGAGTTCGGGATCTGTGAGTGGAACTTCAGTGGTCAGTGTGGACATTCGCTCCTCGTCGAAATTGCATTGCCGGATCGACG
>Ga0210394_10001743_pt1 | contig 32953 bp, 27 predicted proteins | sample IncBWC12MmetaG_FD_160121 | JGI IMG/M metagenome (GOLD analysis project Ga0210394, IMG submission 160121) | Forest soil microbial communities from Barre Woods Harvard Forest LTER site, Petersham, Massachusetts, United States - Inc-BW-C-12-M | ecosystem: Environmental > Terrestrial > Soil >... | reverse complement strand
GAGGCACATGATGTCCGGCACGACGCCCGCGAGCTCGCACGCGAACATGGGCCCGCAGCGCCCGAAACCGGTCAGAACTTCATCGGCGATGAGCAGCACATCGTACTTCGAGCAAAGCTCCCGCAGGCGCTGCAAGAATTCCTTGGGATGGACGATCATTCCGCCGGCTCCCTGAAGCAGCGGTTCGACGATGAGCGCGGAGACCTCCTCATGTCGCTCCTCCAGGAGCCGCTCCAGCGGCTCGCTGCAGTCGATATCGCACGTGGCCCGGACCTTTCCCACCGGGCAGCGGAAGCAGTAGGCCGAAGGGGCGCGCCACACCGGGAATCGCAACTCCGCAAACGCCGCGACAAACGACGAGTCGGCTCCCACCGACATCGCGCCGGCCGTGTCTCCGTGATAGGCATGTTCGAGGGCGACAAACCGTTTTTTCCCGGGCTTTCCTACGTTCTGCCAGTACTGCAAGGCCATCTTGAGCGCTACTTCCACGGCCGTGGACCCGTCGTCGGAAAAGAAAATGTGCTCAAGCGATTCCGGAAGCACGGATCGCAGCCGCGCGGCCAATTCCTCGGCGGGCTCGTGCGTGAATCCCGCGAAGACGACGTGTTCGAGCTTGCGGGCCTGCTCGGCAAGCGCCGCGGCGATTGCCGGATGGCCGTGGCCGTGCAAATTCACCCACCACGAAGAGATCGCGTCCAGGAATCTGCGCCCGTCGCTCGCGTACAGGTAGACGCCCTCACCGCGTTCGATCCGAATGGGCGCGGGATCGAGCGCCTCTTGCGTGAACGGATGCCAGATCGAAAGAGGGGTGTGGACCGTCACTGAAAATATTCCCCGTCAAAGCTCGTTTGAAAAACCTCGAGCAGCGCGCTGCGCCGGATGGTTTCGAGCACGGGAACGCGGCCGATGATGGGCACGGCGCCGTAATGCTCCACGGCGCGCTCGTTGTCCCGGTTCTCTTTCCCCATCATGACCACTCCCGTGATTTGTGCTCCGGCGTCGCGCAGCGCCTTCACCGTCAGCAACGTGTGATTGATCGTGCCCAGCGCGCTGCGCGCTGCGATCACAACCGGAATCGCCAGGTGGCGGAGGACGTCGAGCATCATCTGCGTGTCATTGATCGGCACCAGAACGCCGCCGGCTCCTTCGACGATCAGCCGCCGGCCGAGCGCGAGTTGCGGCCGGCGAATCCGCTCCAGCCGGATCGTGGCGCCGGCCTGCGCGGCCGCGAGATGCGGCGAGACGGGCGGCTCAAAGCAATAGCACTCCTCCGCGGTTCTCTCGAGCGGCACTTCCGCCAGCCGCATCACCGTCTGCCGGTCCGTCCCTTCGCACGCACCCGTCTGAATCGGTTTCCAGTAAATCCCATCGAGAGCGGCGACCAGCAGCGCGGAAAGGACCGTCTTGCCGACATTGGTGTCGGTCCCGGTGACGAACAGATCGCCCGTCATTGCCCTGCGCTGCAGAACGAGGGGTTGATTTGCTCGCGCGCCTCGACGAGCGCATTCACCAGCCTATCGAGCGTTTCGGCCGAGTGCCGTACCGTCAGCGAGAGACGCAGGCGCGCCGCTCCCGGCGGCACGGTAGGCGGACGAATCGCTCGAACCGCAAAACCATCGCGGCAAAGGCGCGCGGCAAATTCCACGGCGCGATCGTTTTGCCCGAGGATCACCGGAATGATTTGGGAGTCGCTCCGCCCCGTGTCGAATCCGGCTTCCCGCAAGCGCGCCCGCAGATGCGCCGACAAACTCGCCAGGCGGCTCCGTTCGGCATCAGCGCCGCTGATAATGCCGATCACCGCGCGCATCTGCGCGGCGATATACGGCGGCAGGGCCGTGCTGAAAATGAACGACCGCGCGCGGTTCACCAGGAATTGCTTCAGTGCGGCGGGGCCGCTCACATATGCGCCCATTCCCGCGAGCGCCTTGCCACACGTGTGCACGACGGCAAAAACCCGCCCGCCAGCATCGGCCGCCACCAGGCCGCGCCCCTGCGGACCGAACACCCCGGTCGCATGAGCTTCGTCCACGATCGTTTCGGCGCCGTACCGCTCGGCGAGCGCCAGCAGATCCGCGAGGGGCGCGCGGTCGCCGTCCATGCTGAAGACGCTCTCGACCGCGATGAACCTCTGCCCGCCGCCGGAACCGGATTTGCGCAATTCGGCTTCCAGAAAATTGAGATCGAGATGCGGAAAGATGACCTTGCGCGCGCCCGAGAGACGAATTCCGTCGATGATGCTGGCATGGTTTGCGCTGTCGGAAAAAACGATGTCGTCGGCGCGCAGGACGGAGCTGAACAAACCCACGTTGGCTGCGTATCCGGAATTGAAGTACAAGACCGCTTCGGCGCCGGCGAATTCGGCGAGCTGCGCCTCTAGATCTTCCCAGATTGCCGCGTTGCCCGAGAGCAGTCGCGAACCCGTGGAGCCGACGGCGCTGCCCGCCGCCAGAGCCGCGGCAACGGCCTCGCGCAGTCGCGGGTCGTCCGCCAGGCCCAGATAATCGTTCGAGCAGAAATTGAGGCTCGGAATCACCTCGAGGCGGCGCAACTGCGCTTGCGCTTCGAGCGAGGCCAATTCCCCTTCGAGGCGTGCGCGGAGAGCGCTAGCTGGTGGCTTGGCCATGGCCGAGGGCTCGCAAGCCGAGATCGCGAAACAGTTGGTCGTCTTCGTCGCGCTCGGGGTTGGGGGTGGTGAGCAGTTTTTCGCCGACAAAAATGGAATTCGCTCCGGCGAGAAAACACAATGCCGCGGCCTCGCGCGTCAGGGAGCGCCGCCCGGCGCTGAGGCGCACCATGGACGTGGGCATGAGCACGCGCGCCGTGCCGATCGTCCGGACCAGCGTGAGCGGATCCACCGGCTCGATCGCGCCCAGCGGCGTGCCGGGCACTCGCACCAGCATGTTGATGGGCACGCTTTCCGGGTGCGGATCGAGAAGGGCCAATTGATGCAGCAAGCCGATGCGGTCCTCGTCCGACTCGCCCATGCCGATGATGCCGCCGCAGCAGACCGTGATTCCCGCCCGCCGGACCGCCTCGATGGTGCGCAGGCGATCGTCGTAACGCCTCGTGGTGATGATCTCGCCGTAAAATTCCGGCGAGGTATCGAGGTTGTGGTTGTAAGCCGTCAGGCCGGCCGCAGCCAGGCGCCGCGCCTGGTCGTCGGTGAGCATCCCCAACGTGCAGCAGACTTCCATGCCCAGCGACGCGACCGCGCGCACCATCCCCAGCACATCGTCAAATTCCTTGCCGTCCCGCACCTCCCGCCATGCCGCTCCCATGCAGAAACGGCTCGCACCTTCCTCGCGCGCCTTTTGGGCGGCGCGGTAGACTTCCTGCACGCCGAGCAGGTCCTGGTGAGGGACGCCGGTCTGGTAATGGGCGCTCTGCGGGCAGTAGGCGCAATCTTCCGGGCATCCGCCCGTCTTGATGGAAAGCAACTGGCAGAGTTGCACTTGGGCCGGATCGTGAAATTTGCGGTGGACCTGCTGTGCGGCGAAAACCAAATCGAGCAAAGGCTGCTGGTAGATCTCCCGCACCGACTCCCGGGTCCACTCGCGGCGCGGCCCGCCGTTTGCGGCATCCCGGTTCGGCATTTTGCTCGCGGATTTCGTCGGGGAGTCGGTCATCGTCGCATCAGAGCACAAAATTGTACTCGATTTGCCCGTAGGCGGCGCACAGTTTGTGTCTCGGCGGCCGGTCGGCCCGCGCCATCCGAGTCATGAAGCGAACGTGGCTTCGGTTCGCAGCTTTCGCTCCGATTTCTGCTGGCGGTATTCCTGCCAGGTCAAGTAAACGACGGCGACGTCGAACACCGTGAGCACAAGGAGGGTGGCCGAATGGGTGTGCGAATACCGGTAGACCTGATACACGCTGAAGGCGCCGAAGACAAAGATGGCCAGCGGATAGGCCCAGAGTTCGTCGAGCCATAGAGCAATCGCCAGCACCACCTTCACCAGGCCGTGCGAGAAAAGATAGAGCGAGGCGAAGAGCGGATCGCTATTGGCGATCCGCTCGGACACGTGCAGCAGATGAGCGGCGATCACGTCGTGAGGATCGCGGGAGAGTTCGTGCTGGCAGAGCATCTGTATGGTCCAGCTCATCGAAGACGGCTTGATGAACCACACGAGCAGCCCGCCGACGGTTTCGAGGACGCCGTCGATGCCTTTGATGGTGATGCCGGTGCGAAACGTGCCGCGGAGAAGAGATTTTGCGTTCATAGCCATCGGGCGCGGGCTTTCATGCTCAAAATAAAAAAGAAGGCCGGGGGGACCCGGCCTCTCAAACGAAAAGCAGACTCCTCGTTGTCCTTAGCGGCCTCCTCGGAATGACAGAAAGCGCACTACATATTCTCGTCGATCAGGGTCTGGAACACGCCTTTGTCCATGGTCATGCTTTGCCCGACGAGCGGGCCGTTCTTGAACGCGGCCACGCTGTCTTCGTAGGTGGGTTGCAGGTCCTTGAAAACCACGCCCAGGGGAATCCGGTCGCCCCACTCGTTGGCCTTGTCCATGGCGGTCTTGGCGTTGCTGGAATCGTAGCCCTTCTCGTCCTCCAGCTTGTAGACGCGTTTCTTGAAGTACGCGTAGGTGTTGAGCTTGTTGTAGGTGACGCAGGGGCTGAAGACGTCGATCAGCGCGAAGCCCTTGTGCTGGATGCCGCCGGCAATCAGGTCGGCCAGGTGATTGGGCTCACCGGAGTAGCCGCGAGCGATGTAGGTCGCGCCGGAAACCAGCGCCAGGGCCAGCGGATTGAGCGGCATCTCGACGTTGCCCTGCGGCGTGGACTTGGTGCGCGCGTCCTTCATCGTCGTAGGCGAAGCCTGCCCGGTAGTCAGTCCGTAGATCTGGTTGTCCATGACGATGTAGGTGAGGTCAAGGTTGCGCCGCATGGCGTGGATGAAGTGACCGATGCCGATGCCGTAGCCGTCGCCGTCCCCGCCAGTGATCACCACCTTGAGGGAGGTATTGGCCAGCTTGATGCCCGTGGCCACGGCCACCGAGCGGCCATGCAACGAGTGCACGCCGTAAGCGTGAACGTAACCAGGCAGGTTCGACGAGCAACCGATGCCGGAGACCACCACGAGGTCCTTGGGCAGTACCCCTGCCTTGCTCGCGCCCATCTTGACGGACTTCAGGACGCCGAAATCTCCGCAACCGGGACACCAGTCCGGATCGACGATTCCCTCGAAACTCTGAATGGGAAGCTCTACGATTGTTGCCATGCTGTCCCCCTAGTTGGTCGGCTCCCACGAATAGGTCGAACCGGTCTCGACCCCTACGCGCAGCTCGCCGCGCTTTTCGCCGTTATCACGATGGACCATTTCGATCTGCCACACGGCCTCGCCCAGGCCATTGCCGTCGGCCTTGGCGATGCGGCCCGGCCGCACGTCCTCGCCCAAGTACACGCGGACGTAGTGGTACCCGATCTCCCGCGCCTCGGCCTCGCTGACATCCAGCGAGCGCGGCTCGCCCTTCAGAATCGCCCGCACTTGCGCGGCGATGCCGCCGGGCTCAAACGGTTCGCCGTCGTACTTCAGGATGTGGTCGTTGACGGTATGGCCGGTTTCCGCGCGCAGGTGGCGCGCAAACTGGCCGGTGGAGTTCATTTCGATGCAGATGGTGCGCTTGCAGTGCTTCAGTATCTCGATAGCCTCGCGGCTATGGAACGGCAGCAGGTACTTGAACTGAATTCGATTGGCGCGCACGCCCGAGGCGTTCAGCTGCTCCGCTGCCTCGCGAATCACACCCTCGCTCGAGCCCCAGCCGATCAAAGTCACCTCGGCGTCGGCTGGACCTTCAAGCTTCGGCGCGGGGAGATCGCGGAGGGCCAGGTCCATCTTCTTCATTCGCTTCTCATTGACCTTGCGCCGTACCGCCGCGTTGCAGAAGACATCGCTGATCAGTATGCCATCTTCATCGTGGTCGTCCGTGGCCGCCACAAAAAGCGTATTCGCCGTTCCCGGGAGCGCCCGCGGTGAAACGCCCGACTTGGTGAAGGCAAACCGGTGAAACTTGCCATTTGCGCCGTTCCACTCGCTGACCAATTCGCCCCGGTCGATGGGAACCTTGGCCGGGAAAAACTCCGGCTCGACGGTTTCCGGATGCTCGGAGAGCTGCAAATCGGAGATGATGATCACGGGAAGCTGATATTTGTCGGCCAGGTTAAACGCTTCTACGGCGCTATCGAAGCAGTCTTTGGTGCTCGTAGGCGCGATGATGACCCGCGGGAAATCGCCCTGCGACGCGCCGTACACCTGGTTCAAATCCGCTTGTTCGGTCTTGGTCGGAATGCCCGTGGATGGGCCGCCGCGCTGCACCTCGACGAACACCACCGGGGCCTCGATCATGCCCGCCATGCCGATGGCTTCGGTCATAAGAGCAAAGCCGCCGCCCGAGGTCGCGCACATCGCGCGCGCTCCGGCAAATCCGGCGCCGATGGCCACGTTCGCCACGGCCAGTTCGTCCTCCATCTGTTTCACGACCACTCCGCAGCGCTCGGCGTGATCCGCCATCCAGGTGAGAATTCCCGAGGCCGGCGTCATCGGGTAAGCGGAGTAGAACCGGCAGCCGGCCGCCACCGCGCCGATCGAAATGGCTTCATTCCCGGTGAGGAACGGCCGGCGCTTGCGGGAGAAACTCCACGTGTATCCGAGCGGCACGAAGTGCTCGCGGGCATATTCGTAGCCGGCCTTCGCCACGCCGACGTTCTGGTCGATGATGGCCTGACCCTTGTGCTTGAACGTATCGCCGAGGACGCTGGCGGTCACTTCGAATTCGAGGCCCAGCAAAAACACCAGCGCGCCCAAGGCCACGGTATTTTGCATGACGGGCGCCACGGCGCCGAATGGCTTGGTGAGCTGGCCGATGGGCAGCGGGACGGTCAGAACGTTGTCTCGGATCGGAATATTCAAACGGAGTTTGTCGGCGTTGAAGAGGATGGCCCCGCCGGACTCCACTTCCGGGGCGTGCCGCTCGATCGAGTCCTGGTTCAGCGCGATCAGGGCGTTCAGGTGGTCACCCTGCGAGTACACCTTCTCCTGGCCGACGCGAAGCCGCAGCCAGATATGCCCGCCGCGAATCACCGACTGATAGCTGTTGAACGCGTACGCGTGCAAACCAGAGCGCGAGCAGGCTTTCGCCAGCGTGTCGCCGGACTTGTCGATTCCATCTCCAGCGGCCCCGCCGATTCCAACCGTGACATCTTTCATGTGCAAACCCCCGAAGTGCTCCGGCCCCGATCTTCGACGCGAAACGAGGTCAATCCAAAGCCCAGTCAGTCATTCGGGCAAAAAACTGATGACTGAGGACGCACCACAAGACATCGAAGTCAAACATCGGATGACGAACCTGCACTAAATGTTCTATACAAAGCGATTAGACAGCCGATCTCGGCAGGTGTCAAGCGAGTTCCGATTTTGGCAACGCGTCAAATATTGGATGGAACGTAAGCAGAATTTGGATTGCGGTCGCGGAAACTCGTTCCCGGCTGGAGCCTAGGCTGTCTTCCGGGGCGTCATCGGCCGAAGGGCGGGCGAGTAACTATCCGCGTGTGCCGCCAGGTGGCGGAGACCCAGGCCGTACAGCCTGCTGAGCGGGCGCGCCGCTCCCCTTAGCGCTTGAGTCTCCCAAGCTGCGTCCGCAGTCGATTGGCATTCATCCCGGCCGATTCGCAGACCAGCGTAAAATCGGTGCTGCCGAACAGATATCGCTCGGCGTCGAGCTTCCGGCGCAACGGCCCGGATATCCACTCCTGAATCGTACTCACGATCACCGCTTGCCAGAGACGGGCCTCGGGAACCGGTCCTTGCTCGCTCGTTACAGCCGCGCCGCTTCTCATCATTGTCATCATTGGGCCTCCTGGTTTTCTGCAGCGGCTGGTGCGGCGTACGCAAGCAATGGCTCGACCGAACTTCGCAGGGCTCCGGATTCTCTGAGCCCGATGTGCCCTATGAGGACATGCGCGGATGGCGGTAGCACGTGAGTTAGCTTGCGCCCGATCGCCGGACCGTCGGAGATGGGCTTCTTCCTTTGGGTTGCGGGGCTTCTCCGTGCAGATTAGTCGAATCGCGTGCATTTATTACCGGGCGCGGGCCGGCCGCGCTCGGCAGCGTAGCCCAGCGCGGCTGCGCTTCCGGAAGGGGCGACACATAGTTGGGCCAGCAGCGCGAAGCCACGGCGGCCTTGCACTAGAGCTTCGGATGTCATCCCGTCCGCAACCCACACGAGCCTTCCGTGAAGAGCTGCGCCTCAGGGCGGCACCGCCGCAGCGCAGTGACGCTGGGCGGGAACGAACGAATTTGTCAGGAAAGATCTTCCGCCTAGGACGGAGGAACCACGGACACCAGCGCAAAAAGATAAACGATCATCCCTGCGGCAAGAAGCCCGCCCCCGATGAACATGAAGCCCAGGAAAGCAAGTGGATGAATGCGCACGAGCGACAAAGCTTCCACCAGGAGCCCCAGGATGATCAGCACTCCCGAAATGCGCAGGCGGCGAGCCATGCTTTGCTCCGGCGCGTTCATTTTGGCTCCTGCCAAAACTTCAGCTGGCTGAGATGAGCGACGTCATGGATATTCTCGTGGCAGCCGCTCGACATGCAGGAAAGCTGGTTGGCCTTGATGGCCGCCATGATGGAGGGATCGGCGTTGTGCACCGCGCCCTCTTCAAACGAGCGCGCTCCGGCATGACAGTGCAAACATTCGCGGTTGTTGAACGGAGTGTAGAGGCGGATGGGGACCGCGGCCTTACCGAGGTATTGCACGTAGACGTGGTGCAAGCCGCGCATCTTGTCGCCGATCGTGCCGTACATTACGTAATCGGTGTGGCAGGTGTAGCAGGCTTGGTCCCGCGGGATGCGCGCGTTCTGAAAATGCGCGGCCGGAATGTAGGTGGCGTCGTCGATGTGCAGGCTTTGCCCGTACGACGCCATAATGTGGCAGGAAAGGCAGAACTCAGTCTGCTCCGAGCGGCGCATGTGCTCGGCAGCGCCCATGGACGCCACCACGACGGGGAGCAGGAACAAAACCACGAAGGCAAGTTGTTTCCCGCCGCGACTGGCCGTGAGCGAAGGACGAGCGATCAAGAACGCAATCAGCAGAATCGAAGCGCCGATCAGCAGGTACAGGAGCGTTGTGGGGCTGGGCAAAATAGCGTTCTCCCCGTTCGGCACAGCAAGGCGCGACGGCCCGTCTTCCGGCGCCGAGGCCGGAGATCTCGGCGCCTATTTCTTGGCCGCTAAGTCACGCACGTAGGCGACCAGAGACTTGATTTCGTCCGGCTTCAGCGATTTTTCATACGCGGGCATCTTATTCTTGCCCTTGGCGACGACCGCCGCGAGGTCGGCGTCGCTTTGTTTTTGGACGTCGGGGTCGCGCAGATCCTTGATCATCAGCGCCTTCCCCACGGTCGTGTTTCCGCTGCCGTCAGCGGCGTGGCAGGCGACGCATTTGGTCTGATAGAGCTTGGCGGCGGCATCATCGGCGCGCGCGGCAGCACCCAAAAAGAACACGAGCACAAGCGCTCCTGACAGCTTCCGGCCGATTCGAGACATTGCACGGTTCATTTCGCCTTACCTCCCTAGAGGACTGCATCATCATCCCGGCTCAGAACGCATACCGGAGCGAAAACGTGAGATTGCTCCCGCCAAAAGCCTGCGACGGAAGCGGGGCCAGAGCAACGGGGTTGGCAGCCCCGCCGTGGTTATTGTAGTCGTAATAGTTCCATGCCGTCTTGTAGGTCACGCCCTTGTAGATGTCAATCGCCAAGCTGGCGAACGGCTTGATGTAGTCGAAATCGAGCGTGCCGGTCGGAGCCAAAGGACTGAGAAAGGTCGTATTGCCGCGAACGATGCTGCCGCCGTATCCCAACATGAGGGTCGCACGCTTGTGGGGCTTCCACATCACGTCACCATAGGCGTAATTGTCGTGGCTCGAATAATTGGAGAGCGTTCCCAACGGGGAGGATGCGCCCGCCACCGGACAAGGCGTGGTGAAGATCGCCGAGCCCGTATCCGGGAAACAGATTTCCGTCTGCACAAAGATGTCCAGGTAGTTGTAGCCGAAATTAACCCAAAACCTGGAGTCCGGGGAAAGTGTGGCCACAAAACTATACGCGCGGGCGTGCTCCACGTCATTCACGGTGGAGACGTTGTCACGATTCTCGTTCAGGTCCACGGCACCGTCCACGTTGGCCCACGGCCGGGGAGAGTAGCGCACGTGGAGCTTATAGCTTTGCACCTGCCGGGGGCTGATGCGCGTAAAAGAATTGTCGTTGTAGCCGAAGATCAGGTCCGCGTTGATCCGCAAAGCGTCCGTTGGCCGCACCGCTACACCCAGCAGTCCCGCATTTTCATGAATGTCGTAAACGTTGCGCGCGGCGTCGTTGCCGGCTTCGGCTGCGGGATTCGCACTCGAACCCTCTTGAATGGAGGCGTTCGCCGCGTTGTACGTGCAAGCGGCAGGCAGCGCGCCCGAAGGCTTGATCACCGCGCAATCACCGCGGGCCGCGTTGAAATAATTCCCCGTGGCAAGGCCGCCCGGCTGAAGGAGACCCGGCGTGCCTCCGGCGCCTCCGGGAAAATAGAACTCGCCGGTATCCCAGGTCGCGCTGAAATCTTCGATCGTGCGGGCCGTGTACTCGTAGCCGACGTAGGCGCCGATTCTGCGCGTGAAATCGTACTTCACCTCAAAAGTGTTCGAGCGGATGTTCTGTCCCAGGAACTGAGCAACGAATTCGTCGGTCACATCGGCGCCGGAACTCGAGTTGTGCTGCGGGCAGCTCGGCCCATTGTACGGAGCGGGGCAGAGCGTGGCGAAATTGGCCAAGTTATTCGGGGTGGGGAAAAAAGGCAGGAGCAACATGCCGCTTTGGCCAGCCGGGACCGGCTCGTCAAACACGCTGGTGTCAGCCGTGGCCCACATCGAAGGAATCCTCCAATTGTCGTAGGAGAATCGATCGAAAAGATCCAGCTTGTCGGTCACGCGGTAGTCGCCGGACCAATTCGCGTTCGTGGCAACGCGGTTGGCCCGCGCCGGTCCGCCCGTCGTGCTCCCGCGTGCGAGCGTCCTGCTGGCCCAGCCGTCGATCGTTTCGTTAAATCCCGAGACGATGTTGTCGCCAGTGCTGTAGCTGGCCGAGCCCGACATCGACAGATTCTTAAAATAGGTCGACTGAAAGCTGAAACGTTCCACAGGAAACGACGAGCGCGGATTCTGGACCTGGCTATATGACAAATAGGCGTTGCAAGTGGGGCTGACGGTTGGAGGGGTGATGGCCGCAGCCGCGCAAGGCGACGTACCGACGGAGACGATGCCCAAATCCACGGGAGTGCCGTTCGAAAGCTGAAAAGAAAGGTTGTTGTCCGCAGCCGAATTATTGATCGCGGAGTAGATGAGCAACTCGTCGAAGGACAGCGTCGTTTTCGGAATGGCCCGGTAATCGACTCCCGTCCGGTAAGAATTGGTGATTTCGTTCACGTTCTCGGATAGGACCGGTTCGGTTCCTCCCTCGACCGTGGTGTACGCCGGTCCGGTATTGGCGTTGCGGGAATATCCCACGCGGAAGCGCAGCCGCGATTGGGGGAAGAGGGTCAAGTCGTAGTCCTGCATCCGGCGGGACAAATCAAGCGCGTGCGGGGAGTTGGCGCCGGTGGCGCCCGGAATCGGGCTCACGGCCGGATTCAGCGGATTCGCGAGCAGATCGTAGTTCCAGAAATTGTCGTCGCGCCGGAACATCACGCGGAAGTCGTACCATTTGTCTTTGTCGATATGCAGGCGCGATATGTCGTTGGGGTCGCCGCCGTAGCCGGAGTTGGTGAACGACAGGTTGTCGAAAAAAGGACCGCGATGATCGATCGAACGCATATCCACGGTGTAATCAAATAGCCGCAGTCCCGAGGAGAGGTTTTCAAACGTGTCGTAGTTGTTCAGGTTACCGTTGATCAGGCTGTCCCGGTAGCCAACTTCGATCGATTGGTTGACGGCGTAGTTTCCGGCCGTCTTCTCGGTTGGTTCGCTCGGAGCGGGCGTCGAAACCTGCGCCGGAGACTGAGTTTGCGCCGGGGTCTGAGGCGGCGCCGGGGTCTGCGCCCGCACGGAAATCACACCCAGTACGGCGCAGACAAGGACCAGAGTCCGCACCGAGTAACGCTGCCCTTTGGCGGCCAGATTCACGGCCGCTCTGTGGCCCGCCGCGCCGATTGGCTTCCTCGTCTGTGGGTCGCTAGCGCTCATGACGAGTCCTCTACTTGAACAAGGTGTGGTCGACATTGGACCCGTGGACCTGCGTGTGACACAGCGTGCAAGCCTGATACTGAGCCGCCTGGTTATGGAACGAAGGAGCGCCGGGCGCGTTCGCGAAGGACGTCGTATGGCACGACAGGCACAGCAGATTCACATTGCTCATCTTGAGCAGGTGAACATTGGGCGAGCCGTGCGGCGTGTGACAGGATTCGCAGCCCTCCACCTTCACCGGCTCATGCTCGAATACGAACGGCCCGCGCTTATCGGCGTGACACGTGAAGCAAATGGTGTCCTGCGCGGCCGATGTTCGCACCTGCTTGGCCGCGACGGCGCCATGCGGGTTATGGCAGTCGGTGCACTGGACCAGACCCTCGTTGACGCGGTGGTGAAACGGCATCTCGAACTGCGGCTTTTGTTGCAGATGGCAAGAGTAGCAAAGCTCCGGCTGGGACTTGACCAGCAGGAACTCCGCTTCTTTCGCGTGGTGCGGCGAGTGACACGAAATACAACTGACGTCGTTTTTCGTGTGGACCGAATTGACGGCGTTCATGTGCTGGGCGTCGCCGGCATGGCAGGTCAAACAACGGTCGTTGATTTCCTTGGTCGACGCCTTCTCGAAAGTGAAGATCTTCGTGACGTCGCCACCGCCGGCGACGTGGGCCGCGCCGGGGCCATGGCATCCCTCGCATCCCTGGCGCGACGGTCCGCCTTTCGTGTCGAGGGTCGTCTTCCAGTGGGGCGTTTTCTCCCATCCGTCATAGATCTGTTCGTGGCAGACCTTGCAGGTTTCCGCTCCGACGTAATCCGACGAGGTATTCTGTGAAGCGCTGGCAGCGGACGCGGAACTCCGAGCGGATGCCGGCGGATTCTGCCGGGCATGACCCAACGACGGGAGAGAAAAACCAAGTAGAGCCGCGAAAAGCCAGAGTGTCCGTTCAACCTTTCGGGCGGACATGAGTCCTCCCGCGTCGTTCGCGGCATTTCTTGTGACCGGCAAGGGCTCGGAACTTTCTCCGGATCTGTTTCGTTTTCTCAGAAATACGCGATCACCGTAGTATCGACGCTAAAAGAAAACTGTTCACTTGTGAACACATGAAGCAATCAGTTACCCCCGACGAAATGGCGTGCGCGGTAATGAGTTTGGGGCCGGAGCGGCGGGCAACACTCTCGGCGAACAGCAGGGCGGTTTCCGACAGCGAGGAGAAATCCGGAGCGAGCAGGACGTTCTTCAATTCGACTCTCGTCGTCGGGGTCGCTCAGCTTCATGGGGCACCTCCCAAACAAGACTGATTGTCTCGCCGAGCAGCTTTGGCGGGCTGTGACCGGGATCACCGCTCCCTGTACTCAGCGCGCTTAGGTTCTTCCTTGCGAGGCCGCAAAAACGGCGGGGATGCGCGGGGACCTATATAATGACCCGCGGAGATGACATGGCCGCGCAGAACCGCGGGACGTGGGAGCGGCCGGTGAGGCCGCCGCTGCTTCGGGCGCTGCGTTACGCGCTGATGCTCCGTTGCCCCAACTGCCACCAGGGGCGGCTGTTCCGCGGCTGGATCAACAGGATGTTCCGCCGCTGCCCGCATTGCGGGCTTTCGTACTTTCGCGAGCCCGGGTACTACCTGGGAGGAATGATTATCACCTATATCCTGGCGGTGATCGTTCTGATCGGCGTGTACCTCGCCGCTCTGCTGCTGCCCGGCACGCCCGTCACGGCTTTCTCGGATAATGAGAAGTTTGCGCTCTGGATTCTCTTCACGATCGTGCTGACGTTGCTCTTCGTGCGGCCTTCCTACAGCATATGGCTGGCGCTCGATTTTTGGCTCGACCCGTGGGAGCCCGGCGAGCCGACGGAAACCTCCTAGCCCGGATTTTGGCGAGTTCGGTTCAGGGCCGAACGGACCTCGTCGATCGGTTTGCCCTTCCAGAATCGGTTGAAATTATCCAACGAAGCGAACGTGTGGCTGTGCATGCGATCGATGTAGAGACGCCCGTGAAGGTGTTCGATTTCATGTTGCAGGATTCGGGCGTACCATCCGGAAGCTTCGATGGACTTGCGCTTCCCGTGCTCGTCGAGACATTCCACGCGCACGCTTCGCGCCCTGGGCACCAGCGCCGTGAAACCCGCGAGGCTCAGGCAGCCCTCATAAAACTCGACGCTTTTCCCGGGGACCTCCCGGATCGTGGGATTGATCAGCACGTGAAACGGGACGGGACGTCTCTCGCGCTCGGTGAGATGTTCTTGCGCTATGTCCTCGAGGTATTCTTCGCGGTCTTCGATCACCGCCAGCTGCAGGGGCAATCCTATTTGAGGAGCGGCCAGGCCGACGCCCGGAGCGTCGTGCATCGTCTGCCGCATTTTGGCGATGAGTTGCCGGATTTCGCGACTGCGAATTTCGTCCGCCGTCAGTGCGCGCGCACGCTGCCGCAGAACCGGTTCCCCCACTTGCACAATTGTCAGACGCTCTCGCCGCACTCCCGGCCCTCCCGGCGCCACAGCTTACTTCACTTGATTTGACCGCGGCGCCGGATGGACAGAGGATTGCCTCTCTCGATTACCCCAACGGCGGGTTCGCGCCCCGCTTACCTGGCCGCCGAGGCCAGCGAGGCTTCTTTTTCGATGGGCGCGCCCACCAGATTGCCCCATTCGGTCCACGAGCCGTCGTAATTCTTCACATCGTCATAGCCCAGCAGATACTTCAGCGCGAACCAGGTGTGCGAACTGCGCTCGCCGATGCGGCAATAGGCGATGATCTCGTCCCCTCCGGTGACGCCTTTCGATTGATAGAGCTGCTGCAAAGCATCCGCGCTCTTGAACGTGCCGTCTTCGTTGGCAGCCTGCGCCCATGGTACATTCGCGGCGCCGGGGATATGTCCGGCCCGCTGCGCGGTTTCCGTCATGCCCGGAGGCGCGACGATCTTGCCGGTGAACTCGTCCACCGAACGCACGTCCACCAGAGCACCGGCCTTGCGCTTCTCGACGATCGCGAACACTTGCTCCCTGCGCGCGCGCAGCGATTCGTCCGGCCCGGTGGCGCGATAGACGGCGGCGGGGAACGCAGCCACGTCGGTGGTCAGAGGCCGCTTTTCTTCGAGCCACTTCTTGCGCCCTCCGTTGATCAGCCGGACGTCCTTGTGACCGTAGTACTTGAGCTGCCACAAGGCGTACGCCGCGAACCAGTTGTTGTTGTCGCCGTACAAAAGAATGGTCGTATCGTTTGAAATCCCCGACTTCCCGAGCAATTCCTCGAGCGCCGCCTTGCTAATCAAGTCGCGCCGAACGCTGTCTTGGAGCTGCGTCTGCCAATTCCAGCCCACCGCGCCGGGGATGTGGCCCTGTGCGTAGGCCGAGGTGTCCACGTCCACTTCCACCAGGCGGATTTTCGGATCGTTCAGGTGGGCAGCCGCCCACTCCGTCGAAACCAGCATTTCGGGATGTTTGTATTCAGCCATGTCTGTTTCCTCCCGTTGTCGAAGCGTTCTTCCCTTCCTACACCAGAACGAGGCCCCCGGCAATCTTCCGGTTCGCGCTGGGGGAACCGCCCGCAGCTTCGTTGCCGCGCGGCAGGAATTCCTCCGGCTGGTCACTTCAGGTAAGTCCGGACAATTTCAATGAGGTCGCCAGCAGCTTCTTCCGAAGACTTCGTGTTCCGCGGCATGTGATTGCGGATGTGGTCTTCCATGAGTTCGGCCATCAGGCTGTTGATCGCGCCCTTGGCAGCCGCGAGGCGGTGAAGCACCTCCGCGCACGGTTCGTCTTCGTTGAGGGCGCGCTCGACGGCCTCGAGCTGCCCAACCACCTTCTTGGTGCGATTGACGAGGTCCAATTTTTCTCGCGATAAATGCGACATTTTGCTTGGATACCCTATGGGGGTATGGTATTACCGACCCCGACATGCTACCAGAGCGGGCGGAATTTTACGATGGTTTAATCTCGCGGGGCCCGACCGCGTGATCTAATCGGCCTGCCCGGAAGCGGCCCAGGAGCAAGAATCATTTCGGCGATCGATGCGATTCGTGCGGTCAAAATTCGCGCCGCAGCTCTGCCTGTTTCTGGCGGCGTCCTGGTGTGCGACCACGCCGGCCCGGGGCCAGGACGCGTCACCGCCATCGGCGGGTCCATCATCCGCCGACGGCGCAAAGCCGGAAGAGCCGGCGCCCGACGATCGGGTCACGTTGTTTCCGCATTCGGAAACGAGCCGCTACTGGATCTCCGGGCAAGCCAACATCGTGTTCCAGTGGCACCCGACCTTCCCTGCCAAATACAGCGGGCCGAACAGCCTGACGCCGCAAGCCCAGAGCGCGACGACGCACATCCTGACGCTTTACACCGCCTTGGAGCTTACCCACACGACTGAAGTGATTGCGGATGTGGAGGACGCCACGGGCGGCGGCATCGGCAACTCCGTTGGACTGGCCGGGATCACCGACCTCGATTCCGTGCGTACCGTGCAGGGCGTGCAGCTCTCGAGGGCGCCCTATTTGTCGCGACTGATGCTGCACCAGATCGTTCCGCTCAGCAGCAAACGCGTCCCGGCCGAGAGAGGGCCGCTGGGCCTTGCGACTTCGCTTCCGGCCCGGCGGATCGAGTTCCGCATCGGCAAATTCAGCCTCGCCGACTTCTTCGACAACAATTCCGGCGGCAGCGACAGCCATCTGCAATTTCTCAATTGGACCGTGGACAATAATGGCGTCTGGGACTACGCCGCAAACACCCGCGGATACACCGACGGCGCCATGCTCGAATACGACGACCGCCGCTGGGCGGTGCGCTTCGCGGAAGCCCTGATGCCGAAAGTCGCCAACGGCATTCATCTCGACGCCGACCTGGCGCGCGCGCGCTCCGAAAATTTGGAGGGCCAGCTCAGCGGCGATCTGCTGCCGGGCCGCTTGGGGATTGTGCGCGTTCTGGGGTACTTGAACCACGCCAACATGGGGAACTACCGCGAGGCAATCGAGGCTTTTCTGAACGGGTCGACGCCGCAGCCGGACATTGTTGCCACTCGCGTCCAAGGCCGCGTGAAGTTTGGCTTCGGCTTGAACTTCGAGCAGGAGTTGACTTCACAACTCGGCGTTTTTGGACGTTACGGATGGAGCGACGGCCGCAACGAATCGTTCGCATACACCGAGGTGGATGGAACCGTCCAGCTGGGCGCGTGGCTGCGGGGAGAAAAATGGCGACGCAAGCTGGACAAAGCAGGCCTGACGTTCGTAACCAACGCCATCTCCCGGGACCATCGCGAGTACCTGAGGCTCGGAGGGCTTGGGTTTCTGCTGGGCGACGGAAATCTCAACTACGGTAGGGAGAACATCTTCGAAGGCTATTACAACGTTCACCTCTGGCGCGGCGTCTACGCGGCATTCGACCTTCAGCACATCCAGAATCCCGGATACAACCGCGACCGCGGCCCCGTTTTAGTTCCAGGACTGCGCCTGCACCTGGACCTCTAAGGAAATATCCCGGCGATTTGCTTTCAGGGTATTACTTCGGGAGGATTTTCACCGCAGCCGCGAGAGCTCCGTTTGATACAGCCGATTGTTCGGGAACTCCTTCGCCAAACCCTCGAGCAGTTCCCTTGCGTGATTGCGATCGTTGTCTCGCAGCGCGGCCACTGCGAGCAGAAGCCGGGCCAAGGGAAGCAGATAGTGTCCCTTCTCCGCGGTCAACTCAAGGTTTCGGATGCCGCGGTCCTTGTCCGCCTCCGCCCCGTAAAGGCGGAAAATCCAGCGTTCCGGCGCGGACCTCAAACCCAGCATGTAATTCTCGACGCCCACGGCGAGATAGGCGTCGTAGGAGTTCGGAGCTACCGCCAGGAGCTTCTGAGCGAGCAGACCGCCCTGCTTGGTATACCCAAGCGCCGCCAGATTTCGCTTTTCAATCAGGGATAAGTAATCGGCCTGCAAGCCCAAATCGAAGACCTTTGCGAGCAGAGCGTTCCGATCGTCGGCGGATTCCTGGAGCACGGCATCTGCTTCTTCATTACTTTTCGCCAGGGCTTGTTGGAAAGCTTCCCGAACGGCGGGATCGGGCGCCGGCTTCTTCCAATGCTTGAACGCCTGGTCGTCCACGAACAGCTCCGTTTGCAGAACTCCCAGCCGGTCGAATTCGCCGAACAGGTAAGCAGCCGCATCGGACGTGGGGCCCAGGGGATCGCCGGGATGCAAATCCTCGTAACTGCGGAAGGTCGCGTGCGCCTCGGGGAATTGCAGGTCGTACATCTGCCGGTAGCCCCGGTCAAGAGGGTCGGAAGGCGAGAGGACAGCGCCCGCCGGGCTCCAAACCATCTGTGCCAGCGCGAAAAGCAGAACAGGGCCAAAGGAAGGATTCATGTGAAGTCTGACAAACACCCAACAGACTGTACGATGCGAAAGACACGAGAAACGTTGTTGCCCATTTGCGAGCGATGCGGCGGCGCGGTGCACTGCAATTTCGGGCGGAGGTCTTCAACGAGAGCGATTAGGAAGGGCAAGTAGCGGGGAGAGCGATTCAGCCTTGCAGTGTTACTCTTCCCTTGGAAATTCACCGCCGCGGCGCCACGAAGAACTCGACGAACGCCCTCGATGGAGGCCTCCAGAATGCGCGCTCTCAACAAGGAACGACATCGCACAGAACGCATCGGCTGGCTACGCGCGGCGGTACTGGGCGCGAACGACGGCATCCTTTCGACATCGAGTCTGGTGCTCGGTGTCGCGGCTGCGCATGCGACTCACGGTAACGTATTGGTCGCAGGGGTCGCCGGCCTGGTGGCTGGCTCTATGTCGATGGCTGCCGGGGAGTACGTATCGGTCCACTCGCAGGCAGACACCGAACAGGCCGAACTTGAGGTTGAGCGCGCGGAGCTCAAAGCCGACGACAAGGGCGAGCACCAGGAACTGGCGGCCGTCTACGTCGCTCGCGGGCTCGACCCTTCGCTCGCGAAACAGGTCGCCCAGCAACTGATGGCCCATGACGCGCTGGGTGCGCACGCCCGCGACGAACTCGGTATCTCCGAGACACTGCATGCGCGCCCGATTCAGGCTGCGCTGGCGTCGGCCGGCAGCTTCGCTGTGGGAGCAGCCGCGCCCCTGTTGGTCACTGCCATGGCCCCGGCCGCTGGTTTCATCCCCATTGTCTCCGGAACTTCGCTGGTGTTCCTCGCGCTTCTTGGCGCGCTGGCTGCGCGCGCAGGCGGAGCAGGAGTGACGATGGGTGCGATACGCGTCACTTTCTGGGGCGCGCTGGCCATGGTGGCGACCGCAGCCGTCGGGGCGCTGTTCGGAACGGTTGTGTGATGGAAGCCGACTGCAGACCGGGCGCGGCTGTGCGCCCCCAGCGGACCTGCGCTCGGTTGTGCGCGTTACGGCCCCCCAATCGGCACCGCTCAGAACACGTAGTTGACGTCGAACTGAAGCCGCTTGAGCACATCAATCGGCGGATTCGGATTGCCGAAATTCAGCGGCCGGCCGAACAGCCCGATGAAATCGAAAATCACGTTGCTTCGCGCCGTGTAAAACACGCTGAAGCGGTGCTCGGTGACGTTGCTCCCCTGATACATCTGGTTGTAGTTCAGATTCGAAAGAACCGCCTCGCGCTCGATGAACATGCGGGTGTAACCGAATTGCAGATCGTGCTTCCGGAGAATCCGGCCGATTTCGGCTTCGGCCCAGTAGGCGCGCCGCTGGCGCGGGTCGCAGGGAAAGTTGGTCGCTTGCGAAAACTCCGTGGTTGCCGTGTTGGCCGGCGCTCGCAGGATATTGCCCGCGTTTGCGCAGGCCTCGGTGTTTTGAACGAAGTCGCCGATCAGCGCGACCGGCCAGCGCTCCGAGGCGGTCTTAACGTCAAAACGCGCGAGCGAGTCGAACAGGTCGAACTTCGAGGCGTACTGGGCGTTCGAGATCGTTGTAACCCCGGTGGGCACGAGCGTGCCGTTCACATTCACCACCGAGGTCGCGGTGGTCGTCGCGATCGAGTTTTGCACCGTGCCTCCGCCGCCGGCTAGCGGCAGCAGTCCAATCAACGGCGTAGCCGGATTCTTCGAGCTGGCCTTGGCCAGCGCCAGCGCCATGGGATCGGCGTTATGAAAGTTGTAGAAGCCCGAGTAGGCGCTGAAATTCAGCCAACTGCTGAGTTGCCACATCGTTTGAAGCTGGCCGCCGTACACGGCCGTCTGCACCAAGCTCTTGTTTTGCAAAGAGACGCCCGCGATCTGGGCGAACGGCAACTCAAAGCCCACCAGAGCGATCCGTTTCAGGACGGGTGCGGAGTTCAAATCAAACGCCAAGGTCTGCGCCGCGCCTTCCGGATTGAGGTCCTTGTCCCATGTCAATTCGGTGTTGTACCAGGGATAGGTAAACTTGCCGGCCAGCAGGCTCAGCGACTTGAAGTATTTCGGGTGGTACTGCACGAAAACCCTGTCCAGGGCGATGGGCTTGCGCGCGTAGAATCCCGTGAGCGTCTGGTTCGTGGAAGTGGGATCGTTGATGTTGCCCGAAGCCAGGGTGAATCCTCCCGAAACTTCGTCGCTAACCTGTACGTCGGCGTTGAGCCGCAAGCGGTAGTTTTGCAGGTTCTGGTCGAGGGAATGGTCGCTCGGACCACCAAAGAAAGCATCCTCGCGAAGCCGAAAATCGCCGCTGAACGTGAGTGGGCCCAGCGTCTTGAGCCTCCGCTCCAGATCGCCTAGGCGTCTGTCCACGCTTCCCTGCGTCGGTGGAGCTTGGGCTTGAATCGCCGTGGTAGCCGCAGCACTTCCGAGTTGACCCGCAGAAGACGAGGCAGCGGTGGTGTCGAGCGCTGAGGACGGCGCTGTTCCCGGCGAAGAGGCGGTATCACGCGGCACGGAGCGCAGTTCCGATTCGAGCCTGGCAATGCGGCCAAGTTCGTCCTCGAGAGCCGCGCGCTCGGATTCGAGTTCCTGCGTGTGTTCGGCGAGCCGTTGCGCCTGAGCTTGTACGGTCTGCTTCAGGTCCTGCAGCTCGAGTATGAGGGGCGCAACGGGCGTGGGTGCGGGCGAACCAGGTTGGCCCTCCGCGCGCGACGGCGGATCAACTCCCGCCGGCCGGTTTTCCGCGCTCGCGGCGGGAGCGGCCGCAGTTCCCTCCCCGGCAGACACCGTCAGCCAGGGCATTACGGCGGCGGATACAACGAATATTACGGCGACGATCCACTTCGATTTCACTCTTTCGCTTCTCAGCATGGAGGTCTCCTCGATTTCGATCAACCGACAATAAAAAACCCACCGGCCAGCTGAAATTCTGGCGGTGGGTCTCAGAAGCGCTGATTTATGATCTTTTGGCTAGATCGTCAGCCTCCCTGCGCCAGAGCACACACGGACACAAGCTTCGCGACAGCAACAACACTGTGTGTTTTGGTGACGCAGTTTCATCCGTCGCAGAATACGCAGGGCCATTGGGAATTGCAAGCACTGACTTCGGGAATTGAGCTGCTCGTGGAATCGGGCGACGGGCTGGCGGGGCAAGGCGAGGTAAGCCGATGCTTTTCAGTAGGATCCGGGAACGCAAGGCCTGAAACCTTCGGGGCAAACCACAGCTTCCATCCGCGGGATGTAACGCAGAATTAACATTGCCGTTACAGCAGGTTCAACGGCGCCACATAGAGTGCGCCTTCCGCAATTCCGGCCCACGCTGGAGTTGCGGTTTGTGAGAGCGTCCAAAGGCAGTGATTTCGGGGATCCCCGGTCTATCGAGTGGCGCCGGGCGGCAACGGTTTACCCGTTTCTCGCTTCCTTCGCAGGAAGTTTTAACTCGGCAAGAAGAGGCGATCGCCGCGGGGGACGTGCCCGGAATACGGGCCCTTCGAGGGTTTCCAATTCAGTCGGAGTTCAATCGAAATTCAGCGGTTCATTTCCAAGGAGGAATGGATGCGAGCAATACTGGGGTGGATTCTAGCCGCCGGCCTTATCGTCTCTCCAGCGATGGCGGGTACGGGGAGCAAAGATAGCAGCGCGGACGCGGCCAAGAGCGACAGCTCGGCCGCAGCCCAGCCTGCGGCGTCCGAGGCGTCGAACACGAAGGCTGACGCCAAGCCGGCAGCAAGCAGTTTGGAGAGCGAGATGAACGAGCTCCGGGACCTGCTGGATTCGCAGGCCAAGCAGCTCGAGACGCAGAATGAGCAGTTGCAGGAGCAGCAGAAACAGATGCAGAAGCTTGAGGAACAACTGAAGGCCACCAGCGCGGCCCGCGAAAACTTGTCCGCCGCACCGGCGCCGGCAACGAGCGCTGCAACCAGCGCGCCGAGCACGGGTGTGCTGGTCGCCGTGGCCGCAGCGACGCCGACCGTCGCTGCGATAACGTCGCAACCGGCTGCCGCCATTGCTCAAGGAGGCGGCAATGCCGTACCGGAATCGCCCCTGCAATTCAAGATCGGCGGCGCCTTCATTACGCCCATCGGATTCATGGATTTTACCGGCGTGTACCGCAGCCGTGACAACGGCAGCGGCATCGGCACCAATTTCGCCGCGATTCCTTACGGTAATCCGAACGTCGTGAATTCGACCGTTTTTCAGAATAATCTGAGCGAGTTTCGCTTCAGCATGCAGAACTCCCGCGTCGGATTCCGCGTGGACGCGCTGGTCAAGGGCGCCCACGTGATCGGCTACATGGAGTCGGACTTCCTGGGCAACAATCCCGCAAACGTCGCCGTCAGCAGCAACAGCAACACGTTCCGCTCGCGGTTATATTGGGTGGACGTAGCAAAGGGTCCGTGGGAGGTTCTTGGCGGCCAAAGCTGGAGCTTGATCACTCCGGGCCGCACGGGCATCTCGCCTCTGCCGGGAAACATCTTCTTTTCCCAAGACATCGATGTGAACTACCAAGCGGGCTTGGTCTGGGGACGCATCCCGGAATTTCGCTTTGTTTACCATCCGTCGAACAAGGTGGCGCTCGCGTTTGCTCTCGACAGTCAAGAGCAGTACATCGGAGGCTCGGCTGGCGGCTCGGCAATTACTCTCCCAGGGAATGCCGCTCTCGCCACCGCTTACGGCGGCGGTACCAGCGCCGAGTTCAATAACGGCAATACGACTCTCAACACTCCCAACATCGCTCCCGACATCATCGTGAAGCTGGCTATCGACCCGTCCCCCAAGTTTCACGCGGAGGCGGGTGGACTGGAGCGCCAGTTCAAGGCGTGGGACCCGGTCAACGCGACGACGTTCTCGGCAACCGGCGCAGGAGTTTTCGTGAACCTCGGCTTCGACCTCTTCAAGGGTTTCCGCGTGCTCACAAACAATTTTTGGAGTGACGGCGGAGGCCGATACATCTTCGGTCAGGTGCCTGACCTGATTGCACACGCCGACGGCAGCCTTTCTCTCATCCACGTTGGTTCGACCGTCACCGGCTTCGAGTTCACACATGCAAATACCCTGCTCTATGCCTACTACGGCGGCATTTACGTGAGCAAGAACGCCACCGTCGACGCCAACGGCACCACTCCGATCGGTTACGGATTCCCCGGTTCACCCTCCGGTCAGAATCGCACGATTCAGGAGGAAACGGTTGGCTTCAACCAGACCTTCTGGAGGAATCCGACTTACGGCGCACTGAACCTCATGGGCCAGTATTCGTACCTCGCACGCGATCCCTGGGCCCTCTCGAACGCGGCGTCGGTCGCGCTCGGCTCTCCTAAGGATGCGCATCTGAACATGATATTTCTGAACCTGCGTTACACGCTTCCGGGCGCTGCGCCCGCGGCGGCTGCGCTCCGGTAGGCCGCAATCGGCTGTTGAATGCCGAAGGGCGCCGCGCAATCCGGCGCCCTTCGTGTTTGGGGGTCACGCGAGCCGCGGCGACCAACGGCTCCCTTGGGCGGCGGGAAATTGATTGACGCAGCGGTGCGAACCGGTTTATCTCTGACTGCGCTCCCATGAAACCCGACAAACTATTTTCGCCGCGCGAAGCGGCTCAGGTCCTGGGCGTCAGCTATCCCACGCTGAAGCAGTGGATCTACAAGGGAAAAATTCGCACTGCCAGGACGGCCGGCGGCCACCATCGCATCCCCGAACAGGAGATTGACAAGTTTCTCTACCGGGCGTCAGAGACCGGAGAGGTGAGCGAGCGCCGCAGCAATTTCCGCCGCGTGAGCGGGCGAAACCAGCTTGTGGGACGCGTAACGGACATCAAAATGAGCGGCTTGATGGCGCAGGTGAGCCTATCCATCGGCGGGCAACACATTACCTCGGTCATCACCGCCGACGCCGTGCGCGAGATGCGCCTGAAGAAGGGTCAAACCGTAGCCGCGCTGATCAAGTCCACCGAAGTCATGATCCTGCGGCTGTAGCACGGCGGGCGAAGCCGCCTCCCGCACCGCCGGTTCCTTCCCGCTCACCAGAGCAGCTTTATCCCGAACTGCACTTGCCGCGACGAGGTCGACGTGCTCGTAACCTGTCCCGCCGTGGGTGATGGCTCGGGAAGGGTCGAATTGGCTTGCAACACGGCGACGATCAGATTCGGCGTGTTGAAATTGGGCCGGTTCAAAAGATTGAAAATCTCCGCGCGGAACTGCACGCTCACTCTCTCGCTTACACGGGTGTCCTTGAACGCCGAGAAGTCCCAGGTGGCGAGACCCGGCCCCGTGTAGGTATCCCGTCCCAAGGTGCCGTAGAAACCGCTGTTGCTCGTCGGCGCGATGAAGGCGCTGGGATTGAACCATTGGTTGGGATTCCCCGTTACCACCGGGCCCGTAAACGCGGGATTGAGGAACGGCCGGACCGGATTGCGCGAATCGCCGTTGTTCGACGGGTTATAGCTGAGCTGCGGCGTAAATGGAAAACCCGACTGCACGCTGATGATGGAGTTCAGCGTCCAGCCGCCGGCCACACCGTTGGCGACTCCATTCAGGCCGCCCCAAAAGCGTCTCCCGTGCCCCAGCGGCAGCGCGTAACTGACGTTCATCGCGGCGACGTTCCGCACGTCGAATGTCGCCAGCCCCCAATCGGCGCGTGGGTTGTAGGGGTTCGAGAGCAGCGCCACGGCGTTTTGTGCCGCCGTAGCATTGAGCGAATCTCCATCATCCAGGGTTTTGGACCACGTATACACTCCCCGAAACGAAAGTCCTCGGCTGAAGCGGTGGTTCACGTCCACTTGCAGCGCATTGTACGAACTGACGCCTTCGGAGAACCACGTCCACGTCGTGGCCAGGTTGGCATTCGGCTTGATGGATGTGGGATTGAAGTACGTTCCCGCCGGTACGGGTTGCCCAGCTAAGGCGCCATACACAGGCACAGGCATGTGGGTCACTGGATCCAGCACCCCAGGGTTTAGCGTCATCGGGAACGTGGCCGGGCAGGTTCCGTTCGAAGCCGTGCCGCAAATGTCGGGCACGGGCGCGTTCGCGTCCGCTCCGATGATCTCGTGATAGCCGTGATTCCCGACGTAGCCTACGCTGAGCGAAGTATCGGGAGAAAGCTCCTGCTCGATTCTGAGCGAGTACGAGATGACAGTCGGGGTCGACAGGTTGGGTTGAACCCCGCCCGGCAGCAGCAGCGCTTTTGGGCTGGTCGGCGGCGGCGCGCTGGGCGCGATCGGAAAACCGAAGCTGGCAAGTGCCACAGGGGCGGCGGCCGTGCCGATCGTATAGGTCGGATTGAAAGGCGCGTTCTGGTCCGCGCGATAGCCCAAGGCATCCTGCAGATCGTTGTACATGCCGAAACCCGCGTGGACGACTGTCTTCTTCCCGAATGGGCTCCACGCGACGCCGATGCGCGGCTGCGGCAGGAATTCCGCGCGATTGACGGTGAACAACGAGTTTCCCACCTGCGGCAAGCACACGTTGCTGGCGGGTTGCGAAGCGCACACAAGGCCCGCGCTGCCGAACGTGTAGTTCGCCGCCCGCCCATGCGTTTCGTTCCAGCCCGTGCTGAATTCATCGCGGAAACCCAGCGACACGGTCAAATTCGAGCGCACGCGAATCACGTCCTCGGCGTACCAGGCGCCGAAAAGCGAGCGCCAGCTCAAGGGCGTCGGCGTGGGGTCGTACAAGAAAGTAGCCATGCCGGCCAGGAAGTTCGGCAGTCCGGTAAAGGTCAGCTGCCCGTACTGGCTGAGCGCTATCTCCTCGTTGGATTGGAATGGCTGGAACCAAACGCCGACGCGAAATTGGTGGCGTCCCCTGGTCAACGCCACATCGTCCGCGAACGTGTACAGATTGCGAGCGATGTGCAGATTGCTCCCGTTGTTACTCCCCGCGAGGCCCAACTGCGCCTGTGGATTCGAAGCCTGGCTGCCGCCGACCACTACTGCGCCCACGGGGAGCCCTGCCAAGAAGCCCGGGACGCTGGCAGCCGGGGTGCTTGGAGTGGGCTCGCCGGTGAAAAAATATCCCGCGCGGGAGAAGCCGACACGGACCGTGTTGAGCAGGGTTGGCGAGAAAACGTGCGTTTCTTGCAGACTCAGCACCTGCTCCCGCAGGCTCACCAGATCCGTACTGAAGGGATCGAGCGGTGTTGCTGTGTTGGCGTAGCTGTCATCCACGGTGTAAACAGCGTCCCCGGAATCTCTCGTGGAGAAGATATGATCGAGCCGCACCGTTCCGAAATCTTCGCGGATCGTCTGCAAGGGGCTGCTGAGCACTTGAGCCACTCCGTTGCAACCAGAGGTCCCGACGGTACAGCCAACCGGGGTAACCGCGAAATCCGGAGCGCCCGCCGGTGCCACGGGCCACAGGTTCAGCAGGGACATAAGCACGGCATCGGTCGCGGACGGCAGGCTATTGGTGTTATTCGTTACGGTCATCCGGGACTCCGCGTCGGGAACGAATGCCACCGAGGTCTCGTGCAGATTTTCGCGGAAACCTTCGTAGTTGGCGAAGACAAACGTCTTGTCCTTCTGGACGGGACCGCCCGTCGAAGCGCCGAACTGGTTCCTCTGAAATGGAGGGGCGGAAGCTCCCGCGTCGAAGAAGTTGCGCGCGTCTAGGGCGTTATTGCGCAGGAACTCAAATACGGAGCCGTGCCACTGATTCGTGCCCGATTGCGTCACGATGCTGACTTGGCCGCCCGGCCTCTTGCCGTACTCGGCGCCATAGTCGTCCCGCAGAATGTTGAATTCTCTCACGGCGTCGATGCCCAGCAGTTGCCCGCTGGCGCCGCCGGGCGTCATATTATTTTCGGCAGCGCCCGTGAACTCCACGCCGTTCAAGAGGAAAAGGTTCTGCTGCGGCCGGTTTCCCGAGACGGCGAACATGTTGGCCGTGGTCGAATTGGAAATGCCGATCCCTCCCGTCTTCTCCCAGGTGAAGTTCACCACGCCGGGATTGAGAAGCGTCAGCAAATCGTAGCTTCGGCCGTTCAAGGGAAGGTCTTTCACCTGCTGCTCGCCCACCAAACCCGAGATGTCCGTGGTCGTTGGGTTCACCGGGGAAACTTCTTCCGTAACGGTCACCTGCTGCCTGACTTCGCCGACTTGCAGCGTGAAATCGACGCTGGCTTCCTGGCCCACAACCAGATGTATCCCGCCGCGGACGATCGTCTGGAAGCCGTCTTTGGCCACCGTCACCTCGTACCCGCCCACCGCCAGCTCGAGTAACTCATAGCGGCCCGCCGCATCCGTCTTGGTATCGCGAATCGCACTGGTTTCAACGTCCTTGGCTGTCACGGTGGCTGCGGAGACCGCCGCGCCCGAGGCGTCCGCGACCACTCCCGAGATCGCCGCCGACACCTGAGCTGCGGCCCGCGGAGGAAACGCCAAAACTGCCAGAAGACAAATCGCCGCAACGCCTAACCAGGAAGGCGCGTACAGAAACCGGGAGGCGTTGCCAATTTGAAAACTAGGGAAACTTCGGCCGAGTGCCATAGGTGCCGTTCTCCTTGGATGCGACCGCCTGAAGGATTCCGCCCGAAGCGTCGGACCGCGAACGTGTATTCGCGGCGGCCAATGGTCTCCGGACGAACGACCCATATAATACGTTCAGAATCGTTATGTCAAACCTATTATGTGCGTTTATCCCGCTGGACTTCCGCCTACGGGAGCGCTATGCTCCGGCCCATGCCACTCTCAGCGCGCAACCGGCTGCAGGGTCAGGTGACTGAGATCGAGTCGGGCGGCATCATGAGCCACATCACGGTCCGCGTCGGCCAGAATCTCATCGAGAGCGTGATCACCAATCGCAGCGTGAAAGAACTGAAGCTCAAGGTGGGTGACACGGTAACCGCCGTGATCAAATCCACAGAGGTCATGATCCAGAAGGACTAACGCATGCTGACTCCTCGTTTGACTGCCCGAGCGCTGCGTTCGAGCCGAGCCCTCCGAGCGCTGATGGTTTCGGCCGCCCTAGTCTCTTTGTCGGCGTGGCCATCGGCCTACGCGCAGACGGCAACAGGTCCCTCCGAACTCAAGATCGGCGGGACCATCCAGACTCCTCTGCTCCTGACCGCTGCGGACTTGAAACAGTTGCCGCGAAAAACAATCAGCGTCAAGAACTCGCATAACCAAAAGACCGAGGTATATGAAGGAATTCCTCTTGCAGATCTGCTGAATAAGGCGGGGGCGCCGCAAGGAGCAAAGCTCCGCGGAGACTCCCTGACGATGTACGTCGTCGCAGAAGGCGCGGACGGCTACCTCGTCGTCTTCTCTCTGGCGGAACTCGATCCCGGGTTCCTCGACTCGTCGGTCCTGGTGGCGGATACGCTGGACGGCGCGCCCCTGGCAGCCGGCGAGGGCCCATTTAAGCTGGTCGCTCCGAGTGAGAAGGTGCCAGCGCGATGGGTTCGCATGCTCAAGTCCTTAACCGTCGTCCGCGCTCCAAATCCGTAGGCCCAGGCAGAGCGGCCGATAATCGGTCCAGTCCAGGACTTTCTCCGGTGCCCGCCGGCCAACCGCAGCGTTTACCAACCAAATCTTTCTTTTCGCGCGCTCTGGACATATGCTTCCCGGGATGAACCCGAGCCTGCGCGTCGAGATGTTGGAGAAGGAGAAGCAGAGCGCGGCGCGAGCCGCCCTCCGCTGGGTCCGCAGCGGCATGACGCTGGGTTTGGGGAGCGGAAGCACGATGCGCTACTTCATTGAGTTCCTCGGCGAGCGATTGCGCGACGAACGGCTCGCCGTCGAAGCGGTCGCCTCATCGACGGTCAGCGAGGCGCGGGCGAGAGATGCCGGCATCCGCGTCATCGCACCCAGAAGAGGCTTGCGCCTCGATCTCACCGTGGACGGCGCCGACGAAATTGCACCCGACCTCAGCTTGATCAAAGGGCGCGGCGGCGCGTTACTCCGTGAAAAAGTTCTCGCGCACGCATCGCGAAACTTTCTGATAATCGCGGACTCTTCGAAGCGCGTCGACCGTCTGGGGACCCGCCCGGTTCCCGTCGAGGTGGTGCCGTTCGCGCTTCCCTGGGTGATCGATCAGGTCGAAGCAATGGGCGCGGAAGCCGTCCCGGCGATGGATCGCAGCTCGCCGTCGGAGCTGTTTCTCACCGACCAGCAGAACAACATCCTCGACTGCCGATTTCGGGATTTGAAGGATCCGCAAACACTCGGCGAGCAGCTAAAACGCATTCCGGGAGTCGCCGAGCATGGATTATTCGTGGGGTACGCGCAGGCCGCGCTCGTTGCCGAGGGCGCCTACGTCCGGATTCTCCGCCGTGGCCAGCCGCCCGCTCCGCTTACCGATTCCGACGTTCCCGTCTAGTCCCAGCGCTAACCGCGATACGCCGCGGCAAAAGTGTTCGGCTCCTTGCCGGCTAGATCGGACAGGAACTGAGCGCGAATCGGCGCTCCATAGACGATAAGATCGCGCGCCATCATCTCCAGCCGCTGCTCGACGCGCGAATTTCGCACCGCGTCTTCCGAGTCGAGGTCCGCCTTGCCATCAAAGGAAACGCCGTAGGGCATGCTCCATCCATAACATTGCCGCACGACCGTGCGCATTTGATCCATGACTGTCAGTCCTTTGTCGTGTGAAGAGCAGATGTACGCGAATAATTTTCCGGCGCACTCCTCCCAATTGTGATCCAGGAAATTTTTCATCGCGCCCGACATCGAGCCGTGATAATCGGGCGACGCCAGGACCAGTGCGTCCGACCATTCCATTTCGCCGGCCATGGTCTCTTCGGCGGCCGAACGCGTCTGCCGATCCGGCCGGTAGAGCGGTAATTCCACCGCGCGCAAGTCCAGAACCCGCGTCTCGGCTCCGTGCTGCGCCGCGAACTCCAGGAACCGCGCAAGCACGACGGCGGTCTTGGAGTTTTGCCGCAGGCTTCCGCTTACGCCCAAAACCCTGAGTGGGTGGTCAATCATCGATCTCGACTCCTTAGTCTTCGCCGGCTCACCGCGATTCGCAAGCCTCTCGGTGAAGCAGCGCGAGTTCCAAAACCTGAGCTAGGTGCACGGCGCGGCGCCCGGTCCCCTGCTCGATCTGCTCTCGACAGCTGAATCCGTCCGAAACAATCAGCGTATCCGCGGGCGTCGCTCGCACGGCCGGTAGCAAGACCCGCTCTCCCGCCGCCTGCGACACTGCGAATTTTGCTCTCTCGAAACCGAACGATCCGGCCATTCCGCAGCAGCCCGCGTCGACGACCTGTAACTCCGCGCCCGTCTTCCGCAGCAGGCACTCCTCGTCGTTCATTTCCATCAGCGCCTTTTGGTGGCAGTGGCCGTGCAACAGCAACTTCCGGAAAAGTTGCGGAGGCGCGTAGCCGGGGGCGTGATGTTCCAGAAATTCGCCGAGTAGGAAGGTCTGGCTTCTCAGCCGCTCGGCGCGCTCGTCCGCGGGGAACAGATTGCGCAACTCGTCGCGAAAGACTGAGGCGCAGCCGGGCTCGAGGACCACGACCGGCAGGCCGGCGCGCAGCAGCGGATCGAGGGCCTTCAGAATGCGCTGCAGATATTCCTTCGCCTGATCGATCATGCCGAAATCGTACAGCGGCCGTCCGCAGCACAAAGAACCCGCGGGAATCGACACGTGGAAACCGGCTCGTTGCAACACGGCCAGGGCCGCGCGGCTCGTTTCGGGACGAAAGTAATTATTGAACGTATCCACCCACAGCACGACCTCGCGTTTCGTGGCCGCCGTCTCGGCCGTCGCGCGCTCGTTCTCTTCGCCTGCCGTGGGAGCGCGCTGTCTCCGAGCCCACTGGCGGAAGCTCGAGCGAGCGAGCCGCGGTATCCGGCGCTGCGGCGCCAAGCCCAACGTCTTGCCCAGCAGTTGGCGCAAACCCGGCGCGTGGCCGAGAACGTTCGCCATGCCGGGCGCAAAAGACGCCAGGCGCGCCCAGCGATCGATCATCCCGAACGCGTAGGCTCGCAGCGGCCTGCGCTTGCCTTCGTAATAGTGCGAAAGAAACTCGGCCTTGTACGTCGCGATATCGACGTTCGCGGGGCATTCGGATTTGCATGCCTTGCACGAAAGACAGAGGTCGAGAGCTTCCTTGACGTGTTCGTCCTTCCAGCCGTCGCGGATCACTTCGCCCTGAAGCAGCTCGAACAGTAGGTGCGCTCGCCCGCGCGTGCTGTGCTCCTCTTCTAGCGTGACCATGTAGCTCGGACACATCGAGCCCCCGTCTTGTTTGCGGCATTCCCCCAGGCCGATGCAGCGTAGCGAGGCTTTCGCGAACGAGCCGCCATCGTCGGGAAACTGGAAGCGAGTTCTCAGTTCGAGCGGCTTATAATCCGCGCCCAGCCTCAGATTTTCCGTGGGCAGGTAAGCGTCAACCACCTTGTGGGGATTGAGCCGATTGTCCGGGTCCCAAGCCCGCTTGAATTCGCCGAACGCCCTCATCAGCTCGGGCCCGAACATCTTGGGAAGCAGCGCGCCGCGGGATTGCCCGTCGCCATGCTCGCCGGAGAGCGAGCCCCCGTAGCTGACCACGAGATCGGCGGCGCGATCGATGAACTCGGCGTACTTGCGGATGCCCGGCTCGCTTTCAAGATCGAAACTGATGCGCATGTGAACGCAGCCGTGCCCGTAGTGCCCGTAAAATGCCGTGCGGTAGTGGTACTCGTCCAGAAGTTTGCGAATGTCGCGCAGGTAGCTTCCGAGCTTCTCGGGCGCGACCGCGGAATCGTCCCAGCCCTCCCACTCGGCCGGCGCGCCCGGAGCGAAAGCGGCGGCGCGCGGCCCCGACTCGCGCAACCGCCAGACGTGGCGCGCCTCGTCGCTCGTGTAAATCCGCGCCGTCGGCGGGTCAGGCGCCCGCTTCATTTTCTCGACGACCTGCGTCGCGAGGTGCCGAGCCTCGCCCGGGTCGTCCGCTCCAAACTCGACCAGCAGAAAGCCTCGGCCTTCGGGAAGCAAGTCCAGGTGCAGCGCTCCCTTCCTGCGCAGGCCGTCGACGATGCTTCCTTCAAAACCTTCGAGCCCGATCGGCCCCAGTGTCAGAATCTCGGGGACACGATCGGCCGCTAAGAAAGGGTCCGGATAGGCGAGGCCCACTAGCACTCTGTGTTGGGGACTATGGATCAGTTTCACTTTCGCCTCGAGCACGACCGCGCAGGTGCCTTCGGTCCCCACCAGCGCGCGAGCCACGTGGAATCCTCGTTCGGGCAATAGTTCGTCCAGGTTGTAACCCGAAATCCGCCGCGGAATCTGCGGGAACCCCGCGCGGATGCGCTTGCCGTATTGCTCCCGGATCGCGCGCAGCTTTGCGTAAATCTCGCCGCGGCGGCCGCCCTGCTCGACGATGGAGTCGAGCTCGCTATCGCTCGTCGCGCCGACCGTCATCTGCGAGCCGTCGTAAAGCAGGATTTGCAGCTCTTCGACGTTGTCGGCGGTCTTCCGCCCAGCAGGGAATGCGT
>Ga0210394_10001742_pt1 | contig 32953 bp, 28 predicted proteins | sample IncBWC12MmetaG_FD_160121 | JGI IMG/M metagenome (GOLD analysis project Ga0210394, IMG submission 160121) | Forest soil microbial communities from Barre Woods Harvard Forest LTER site, Petersham, Massachusetts, United States - Inc-BW-C-12-M | ecosystem: Environmental > Terrestrial > Soil >... | reverse complement strand
CGCCGCCGGCACGAGCTTCTCCGGCTGGGCGATGACGGCGAGCTGCGCGAGGCGCGGATCGGGAACCGGCACGACGCCGATGTTCGGGTCGATGGTGCAGAAGGGATAGTTCTCGGCGGCGATCTGCGCGCGCGTCAGCGCATTGAAGAGCGTCGACTTGCCGACGTTGGGTAGACCGACGATGCCGCAGCGGATGGCCATGGGTTCAGCTCTGTTCAGCTCGGGTCGTTGGCGGAAGGCTCGCGGGTGTGCAGCCGGTTCATGGCGATCTGCGCGCCCTCCCCGAGCAGCACCGGCACGGTGTCGGCGGCGGCGACGATACCCGCGCGCAGCAGCTCCGCTTCGGCGGCCGGCGGGCGTCCGAGCACGTAGTCGAGCACCTGCGCACGGTCGCCCGGGTGGCCGATGCCGATGCGCAGCCGCCAGAAGCCATCGCCCATCTGTGCGATCACGTCACGCAGACCGTTATGTCCGGCCGCCCCGCCCCCCTGCTTCAGGCGCACCACGCCGGTCGGGAAATCGAGCTCGTCGTAGGCCACCAGGATCGCCTCCACCGGCACCTTATAAAAGGAGGCGACGCTCTGGACGGCATCGCCGCTGTGGTTCATGTAGTTCATCGGTTTGAGGAGCCACAGGTCGGCTGCCGCGATGCGCACGCGCGCGAGCTCGCCGCGATGGCGCGGCTCGCTCCGGAAGCTCGCGCCGTGGCGCGCGGCGAGCTCGTCGGCGAACTGGAAGCCGGCATTGTGGCGCGTGCGCGCGTACTCGGTGCCCGGGTTGCCGAGCCCGACGAGAAGTTTGAGTGCTTCGCCTGCCATGGGATTCTCCGCGCCCTAAAAGCGCCGGCCGCCGCGGAGCGTTATGGGCTCCCACGGCGGCCGGCGGTTGCAGCGCGTGTGCGCGGCGGCTACTTCTTGCCGCCCTCCTTCTTGCCGCCAGCCTCCTTCTTGTCCTCGCCCTTCTTGGCATCCGCTGCGGCAGCGGGTGCGCCCGGCGCGCCAGCTGCGGCCGGTGCCGCTCCCGGCGCTCCCGGTGCCCCCGGCGCACCGGCGACGGGCACGGCAGCACCCTCGGCCGGTACGGCGGCAGCCTCGGCCACCGGCTCCGGCTCCTCGGCACGCGGCGCGTGGATCGAGACCACCGGCGCGTTGCGCTGTGTCAGCTCCGGGATCGAGACGCCCGGCGGCAGCGGGATGTCGGCCAGGAACTTGGTGTCGTTCAGGGCCATTCCCGCGAGGTCGAGCTCGAGGTACTCGGGCAGGTCCTTCGGCAGGCAGGTGATTTCCACGTCGGTGCGCATGTGCGACACGACGCCGCCCTCGTCCTTCACTCCCGGCGCGATGCTCTCGCCCTTGAAGTGAATCGGCAGGTGGATGCGGATCTTCTCGTCCGCCACCACGCGCTGCAGGTCGACGTGCACCACCAGGTTCCTCGCCGGGTGCATCTGCACGTCCTTGATGATCGCCTCCTGCGCGCGCTCGCCGATCTTCAGCTGCACGATCGAGGAGTAGAAACGCTCATCGCCGATCATGGTGAGCAGACTCTGCTGATTAAGTACCAGCGCCTGGGCGTCCTGGTGGGCGCCGTAGAGGATGGCCGGAACCTTACCCGCGTGACGCAGGCGGCGGCTCGCACCTTTGCCTTGCGTCTCGCGGAGCTCCGCGCCGACGGTAAATGAAATACGCATGACTGCAGTCTCCGTTAGTTGACACACCGTGCCGGTTCGCGACCAAACCGGCACACCAAAAACTCTTCAATCGACATACAGCGAGCTCACCGAGGTCTCGTCGAGGATGCGGCGGATGGTCTCCGCCAGCAGCTCGGCCACCGACAGCACGCGGATGCGCGAAGCCTGCTTCGCCTCCGCCGACAGCGGGATCGTGTCGGTCACGACCAGCTCATCGAGCGCCGACTTCGAGATCCGCTCCACCGCCCCGCCCGACAGCACCGGGTGGGTGATGTAGGCCACGACCTTCGCAGCGCCCTCGTCCTTGAGCGCCTGTGCCGCCTGGCACAGCGTCCCTGCGGTATCGACCATGTCGTCGATCATGATGCAGGTCTTGCCCTCGACCTCGCCGATGATGTTCATCACCTTCGACTCGTTCGGCCGCGGACGGCGCTTGTCGATGATGGCGAGATCGGCGTCGTCGAGCCGCTTGGCGAAGGCGCGCGCCCGCGCCACCCCGCCCACGTCCGGCGACACGATGATCACGTTGCGGTACGCCTGCTTCCAGGCGTCGCCGAGCAGCACCGGCGAGGCGTACACGTTGTCCACCGGGATGTCGAAGAATCCCTGGATCTGGTCGGCGTGCAGATCGATCGTCAGCAGCCGGTTCACCCCGGCGCTCGAGAGCATGTTCGCCACCAGCTTCGCGGTGATCGCGGCGCGCGTGGCGCGCGGCCGGCGATCCTGGCGCGAGTAGCCGAAGTACGGTACCACCGCCGTGATGCGCGCGGCCGAGGCGCGCCGCGCGGCGTCCACCATCACCAGCAGCTCCATCAGCGTGTCGTTGGCCGGCGGACAGGTCGACTGCACGATGAAGACGTCGCGCCCGCGCACGTTCTCCATCAGCTCGACGTTGATCTCGCCGTCGCTGAATCGCCCGACGTAGGCGCGCCCCAGCGGCGTCTGCAGGCTGCGCACAATGTCGTGCGCCAACGCGGGAACCGCGTTGCCGGAGAACAGCGCCAGTGTGTCGCTGGTACCCATAATCTCTTTACGCTCGGCCTGCCGATCCTCACGAACTGGCTGGGGTGGAAGGATTCGAACCTCCGAATGGCGGGATCAAAACCCGCTGCCTTACCACTTGGCGACACCCCAGCACGCTTTGCTCCGCACCGCGTGGCGGGAATCTTACAGCCGCCTCCTCAGCCCCGCCCCTGCCGCAGCCGCTCGCGCAGCGGCGAGACGTTCAGCCCCCGTGCCACCGCGCTCGTCCAGCGGTCCGGAACGCGCGCCGCGAGGCGCTCGGCCTCCGGGGCACTCGCAAACGCCGCGAACACGCACGAGCCGGTGCCCGTCAGGCGCGCCGGCGCGACGCGGCCGAGCCAGTCGAGCGCCTCGCCCACCTCGGGGCAGAGCGAGCGCACGACGCCCTCGCAGTCGTTCCGCCCGCCCGACTCAAAAAAGTCGCGTATTGTGATGAGGGGGGAATTTCGTGTCAATTCAGGGCTCTGGAACACCGATGCGGTGCTCACCGCGACCCCCGGGTGAATCACCAGATACCAGCGCTCGGGGAGCTCGACCGGAGTGAGGCGCTCGCCGATCCCCTCCCCCCAGGCCGAAAAACCTTCAATAAAAACAGGCACATCCGCCCCAAGAGAACGCCCAAGGACGGCGAGCTCGGATTGCCCCAGGCCGCACCCCCACAGCTCGTTCAGTGCCAGGAGCGCCGTCGCGGCGTCCGAGCTCCCACCGCCCAGGCCCCCGCCGAGCGGGATGCGTTTCAGCACCTTCAAGTCCGCCCCGAGCCTCACGCCGGTCGCCGCCTTGAGCGCGTGCGCCGCGCGCACGGCGAGATCGGCCTCCGGAGCGACGCCTCGCGGACCCTCGGGGCGCTCGATGGCGCCGTCCTCGCGCACCCGGATGGCGATGGTGTCGGCGAGGTCGAGCAGCTGAAAGAGCGTCTGCAGCTCGTGGTAGCCGTCCGCGCGGCGCGCGGTGACGTGCAGAAAGAGATTGAGCTTGGCCGGCGCCGGCCAGCGGCTTTCGGCCCCGGCCGCGACCGCACGGCTCACGACCGCCAGTCGTCCACGAGCAGCTTCACGCGCACATCGGCGCGCGAGAGCGTCAGGCGCGCCGGCAGCCACTCGCTCCCGACCGCGACATAGCCCGCGTAGTCGATGTGCCAGCCGCCCTGCGCCAGACTTTTGAGGCGCTGCTGCGCCGGATCGAGCGTCTCATCGGCCGGGCTCGCGGGATCGGGCACGCCGAGGATCCAGTACCGGAGGCTCGCGAGCGGCGGATCGAAGCCCAAGCGCGCGGTGAGCTCGGCGCGCGCCGCATCGCTCGCCAGGTGCGTGCCGTTCGGCATCGCGATGTGAAGATCCTCGCCCGTCGCGTCGATCTCGACGCCCCCCGCGCCGAGCGGCCCCTCGAGTGCGACCTGCGCGTGCGCTCCGTCCTCCACCCAGCGCAGCCGCGCGTTGAAGCCCTGCGCGCCGGTCGCGACCGCCACACGGCCGCGCAGCGCGAACTGCGCGCGCGCCTGCAGCTGTGGCCGGCGCGTCTCCCACGGCGGACCGGGCGCAGACGGCGGCGTGGTGCGGCAGCCGCCGAGCACCACGAGGGCCGCGAGGCTTGAGGCCCACGCGCGGCTATTTCGCATCGGGAATGAACCGCTCGAGCGTCGCCTTCAGCGGTTTGGAGTCCGGCTCGCGCGCCAGCGCCGCGGCCCACACCCGGCGGGCCTCGCCCTGCGCGCCGCTCACCCACAGCGCCTCGCCCCAGTGGGCGGCGATCTCGGCATCGTGATCGATGGAGTAGGCACGCGCGAGCGTGCCGGCGGCATCGCGTGCCTCGCCGCGGCGGAAGTGCACCCAGCCCAGGCTGTCGAGCGCGGCCGGGCTGTCCGGCATCACGGTGAGCGCGCGGCGGATCAAGCCTTCCGCACGGGACAGCTCGAGCGAATGGTCGGCGAGCGTGTAGCCGAGCGCGTTCTCGAGCGCCGGATCGTCGGGCCGCTGCGCGAGCAGCTGCTCGAGCGCGCTCACCGACTCGTGCACGCGCCCGGCCTGATCGAGGATCACGGCCCGGTCGTATTCGACCGAAGGGTGCTGCGGATGGCGCTCGAGCTCGCCGGCGAGCACCGCCAGTCCCGCCTCGGCATCGCCGTGATCCGCGAGCAGATGCGCCTTGGTGAGGCTCAGCTGCAGCTCCTCTTCCGGGTGCTCCGCGCCATAGTCATCGAGCAGCGCCAGGGCTTCGGCGCGCGCGCTGTCCGCGCGGCTCGTGCGCCCGAGCAGCAGCGCGGCGGCGCGCGCACGCGCCGCGACCGCCACCGAGGAATCGTACAGCCGGCGGTACTCGCCGATGGCGCGCTCCGGATCGCCGTCGCGCGCCGCGATGTCGGCGAGATAGAGCTGCGCGGTCTCGCCGCCCTCACCCCCACTGCCGAGCAGCGCCGTGAAGCGCTGCTGCGCCTCCTTGAGGTCGCCCGACTGGAAGGCGAGCAGCGCGAGCTGCCGGTCGATCTCGGCGGACGCAACACTCTTGTCGGCGCGCAGGCTCTCGAGCTGCTGGTGCGCCTCCTCGACCCGGTCGAGGGAGGCGTAGATCTGCGCGAGCTCGAGCCCGCCGTGTGCCGCATCGACGCTGATGGCGATGCGGGCGGTGGCAATGGCGTGCTCGGCGTCGCCGCGCAGCACGTAGGCGCGCGCGAGCACCCGCAGCGCCGCGAGATTGCCCGGATCGCCTTTCAGGGCGCGCTGCGCGAAGTCCTCGGCGCGCTTGCCGTCGTAGGCGGCGAGCGCCAGGTCGCCGAACAGTACGAGCGCCTGGGGCGCGCTCGCGAGTGGCTCCGGCACCCCGCCCATGGCCGTGAGCACCGCGGAGGCGTCCGTTTGCCCGAGCAGCAGCTCGATCAGCTCGGCCACAGCGAGCACGCGCGGATCGGGTGCCGGGTGGGCGCGCCGCGGTGCGTCCGACTGCGCCGGCGGCGGCGCAGTCGTGGCAAGGACGCTGCGCAGGTAGTCGCGCACGGCCGTGCGCGCGTCCGCAGTACGGTAAAGCTTGAGCGCGACGAGCGCGTACAGGACGGCCGCGTCACGATCCTCGGGCGCGAGCGTGCGCCAGCGGTTCACCGCGGACCAGGCCGCCGGCAGGTGCTCGCAGGCCACCCCCACCTCGGCGGCGCGCTGCGCGAGGCGCGCGTCCCCGGTGGCCGCCGCCTGGGCGTAGTCCTCGGCAGCCGTGCGGCAATCGCCGCGCTTCAGGGCCACTTCGGCGCTGAGGGTCAGCGCGCTCGGATCGGCGGCGGGTGGCACCGCTGCCGGGTGCGGTGGCACGGCGGCGCAGGCCGCGAGCAGCGCGACGAGCAGGGGGGTACAGGCCCGGTAGGGGCGTGCGGGGCGGTGGATAGCAGGCATCTGAGTCACTATAGATCCTCCACAGGGCCGGCGCATTGCGCAACTTGTCACAAACTGAGGACACCCGGAGAATTCCGGCCACTTGAAGGAATCAATCCGCCAACGGCTCGAAAAGCTCGCCGACCGCTTCGAGGAGGTCGGCCGGGTGCTCGCCAGCGATGAGGTCGCCGGCGGTAGCCAAAAGTTCCGCGAGCTCTCCATGGAGTACGCGCGGCTCGCGCCGCTCGCGGAGCGCTACCAGGGCTTCCGCAGCCTCGAGCGCGACCTGAAGACCGCCGAGGGTCTGGCGGCCGATGCCGACCCCGGCATGCGCGCGCTCGGCGCCGAAGAGCTGACGCGCGTGCGCGGGCAGATCGAGGCTGCGGCCGAGGAGCTGCGGCTGCTGCTGCTGCCGAAGGATCCGCGTGACGACAAGAACCTGTTCCTCGAGGTGCGCGCCGGCACCGGCGGCGATGAGGCGGCGATCTTCGCCGGCGACCTGTACCGCTTGTACGCCCGCTATGCGGAATCGAAGGGCCTCGCGGTGGAGGTGCTGAGCGAGAGCCCGGGCGAGCACGGCGGCTACAAGGAGATCATCAGCCGCATCGCCGGCAAGGGGGCGTATTCGCTGCTGAAGTTCGAGTCCGGCACCCATCGTGTGCAGCGGGTGCCGGCCACCGAGGCCCAGGGGCGCATCCACACCTCCGCGGTGACGGTTGCGATCCTGCCCGAGCCCGACGAGGTCGGCGAGATAGAGCTCAAGCCCGCGGACCTGCGCGTCGACACCTACCGCTCCTCGGGTGCCGGCGGCCAGCACGTCAACAAGACCGATTCGGCGGTGCGCATCACGCACCTGCCGAGCGGCATCGTGGTGGAGTGCCAGGACGAGCGCTCGCAGCACAAGAACCGCGCGCGCGCCATGGCGCTGCTGCGCGCACGCCTGCTGGCCGCCGAAGAGGAGAAGCGCCAGAGCGAACAGGCGCAGTCGCGCCGCCTGCAGGTCGGCAGCGGCGACCGCTCCGAGCGCATTCGCACCTACAACTTCCCCCAGGGCCGTGTGACCGATCACCGCATCGAGCTGACGCTCTACAAGCTGGCGCAGGTGATGAACGGCGAGCTCGACGAGCTGGTGCAGGCGCTGCAGCAGGAACACCAGGCGCGCCTGCTGGCGGAGGAGTCGTGAACGAGGCCGCGCAGCACTTAAGCGTCGACAGCGCCACCGGCATCGACGTCACGCTGCCGCTCGCCGGCATCGGCGCCCGTTCCTATGCGTTCGTGGCCGACTGGCACATCCGCCTGGTGCTGGGATTCGCCTGGTACGGCGCGGCGGCACTCCTTTATAACTACCTGCGCGACGGCACGGTCTCGGTCGCGCCTCCCGCCAGCAACAATGCCCGCTGGTTCGGCGCGGTGCTGGTGCCGGCGACGGCGCTCTACTTCCTCTACCACCCGGTGGTCGAGCTGCTGATGCGCGGCAGCACCCCCGGCAAGCGCCTCGCCGGCGTGCGGATCGTGACGCGTGACGGCGCCGCCCCGGGCGCCGGCGCGCTGCTGTTGCGCAACGTCTTCCGCCTCGTCGACAGCCTGCCGGTCGCCTACGGACTCGGCCTGGTGCTGGTCGGTGTCACCCGCGAGCACGTGCGCTGCGGCGACATGGCGGCGGGCACGGTGCTGGTGTACGAGGGCAGCAGCTCAGGCCTGGCCCTCACTCCCGCGAGCACCGCGGGCGCGCTCGACGTCGCCACCGCGGAGCTGGTCGCGGAGCTCCTGTCTCGCTGGCCACGGCTCACGGTCGCGGCGCGCGCGGGCCTGGCGCGGGCGCTGCTCGCGCGCTGCGGCCGGGCGGCCGCCGAGCTCGGCCCCCTCGATGACGCGGCGCTCAAGCAGGCGCTGATCGAGGCCACGCGCGTGGCCGGAGCGCCGCCGTGAGCACGAACGCCCGCCAGAGTGCGCTGGCGCACGCGCTGCTCAAGCGCGCGACGCTCTGGCAGGAGGCCGAGGCGCGCGCCCAGCGCTTCAGGCGCGCCCGCTCCGACGATGCGGCCGATGCGGCGCGCGTCGCGGACGACTACCGGGTGCTGGCGCACGACCTGGCGCGGGCGCGCGCGCTGCTGCCGCGCTCGCGGGCGCGCGAGTACCTCGAGAGTGTCTACGCGGGCGTGCACGCGACGCTCAATCACGGCGACTGGCGCCTCGGCGCGGAGCTCGTGCGGCTGTTGCGCGTGGAGATTCCCGCCTCGGCCGCCTGGCTGCGGCCCTATATCGCCTGGGCCGTCGTGTTGTTCGTGCTGGCCGCGGCCGCGGGCTTCGCGCTCGTCGACCGCTTCCCGGAGCTGGTTGCCCTCTTCGCCTCACCCGACCTGATCGCCAGCGTCGAGAGCGGCAAGCTCTGGACCGAGGGCCTGCTCAACATCGTGCCCTCCTCGGTGCTGTCGGTGCAGATCCTCACCAACAACATCGTCGTGAGCCTCGTCGCCTACTGCTCGGGGTTTCTCTTTGGCCTGGGCACGCTCTACATCCTGGGTCTCAACGGATTGATGCTGGGCGCAGTGTTCGCGTTCGTGGCCCGCCACGGCCTGGGTGCCGCGCTCGCGACCTTCGTCGTGGCGCATGGCTGCGTCGAGCTCTCGGTGATGTGCCTCTCCGGTGCCGCCGGCGCGGCGGTTGGCGAAGCACTGGTGCGCCCCGGAAGTCATGGCCGCATCGCCGCGTTCCGCAGCGCGGCGCTGCGCACCGGACCGGTGCTGCTCGCGTGCGCGGCGCTGCTGGTCGGTGCCGGTCTCATCGAAGGCTTCGTCTCACCTGACCCGCGCATCGCGCCGGTCTTCAAGGTGGTGATCGGCATCAGCTACTGGCTGGTGATGCTGGCGTTGCTCTTGGGCTGGCCAACACGTCAAATACGCCGCGCCCGGCGTAGCGCCTCGTAACGCGCGAACACCTCCGCCTCGAGCCGCGCGGCCGGCGCCGCCACCACCGGGGCGCCGAGGCGCGTGAGGAGCGCGCGCTGGCCGGCGGTGCGCGCCTCGTGCTCGGCTGCGGCGATCGCCACGTAAGGATCCTGCCACTCGTGCGCCGGCTCACGCGCGAGCTGCGCGATCTCGCCGCTCTGCACGCCCGCCACCAGCACCAGGTGCGGCGGCGCAAGCAGGCGCACGGCGCGCGCCAGCTGGTGCGCGACGCTCGCATCGTCGAGATCGGTGAGCAGGATCACGAGCGCGCGGTGGCGCAGCAGGCGGCGGATCGCCACCGCCGCCGCGGTCGGGTCGGACTCGGCCACCTGCACGCTGCTGCGCTCGAGCAGCCGCCGCACCGCGATCGTGGCCGGGAGTCCGCGCGCCGGCGCGGCGCTCGCGAGCACGCGCTCGGCGTACACGACGAGTCCGATGCGGTCGTCGTGCTGCGTCGCGACCTCGGCGAGACGCGCGGCGATGTTGCCGTAGAGCCCGAAGCGGTCGAGCTCCCCGCAGCGCAGGCGGCTCAAGCGTCCTGCGTCCACCGCCACCAGCACGTCGAGGTGCTGGTCCTCGCTGTATTCGCGAGTGATCAGTGCGCCGGCACGGGCGCTCGCCTTCCAGTCGATGCGCGCGAGCGGGTCGCCCGGCAGGTAGCCGCGCAGCTGGTGCAGCTCCGCGCCCGCGCCCACGATCCTTCGTGCGCGCGCGCCTCCCAGCATGCCGCGCACCCGCGGCGCGCGGCGCAAGGCATCCGGCGCCACCACCACCTCTGCCCGCACCGGCAGGCGGCGCGACCACCAGGCAAGCGCGAACGGTCCGAGGAGCCGCGCCGGCAACGCCGGCCAGGACTGCGGGCCGAGGCGCACCGGCAGCAGCGTCAGCGCATCGGCGACACTTCCCCCGGGGGGCGCCACGACCCGCCGTACTTCCTCGCGCACCGCGAAGCCCGCCGGCGTCAGCGGCGCGTACTCGAGCGGCTGCGGGCGCGGCGTGCCGTTGGCGAAGGTGAAGGCGGCCTCGAGGCTGTGTCCGAGGTAGGCGCGCGGCGCGATGGCGATCGACACCGTCGGTGGCCGGCGGCGCGCCAGCACGCTCTCGAGTGCCAGCCCGAGGAGCAGCAGCGCCGCGGGCAGCTGCCACCACCAGGCGAGCTGCGGGTCATCGGACCAGATCCCGACGACCGCCAGCACCGCGATCAGCAGCACCAGCACATAGCCGCGGCGCGCGAGATGCATGCCGTCCCCTAGCGCGGTACCGGCGTCTCGGCGAGCAGCGCCGCCACCACGTCGAGATCGCTCACTCCCTCGAGCGCAGCCTCGGGGGTGAGCACCAGGCGGTGGGCCATCACCGCGGGCGCGACCTCCTTGACGTCGTCCGGAGTCACGAACTCCGCACCGCGCATGGCGGCCGTGATGCGCGCCGCCTTGTGGAGCGCGAGCGCGCCGCGGGTCGAGAGGCCGAGCGTCAGGCGCGGGTGGCGGCGCGAGGCGCGCGCCAGGTCGAGGATGTAGCCGCCGAGGGCTGGCGCGACGTGCACCGCCTCGGCATCGCTGCGCGCCGCGGCGAGCAGTCCGCCGCCAAGCGCCGTAACCTGCGCGAATGCCGTCGCTGCGCTCGCCGTCATGCCGCCGTAGCGCTCGAGGACCTCGGCCTCCGCCTCGCGCGCGGGGTAGTCGATGTCGATGCGCAGCATGAAGCGATCGAGCTGCGACTCCGGCAGCGGATAGGTGCCCTCGAACTCGCGCGGGTTCTGCGTCGCCAGCACCAGGAAGTCCGGCGGCAAGGGGAGCGCTACGCGCTCGAGGCTCACCTGCCGCTCCTCCATGGCCTCGAGCAGCGCCGATTGGGTCTTGGGGCCGGCGCGGTTGATCTCATCGACCAGCAGGACGTCGGCGAACAGGGGGCCGCGCCGGAACACGAAGTCGCGCGCGGCCTCGTCGAACACGTACACCCCGATGATATCGCTCGGCATCAGGTCGGCGGTGCCCTGGACGCGCTTGAAGTCCCCGCCGAGCGCGCGTGCCAGCGTCTTCGCCAGCAGCGTCTTGCCGAGACCCGGAACACCCTGCACCAGCACGTGACCGCGCGACACCAGCGCGATGAGGAGCGAGGGGACCACGGACTCGGCGCCGATCACGACGCCCCCAAGCGTGGCGGCGAGCGCCGCGCGTAGTTGTTGTATCTGTGAGCTCATGCGGCGATCTGCATCTCGGTGCGGACGATGAGGTTGTGCAGGCGCGTGAGCGGCACGCGCCGGTCGGAATAGGCGTCGGCGTACCAGTCGCGCAGCTGCGCGACGTCGGCGCGCGCGAGGCGCGGATTGTTCTCGAGCCATTCCCAATACGGCGACGGATCGAGCGTCGGCTCGCGCAACGTGCGCCGCAGGCGCTGGAAGAAGTGCTCGAACATGCGGCGCGCGGCGGCCGCGGGCCGCAGTACCCGCGCCAGGAACGCGCCCGTGGTGCGCACCAGGTCGGCCTCGCCCTGCGCCGGGGCCGGCCTGGCCGGGGGCGAGAGGCGCGTGCCGCCGACGACCCACACGAGCCATACCGCGACGAGGATGCCGAAAGTCTCGTACAGCCGCCGGTCGCCGAAAAACTTATTGGGATCGTAGCTGTCGCTGAGTCCCTGGTGCTCGTCGTCGAACAGCACCGCGCCACCCTTGCCGAGGCTCGCACGCGCCAGGTTGGCGAGCAGCCGGGCGTTGTCGGCCTCGCCGAGCGCGCGGTTACTGAGGAGCGAGCCGAAGCCGCTCAGCACGATGCTGCCCGCGCCGTCGGCCAGCAGCCACAGGCCGCAATCGCCCGAGCTCGCGAGGTGCGCGAGGCAGAGCGGAAAATCGCCGCCCGGCAGCCTGAGCCTCCCGTGGCGCGGCACGAAGTCGGAGAAGCCGGCGAGACCCTTGACGCCTTCGAGATAGCGCTGCGCGCGATTCGGCACCAGCGTGTCGCGCCGCGGCTTCAGCGGCGTGACCTCATCCACCACCGTCTTCACCGTAACGCGGCCGCCCCTGGCGCCCGCCGGCCGCGCCACCACCGGGTCCGCCGCGGCCTCGAGCCCGGTGACCAGATGCAGATCGGCGTCGAGCACGCCGCGCTCGCGCGCCCATGCGGGCCGGTCCTCGAGCGCCGCCAGCACCAGCAGCGTATTGCCCTCGCGCAGCCAGTCATCGAGAGCGCGCGCCTCGTCGGCGCGAAAAGGAACCTGCGCCGGCAGCGTCACGATCAGCAGGTTGCCCCGCGGCGGCAGATCGCTCAGGTGCGCGAGGCCGACCAAGCGCTGGCGTACCGCGCGCGCGGGCACCCCCTCCTCCTTCAGCCAGGTGAGCGCGCCGAGCAGCCCATCGCCACGGCGATCGAGGCTGGTCGGCGCCGACTCTTCCGTGGCGGCCGGGCCCGCGGCATGCACGAACAGCGTGAGGAAGACCAGCAGCGCCGCGAGCGCCAGTATCAGCGTGGCCAACCGTTCGCGCATCAGGCCGCCTCCGCCCCGGTGGCGGGCTCGAGCGACGCGAGCAGCTCGCGGCCGCCGAGCAGCGTGGCCTCGAGCACCGGCGCCTCGACGCCGCCGGTCGCGTAGCGCAGCCGCTCGCTCACCGCCGCGAGCTCCGCGAGACGCGTCCGCTCGGACGCATCACGCAGCCGCGCGCGCTGCACCAGCTCGCGCACCGTGAAGGCGCGCGCCGGCGGCAGGCGGTCCTGCGCCACCAGGCGGGCCGCGATCAGCTCGAGCAGCAGGCCCGGCTCGGCGCCCGCGACGGCGGCCAGCGCAGGCCCGCGGGCCACGCGCCCGGTGTTCAGCGGTGCGGCGCGCGCCGCGCGCCGGCGCAGGAGCCCCGCGACCCGCAGCTCATTGACGACGACCGCGCCGGCGAGCACCACCAGGAGTGCGATCGACAGCGCCGCGATCAGGCGCAGCGTCGCCTTGTCGACCGAGACGTCGCCGAACAGCCGCCGCAACCAGCCACTGTCACTCTGCGGCTGCGGCGTGAACAGCGCGCGCAGCCAGCGCTTGATCCTTGCCCACAGTCCCTCCCCGGCGTGCTCCGGCTGGCGGACCCGCTCGAGCACGGCGCCAACGCGCTCCGGGTGCAGCGCGCGCCCCGCCGGCACGGCCGCGCTCTCGCGCACCAGCGCCGCGCGCAGCGCGCGCAATCCTTCCGCGTTCAGCAGGTTGTCGGGTTCTTTCCAGCTGGCGGGGAGCCACGCTCCCCAGGGACTCTGCTCGAGCGTCGCGGCGAGCCCGGGGCAGCGTGCGGCGATGCGCTTGTAGCCCACGTCGACGCTCGGATCGAGCTGACCGGCGCACGCATCGAGCGCCGCCAGCACATCGGGCCCGGCCGCGTGCGCCGCCCCCGCGAGCACCAAGCACAGCAGCGCGAGCGGCAGCCGCGCCACGACTTCAGGAAGCGCTGATGCGCTGCGACAGGTCGGCGCCTTCCTTGCGCGCCCGCAGGTCGCCGAAGATCGCCAGCCCCATGGAGGAATAGTACGGAGTGGCGACGGCGCCGGCCGCTACCGTCACCACCGCCATGGCGGCCGCGATCAACACGACGTCGCCGCGGCCGAATGCCGCGTACAGGAAGGCCGTCACCGAGCCGACCACGATATACAGGGCGAAGAGTAGAAACAGTGCCACGGTATTCATGGCCATGATGCGCAGCACGTTGCCGCCCGAGAGCTCCCAGCTGCGCGCCAGACTCCCCGCGGCGCTGGTGTCCTCGATGACCATCGCCACGAACACGCATTCGAGGCGCAGGAACACGTAGCCCATGGGCAGCAGCAGCAAAGCGAACAGCACGTAACGCAGCAAGCCGCCCGCCAGGAACGCGGGCGCGAGCAACACGCCGCATGCCAGCCCGGTGAGCATCAACAGGATCACGATGAGAATGATGCGGCCGAGCCAGCGCAGGACCTGCAGCAGCTCGCCGCCGGGCTGCTGGCCGGTGATGATCCGGTATTGCCGCGCGGTGATCGCGACGGGGAACACGAAGGCCAGCAGCAGGCCGGCGAAGAGCAACACCAGGTGGGCCGCGTCGACGCTGGGCCGGATCATGGATTGCGCCACGCTCTGGCCTCGGGCGATCGAGTAGGCATTGGGCAGCCATCTCGCCACGACCAGCAGTGCGCCGAACAGCAGGCACTTGACGAAGGTGCGGCGGTAGATCTGGAACGACAGGTCGAGGACCTCACCGACGGTCAGCGGCCGCGGCGGCGGATACAATGTTGGTTCCGGCATGAGTGCATCTTAGCGCCGTTGCATCCGAGCGCCTATGACAGCCGAAAGGATCGAGAGTCTGCTCGCGGAAGGCATCCGCACACTGGCCGGCGGCCCCGCCGCGGCCGGTGCCAGCGGCCTCGACGCGCAGTTGCTGCTGGCCGCCGCGCTGGCGGTACCGCGTGCGCAGCTGCACTCACACCCCGAGGCCCGCGCCACGACGGCGCAGGCGGCCGGCTACCGGCAGCTGCTCGCGCGGCGCGCGGCCGGCGAGCCGCTCGCCTACCTCACCGGGCGGCGTGAGTTCTGGTCGCTCGAGCTGGCCGTGACACCCGCGGTACTGATCCCGCGGCCGGAAACGGAGCTCCTGGTCGAGCGCGCCCTCGCCCTCGGACCCGCCGAGGCGCGCGCGGCCGACCTCGGTACCGGCTCCGGGGCCGTGGCGCTGGCGCTGGCGCGCGAGCGGCCGCGCTGGCGGCTGCTCGCCACCGATGTGTCGGCGCCGGCGCTCGCGGTGGCGCGCGCCAATGCGGCGGCGCTCGGCGCCGGGAACGTGGAATTCCGCCAGGGCAGCTGGTTCGAGCCGCTCGCGGGCGAGCGCTTCGAGCTGCTGCTCAGCAACCCCCCGTACGTGGCCGCGGACGATCCGGTGCTGGAGGAGCCCGGGCTGCGCCGCGAGCCGCGGCTGGCACTCACGCCCGGGGGGGATGCACTCGCGCACCTGCGCATCCTGGCGCGCGGCGCCACGGCCCACCTGACGCCCGGCGGCTGGCTGCTGCTCGAGCATGGTGCGACGCAGGGCGCGGCGGTGCGCGGCGAGCTTGAAGCCGCGGGTCTCGCTCACGTACGCTCGCACCGCGATCTCGCCGGACACGAGCGCATGACGGAAGGACAACGATGATCAGGTTCGAAACCTCCCACGGCGGCTTCACGATCGAGCTGTTTCCCAAGGAAGCGCCGGTCACGGTCGAGAATTTCCTCCAGTACGTCGACGACGGCTTCTTCGACGGCACGATCTTCCACCGCATCGTGCCGGGCTTCGTGATCCAGGGCGGCGGGCTCACCGCCGACTTCGGCAACAAGAAGACGCGCGCGCCGATCAGCAACGAGGCCAAAAACGGCTTGAAGAACACCCGCGGCTCGCTCTCCATGGCGCGCACCAGCGACATCAACAGCGCCACCTCGCAGTTCTTCGTGAACCTCAAGGACAACGCCTTCCTCGATCACGGGCCGCGCGATTACGGCTACGCTGTGTTCGGCCGGGTGACCGAGGGGCTGGAAGTGATCGACAAGATCGCAGCCGTCACCACCGGCCGCCGCAAGGGCTATACCGACGCGCCGCTCGAGGACGTGGTGATCGTGTCGGCGCGCCGCCTCGAGCCGAAATAACCCCAAGCGCACCCGTGCCGCAACGCGGCTCGCTCGCCCGTCGACTGCTCAAGATCGCAGGCGCCGCCGCGCTAGGCCTGCTGCTGCTCACGGCGATTCCGGTGCTGGTACTGCGCTGGCTGCACCCGCTCACCACCGCCTTCATGCTCGAGGCACGCGCCGATGCGGCGCTCGCCGGCCAGCACGGCTACCGGCAGGACTACCGCTGGGCGAGCCTCGAGCAGATCTCCCCGCACGCGGCCATCGCGGTCATCGCCTCCGAGGACCAGCAGTTCCCCTTCCATGCGGGCTTCGACTTCGACTCGATCCGCGAGGCGGTGCGCGCCAGCGAGCGCGGCAAGCGGCTGCGCGGCGCCAGCACCATCTCGCAGCAGGTCGCCAAGAACCTGTTTCTGTGGTCGGGACACAGCTTCGTGCGCAAGGGGCTCGAGGCCTGGTTCACCGTGCTGATCGAGACGCTCTGGCCCAAGGAGCGGATCCTGGAGATGTACCTGAACGTCGCGCAGTTCGGCGACGGCGTGTACGGAGTCCAGGCGGCGGCGGAGCGTTTCTGGCGCAAGCCCGCCGCGCGCCTCACTTCGGAGGAGGCCGCGCTGCTTGCGGCGGTGCTGCCCAATCCCGTGCGACTGCACGCCGAGCGTCCCTCGGCCTACGTGCTCGAGCGGCGCGACTGGATCCTAGGGCAGATGCGCGGCCTCGGCGGTGCCGGCTACCTGCGAGCGGTGGAGAAGGAGCGTTAGTATGTACATGGGCCACTGCAAGGAGTCGCCACCATGAGCGGCCATCTGCTTAACCGACGACAGTTCACCGCACGCTGTGCGGCCTTCGGCTTGTCGCTCCCGGTCTTGAGTGCCGCACTGGCCGCGCCGCCTGCCGCACGGACCGTAAAGCTTGCCAATGGCACGACCGTACCGGCAGTCGGCCAGGGCTGCTGGCATCTCGGCCAGGGCAGACACCCCGCCGAGGTTGAGGAAGAGGCGCTGCGCACCGGCTTCTCGCTCGGCATGACGCTGCTCGATACCTCGGGGAACTACGGCGGCGGCCGCTCCGAGCAGCTGCTCAGTCACGTGCTGGCCGGTCAGCGCGAGCGCATCTTTCTGGTCTCCAAGGTGGAAGGCGATGAGGTCGCCGGCGATGGCGTCGCCCGTGCCTGCGCGGCGAGCCTCGCTCGCCTCGGCACCGACTACCTCGATCTTTATCTGCTGCACTGGCCGATCCCCAGCGCCCAGTTCCCCGCTGTCGTGGCGGCGTTCGAACAGCTGCGCGCGGCAGGGAAGATTCGCGCCTGGGGTGTCTCCAACTTCAACGTCGGCCAGATGGAAGACCTGCTGCGCGTTCCCGACGGCCATCGCTGCGCAACGAACCAGGTCCCCTACAGTCTCAACAACCGTCACATCGAACGCGAGCTGCTGCCGTGGTGCAGGGAGCACAACATCCCGGTGATGGCCTATTCGCCGCTCGGCGGCGACAGGAACCTCGTGATCGGTGACCGCACGCTGGCGCAGCTCGGCACTGCCCATGGTTGCGCGGCGGCCGCGGTCGCGCTGGCCTGGGTGATTCGCGGCGGCACCGTCATCGCGATACCCGAGGCCGGCTCGCCGGCGCACGTCCAGGAAAACGCCGTGGCGCTTTCGCTGGCGCTCACGCCTGCAGACCTCCAGACCCTCGACACCGCGTTTCCCGCCTGAAGAAAGCACGCCATGCACAGCTCAACGCCGACCGCCCCGATCGCGCGGATCCTCCTCGCGGTCACGCTGCTCACGGCCGCGTTCGCCGTGCGCGCGCAGTCGCCCGCAGAGACACTCACGCGCTATCCGACGCTGCGCGGCGACACCGTCGTCTTCGTGGCGCACGACAACCTCTGGTCGGTGCCGCGGAGCGGCGGTCTCGCGACGCGTCTCACCGCGGGCGCCGGCAGGGACGTCATGCCGCGCTTCTCACCCGATGGACGCTGGCTCGCCTTCACCGGCGAGTACCAGGGCAACCGCGACGTCTACGTCATGCCCGCGGCGGGCGGCGCGGCGCGGCGGCTGACCTTCACTTCGGACGTCACGGGCGAGGCGCCGCTGCGCTGGGCCCCGAACAACCTGGTGATCGGCTGGACGCCGGACTCGCAGAACGTCATTTTCCTCACCAGGCGCGTGGCGTGGAATTCCTGGCTCAACATTCCCTTCAGCGTGCCGCTTGCCGGGGGCCTGGCGCAACAGCTGCCGCTCGATCGCGGCGGCTTCATGAGCTACAGCCCCGACGGCCAGCAGATCGCCTACTCGCGCATCTTCCGCGATTTCCGCACCTGGAAGCGCTATCACGGCGGCCTCTCGCAGGAAATCGACATCTACGACTTCAAGAGCCACGAGTTGAAGCACGTGACTGACTGGTCGTGCACCTCGACCCAGCCCATGTGGTACGAGAAGACGATCTACTTCCTCTCCGACCACGACGCCAACCAGCGCCGCAACATCTGGGCCTACGATGTCGCGAGCGGCGCATTCCGGGAGATCACGCACTACAGCGACTACGACGTCGACTTCCCCAGCCTCGGCAACGCCGCAGGTGGCGGGGCCGGAATCGTCTTTCAGCAGGGCGGCCACCTGCACGTGATCGATCTGCCCTCCGAGGAGGTGCATGACCTCGCGATCAGCGTGCCCGATGACGGCACGCGCACCGGAGCGCGGTGGGTCGATGCCCACAACACGCTGCGCGAGATGGACACCGCGCAGCAGCCCGACTTCGACATCGCGCCGAACGGCGGGCGTGCGGTGTTCTCGGCGCGCGGTGACCTCTTCAGCGTGCCGGCCGAGCACGGCAACACCCGCAACCTGACCGAGACCTCGAATGCCGACGAGGATCATCCGAGCTGGTCTGCCGATGGCAAGACGATCGCTTACACGACGGATGCCTCCGGCGAGCAGCAGATCGCCGTGCGCCCCGCCGAGGGCGGCGCGGAGCGGCTGCTGACGCACTTCGAGCGCGGATTCTTCTACCGCCCGCGCTGGTCGCCGACCGGCGACCGGCTGGCGTTCAGCGACAACGAGCATCGGCTGTGGGTCGTCGCGGCCGCCGGCGGTGAGCCCGTGCAGGTCGCGCAGGACCGCTACAACGAGATGCACGATCAGGCCTGGTCCCCGGACGGGCGCTGGCTCGCCTACAGCGTCACCGCGCCAAACCAGTTGACCGGACTGTGGCTCTACAACGTCGACAGCCGCAAGGCCACCCTGGTGAGCGATGGCCGCGCGAACGACTCGTCGCCCGAGTTCGATCCGACCGGCAAGTATCTGTTGTTCCTCTCCACCCGCCATGAGAATCCGACCGTCAGCCAGTCGGAGTTCAACGTCGCGACGCTGCGGATGGTCGGCGTCTACATCGTGACCCTGAAGCGCGACGCCGCCTCGCCCTTCGCGCCGCGCTCCGACGAAGGAGTATCCAAAGAGGAAACCAAAGACGAGTCGAAGGACGCCAAGCCGAGCAAGCCGCAGCCGCCCAAGCCCGTCGAGATCGATCTCGAGGGCCTGATGGCGCGCGCGGTGCCGCTGCCGATCCCGGCGGGAAACGTCACCGGGCTCGATGTCCGCAAGGACAAGGTCTACTACTACACCACTCCCGATCAGACGTTCGAGGGTCCGCTGCCGGGCGAGAAGCCGGCACTGCACGTCTACGACCTCAAGGAGCGCAAGGACGCGACGGTCATCGAAGGCTTGAGCTCCTACGCGCTGTCCGCCGATGGCAAGAAGGTCCTGTACAAGCTGGAGAAGGACTTTCTTATCGCCGATGCGGTGGCGGACGCGGCCAAAGCCAAGGACGGTCCCAAGAAGCTCGATCTCTCGCACCTGCGCGTGCTGGTGAGTCCGCCGGCGGAATGGGCCGAGATGTTCAACTCCGCCTGGCGCCTCGAGCGCGACTTCTTCTACAGCAACAAAATGAACGGCGTCGACTGGCCCGCGGTGCGCGCCTCCTATGCGAAGCTGCTGCCGCTCGTGGGCTCGCGCGGCGACTTGAACTACCTGATCGGCGAGGTCCAGGGTGAGCTCGGCAACTCACACACCTATGTCGGCGGGGGCGACGAGATGCCCGAGGAGCAGCGCGCGCCGACCGCGTTCCTCGGCGTCGACTTCGCGCTCGATGCGCCTTCCGGGCGTTACCGCCTCGCGACCATCTACCGGGGGGACAACACCCGCGAGGCCTACCGCTCGCCGCTCACGCAGCCGGGGATCGATGTGAAGGCGGGCGACTACCTGCTCGCCATCGACGGCACGGAGCTGCGCGCTCCGGTCGATCCCTACAGTCTCCTGGTCGGCAAGCAGGACTCCACGGTGCGGCTCACGGTCGCGGACTCTGCCACCGGCAAGCGCCATGACGCGGTCGTGCAGCCGGTGAAGAACGAGCTCTCGCTGCGCGAGCAGGCGTGGATCGATCATAACCGCGAGCTGGTGGACAAGGCCTCCGGGGGCCGGGTCGCCTACATCTATCTCTCCGACATGGAAGCGCTCGGCATCGCACAGTTCGTGCGCCAGTTCTATGCGCAGATCGACAAGCAGGCACTGATTCTCGATGAGCGCTGGAACGGCGGTGGCAACATCGACCAGATCGTGCTCGAGCGGCTGCGGCGCGTGCTTGCCGGCATGGACACCAACCGCAACGGCGTCGGCACGACGGAGCCGCAGCAGCTGATCCGCGGCCCGAAGATCTGCCTGATCAATCACTACTCGGCCTCCGACGGCGATCTGTTCCCGTTCTACTTCCGCCAATACAAGCTCGGCCCGCTGCTCGGCACGCGCACCTGGGGTGGGGTGCGCGGCATCCGCGGGAACTGGGGCCTGCTCGATGGCGGCTACATCACGATCCCCGAGGACGCGGTCTACGGACTCGACTCGCAGTGGGTGATCGAGAACCACGGCGTGGCACCGGACATCACGGTCGACGATTCGCCCGCCGACTGGATGCGCGGGCACGACGTGCAGCTCGAGGCGGCGATCAGTTACATCCTGGGCGAGCTGCAGAAAAAGCCCCAGCCGCTGCCACCGCCGCCGCCCGCGCTGCCGGCATATCCGCAGGGACCGGGGGCGCAGTAACGCGCGAGTGTCAGCCTGGCCCGGCGGACAGGTTGGGCCGGCAGCTGAAGAAGACATTGACGGTCAGCCGGCCGGTGGCCGGATCCGCCGTCAACCGCTCCGGGGCGTCGATCTGTCCGGTGTGCAGCAGTGCGCCGGAATAGAAGACGGCGCGATTCCAGCGCGCCGGTACCGTGGCCGTGCGCCTGAAGTACGCATTGCTGTCGCACAGGTATGACGGCTGGATACCGTAGCGCTCGGTGAACTGCGCGGCGCCCATGGCGGCTGAATCGGCGAGCAGCTGCGAGGTCTCCGCGAAGGAGCGCGTGGCCTCGTAGAAGCTGGTACCGCCGAGCGTCTCATCGTGGAACAGGTACAGAACGCTCGCCTGGCGCGTCAGGCGCGGATCGCCGAGCGGCGGATCCTGGTGGCAAATCCACTGCCCAGGGCTCAACTCCGCCGGCGCCAGCGTCACCATCGAATAGCGGCAGATCATCTGCACGACACGCCGCGCGTCGAAGTAGCGGCGCATGTGAAACCCAAAGAACTCGCGCATCGCGTAGCCCGCACCCGTATCGGTCGCGAGCGATACGCCCGGGTAGCCACTTCCCGCCGCGGATACGAACTCGGCCCGGCGTGCCACCGCGTAGCGGACCCACTCCTCAGGTGACGTGAGGATGTCATCCACCACGCAGCAGTAACCGCCGTTGCCGAAGCGCAATACCTCGACCCGCGGCCGCGGGTTGAAGCTCAGGTCTGCCGCCTCGCTCACCACGCTGATTCCACGGTTGTCACTCATTGCGATGCGGGCCTGCGAGCTTGAACTCGGCCAGGATGCGATGCAACCGCGTGCGAGTTGATTAGAATGTGGCCGGGAGATCAAAGGGGGCACACATGCGCAGCGGCTTCGCGCGAACGACTTTGATCGCGACGCTGGGGCTGGCGGCGACGGCGGCACGCGGCTCCCCGACGCTCCTCGAGCATGTCAACGGCTATACCCTGAGCGGCGGGCAGCTCGTGCAGTTCAATGCGCTGGCCTTCGACCATGGCCGCGTTCTCGAGGCCGGGGACGACGCAGCGCTCGCGCTCAAGCACCCCGATGCAAAGCGGGTCGATGCTCACGGCAAGACGTTATTGCCCGGACTCATCGACGCGCATGGACACGTGCTGGATCTGGGGCTGGAGAGCACACAGATTCAGCTCGCGGGGACGACGAGCCTGGCGCAAGCCCAGCAGCGCATCCGGGATTACGCGGGCTCGCATCCGACCAGCCACTGGCTACTCGGCGACGGCTGGAACCAGGTGCTCTGGCGGCTCGGCCGTTTTCCACTCGCCAGCGAGCTCGATTCTGCGGTCAGCGACCGTCCGGTCGTCCTCTGGCGCGTCGACGGACATGCCGCGTGGCTCAACACCAAGGCCCTGCGTGTGGCCGGAATCACCCGGGCGACACCCGATCCGGTCGGCGGACGCATCGAGCGCGACCCGGACGGCAGTCCGGCCGGCGTACTGGTCGACAAGGCGATGGAGCTGGCTGATCGTGTCGTACCGCCGCCGACCGATACTGAACGCCGCGCGGCGCTCCGGGCCGCGTTTGCGCACATGAACTCCGTCGGCCTGACCGCCGTCGGCGATGCCGGCTGTCCCGCCTGGGAGATCGCTCTTTACCGCGAGCTGGCTGACCGGGGTGAGCTCACGGTGCATATGTACGCGATGATTCGTGACACCGGCGCGGACTTCGACGCCCTTGCGAAGAGCGGTCCGCTCATCGGCTACGGCGACGACCGGCTCACCGTGCGCGCCGTGAAGCTCTTTGCGGACGGCGCGCTCGGCAGCCGCGGTGCGGCGATGCTGGCGCCCTATGCGGATATGCCGACGCAGCGGGGGCTGCTGTTCATGACCGATGATGAGATGGAGCACAAGGTAGAGAAAGCGCTGCGGGCCGGTTATCAGGTCAACATCCACGCGATCGGCGATGCCGCCAATCGCCAGGTACTCGACGCCTTCGAGCGCGCCTATGCGGCCGTCGGCGGCCGCGAGCTGCGCAACCGCATCGAGCACGCGCAGGTGGTGGCGTTGAGCGACATTCCGCGGTACCGGCAACTCGAGCTTGTCGCGTCCATGCAGCCAACGCATGCGACCAGCGACAAGAACATGGCCGAGGATCGCATCGGACCGGAGCGCCTCAAGGGTGCGTACGCGTGGCGCACGTTTCTCGATCAGGGGACACGTATCGCCGGTGGCTCGGACTTCCCGGTCGAGTCCGATAACCCGTTCTTCGGATTGCATGCCGCGGTTACGCGCCAGGATCATGACAACCAGCCACCCGGCGGCTGGCATGCGGAGCAGGCGCTGACACTGCTCGAGGCATTCCGCGCCTTCACCATCGATGCGGCGTACGCCGAACATTGGGATCAATCGATCGGCTCGCTCGAGCCCGGCAAATGGGCCGACTTCATCCTGATCGACCGCGACCTGTTCAAGGTGGCGCCGGCGCAGATCTGGAAGATCCGCGTCGAGCAGACCTGGATCGCGGGCCGCAAGGTCTATGCGCGGAGCAACTAGCGGCTCGGTCCCCGCCGGGCCGTCTCGATCGCGGCGATGTCGATCTTCGTCATTCCCATCATCGACCCGAACGCGCGCTGGGCGGCCGCCCGGTCGGGACCGGTGATCGCCTCGAGCAGCGCGCGCGGTGTGATCTGCCACGACAGGCCCCATCGGTCCCTGCACCATCCGCATTGGCTCTCGGCTCCGCCGTTATCGACGATCGCGTGCCAGTAGCGATCGGTCTCGGCCTGATCCTCGGTGACGATCTGGAACGAGAACGCCTCGCTGTGCTTGAAGGCTGGACCGCCGTTGAGGCCGAGGCAGGGGATTCCCAACACCGTGAACTCCACGGTAAGAACCTGTCCCTGCCTGCCATCCGGGTAATCGCCCGGCGCGCTGTGGACTGCGGTGACCTCGCTGTTCGGAAAAATCTCCGCGTAGAACCTGGCGGCCTGTTCCGCTGCGCCGTCGTACCAGAGACAAATCACATTCCTGGCCACGTTTCAGACCTCCTTCACGGCTCGTACCCCAGATTGGCCGACAGCCAGCGCTGCGCTTCCTCGAGCGTCATCCCCTTGCGCCGCGCGTAATCCTGCACCTGATCGCGATCGATCTTGCCGAGCGCGAAGTAGCGCGACTCGGGGTGCGCGATGTACCAGCCGCTCACCGCCGCGGTCGGGTACATGGCGTAGGAGTCGGTGAGGCAGATGCCGGCGCTGCGCTCGACGTCGAGCAGCTGCCACAGCTGTGCCTTCTCGGTGTGATCGGGGCAGGCGGGATAGCCCGGCGCCGGGCGGATGCCGCGGTATTGCTCGTGCACCAGCTGCTCGTTGGTGAGCGTCTCGCCGGAGGCGTAGCCCCAGAGCTCGCGCCGCACGCGCTCGTGAAAGTGCTCGGCGGCAGCCTCGGCGAAGCGGTCGGCGAGCGCCTTCAGCATGATGGCTGAATAGTCGTCGTGGGCTTGCTCGAAGCGCGCCACGTGCTCCTCGATGCCGATCCCGGCGGTGACGGCGAAGGCGCCGAACCAGTCGCGCACGCCGCTCGACTTCGGCGCCACATAGTCCGCCAGGCACTCGTGCGGCTGCCCCTCGGGCTTGCCCTTCTGCTGGCGCAGGAAGTGCAGCGTCGCGAGCACCTCCTGGCGCGCCTCGCCCGCATGGATCTCGACGTCATCGCCCACCGCGTTCGCCGGAAAGAGCCCGAGCACGGCGTTGACCTTGAGCCAGCGCCCGCTGATCAGCTCCTTCAGCATGCGGCGCGCGTCGGCGTACAGATTGCTCGCCGCTTCGCCGACCTTCGGGTCGGTGAGGATGTCGGGGAACTTCCCGGAGAACTCCCAGGCATTGAAGAACGGCATCCAGTCGATGTAGCCCAGGAGCTCGCTCAGCGGGTAGTCGGCGAAGCGATGCACGCCCGGCAGCCGCGGCTGCGGCGCGGCGTAGGCGCTCCAGTCGAACGCGCGGCGGTTGGCGCGCGCCGCGGCGAGCGTGAGCTCCGGCACCTTGACCTTCTTGGCGGCGTGCTGCTCGCGGCGCCGCGCGTGCTCGACGTTCACCTCGGCGAGGAAGGCGGTGCGCGCCGCGGGTGTGGACAGCGTCTGGCACACGCCCACCGAGCGCGAGGCGTCCTTCACGTACACCACGGCGCCGGTGTACTGCGGCGCGATCTTCACGGAGGTATGGGCCGGGGAAGTGGTGGCACCGCCGATCAGGAGCGGCAGCACGAAGCTCTGCCGCTGCATCTCGCGGGCCACGTGCACCATCTCATCGAGCGAGGGCGTGATCAGCCCCGAGAGCCCGATGAAGTCCGCCTGCTCGCGCCGCGCGGTCTCGAGGATCTTCTCGCACGGCACCATGACGCCGAGGTCGATGACCTCGTAGTTATTACACTGCAGCACCACGCCGACGATGTTCTTGCCGATGTCGTGCACGTCGCCCTTTACGGTGGCCATGACGATGCGGCCGTTGGCGCGCTGCGCGGCGGCGTCCTTGCTGTTCTCGATGAACGGTACCAGGTGCGCCACCGCGCGCTTCATCACGCGGGCGCTCTTCACCACCTGCGGCAGGAACATCTTGCCGGCGCCGAACAGATCGCCGACCACGTTCATGCCGTCCATGAGTGGGCCTTCGATCACCGCGAGCGGACGCTCGGCACCGAGGCGCGCCTCCTCAGTGTCCTCGATGACGAAGTCGTCGATGCCCTTGACGAGCGCGTATTCGAGACGCTTGCCGACCGGGAGCTTGCGCCACTCGAGATCCTCGCGGCGCCGCGCGCCACCCTCCCCCTTGAAGCGCGTCGCGATCTCGAGCAGCCGCTCGGTCGCATCCCGGCGGCGGTTGAGCACCACGTCCTCGCAGGCCTCGCGCAGGTCCGCGGGCAGCTGCTCGTACACCCCGAGCTGCCCGGCGTTGACGATGCCTAAGTCCATGCCGGCGGCGATCGCGTGATAGAGGAACACCGAGTGCATCGCCTCGCGCACCGGGTCGTTGCCGCGGAACGAGAACGACACGTTGCTGACCCCGCCCGACACCAGCGCGTGCGGCAGCTCGCGCTTGATGCGGCGCGTCGCCTCGATGAACGCCAGCCCAAAGCCGTTGTGCTCCTCGATGCCGGTCGCGATGGCGAAGATGTTGGGATCGAAGATGATGTCCTCGGCCGGGAAGCCGACGCGCTCGGTGAGGATGCGATAGGCGCGCGCGCAGATCGCCACCCGGCGGTCGAGCGAGTCGGCCTGGCCCCGCTCGTCGAAGGCCATGATGACCGCCGCGGCGCCGTAGCGGCGCAGCGTGCGCGCGTGGGCGATGAAGGGTTCCTCGCCCTCCTTGAGGCTGATCGAGTTGACGATCGGCTTGCCCTGCACGCACTTCAGTCCCGCCTCGATCACCGTCCACTTGGACGAGTCGATCATGACCGGGACGCGGGCGATGTCCGGCTCGGACGCCACCAGGTGCAGGAAGCGCGTCATCGCGGCTTCCGAATCGAGCATGCCCTCGTCCATGTTGACGTCGATCACCTGCGCGCCGCTCGCCACCTGCTGGCGCGCCACCTCGAGCGCCGCCGGGTAGTCGTTCGCCTCGATGAGCTTGCGGAACTTCGCCGAGCCGGTGACGTTGGTGCGCTCGCCCACGTTCACGAACAGGCTGTCGTCGTCGATGTTGAGCGGCTCGAGGCCCGACAGGCGGCACTTCACCGGTTGCGGCGCCACGCGCCGCGGCGCGCGCCCGGCGACGCCGTCGCGCAGCATGCGGATGTGCTCGGGGGTCGTGCCGCAGCAGCCGCCCACGATGTTCACCAGCCCCGATTCGGCGTACTCGCGCAGGATCTCCGCGGTCTCCCGCGGGGCCTCGTCGTACTCGCCGAAGGCGTTGGGGAGCCCGGCGTTGGGGTAGGCGCACACGCAGGTGTCGGCGACCCGCGCCAGCTCCTCCACGTACGGCCGCAGCGCCGCGCCGCCGAGCGCGCAGTTGAGCCCCACGAACAGCGGCTCAGCGTGCCGGATCGAATTCCAGAAGGCCTCGGTGGTCTGTCCGGAGAGGATGCGGCCCGAGGCGTCGGTGATGGTGCCGGAGACGGCGAGCGGCACGCTCATGCCGATCTCGTCGAAGAGCGTAAGGGCCGCGTAGATCGCCGCCTTGGCGTTGAGCGTGTCGATGACGGTCTCGATCAGCAGCAGATCGGCCCCACCCATGACGAGCGCCCGCGACGCCTCGCGGTACGCCGTCACCAGCTGGTCGAAGCTGACGGCGCGATGACCGGGGTCGTTGACGTCGGGAGACAACGAGGTCATGCGCGTCGTCGGGCCGAGCGCCCCGGCGACGAAGCGCGGCGTACCGGACTCGCGCGCGAACTCGTCCGCCGCGGCGCGCGCCAGCCGCGCGGCGCGGTAGTTGAGCTCGGGGACCAGCGCTGCGGTGCCGTAGTCGGCTTGCGACACAGAGTTGGAGTTGAAGGTATTGGTCTCGATGATGTCGGCGCCGGCGGCGAGATAGGCGCGGTGGATGCCGCCGACGATGTCGGGGCGCGTCAGTGTGAGGATGTCATTGTTGCCGCGCAGATCGTGGCCGTGCTGCGCGAAGCGCTCGCCACGAAAGCCGCGCTCATCCAGCCGGTGCTGCTGAATCATGGTGCCCATGGCGCCGTCGAGCAGCACGATGCGCTCGCCGAGCAGCCCCTTGAGGCGCTCGATGCGCGTGCGCCGCTCGGTCGCATCGAGCGGCTCGACCGCGAACGGTACGGCGGCGCTCGGCGTGGCCGCTCCCGCGGGCTTCACCTCACGGTCGGCCCGCGGTGCGGCTGTGTGCCCGGAGTGGGCGCAGCCGCTCACGCGCTCACCCCGTGGTGCGCCAGCGGCGCCGCGGCGCTGCGCGTCCCGGGACGCAGTCCCAGCGCATGACAGATCGCGTAGGTCAGCTCGGCGCGGTTCAGCGTATAGAAGTGGAACTCGCGCACACCGTGGCGCGCGAGTGCCTCGACCTGCTCGATCGCGACGCCGGCGGCGAGCAGCCGGCGGGTCTCCTCGTCGGCCTCGAGGCCCGCGAAACGCTCGTGCAGCCAGGCGGGCACGCTCGTGCCGCAGCGGCTGGCGAAGCGCAGCACCTGCGGGAAGCGCGTGATGGGCAGAATGCCCGGAACGATGGGCGCGCTGATGCCGGCAGCCGCGCAGCGGTCACGAAAGCGCAGGAAGATCTCCGTGTCGAAGAAGAACTGGGTGATGGCGCGGCTCGCGCCGGCATCGAGCTTGCGCTTGAGATTCACGAGGTCGTCGTCCGCGGAGCGCGCCTCGGGGTGCGTCTCGGGGTAGGCGGCGACCGAGATGTCGAACGGCGCCACCGACTGCAGTGCCGCGACCAGGTCGGCGGCATAGGCGAAGCCCCCGGCGTGCGGCGCGTGGCGGCCCTCGCCGCCCGGCGGGTCGCCGCGCAAAGCCACCAGGTGGCGGATGCCTTGCGCCCAGTAGCCGCGTGCGATGGCGAGAATCTGCTCGCGCGGCGCGCCGACGCAGGTGAGGTGCGGAGCACCCGTGAGCGGCGTCTCGCGCTGGATGCGGGTCACCAGCTCGTGCGTGCGCTCGCGCGTCGAGCCATCCGCACCGTAGGTCACCGAGACGAAGGCCGGGGCGAGCGGCGCGAGGCGCTCGAGCGAGCGCCACAAGGTCGCCGCCATCGCCGCATCGGCCGGCGGGAAGAACTCGAACGAGACGCGGATTTCGGCGGCGGCGCTCACCGGCCACTCCCCGCGTGCGGAGCCGCGTCCGGCGCGGCCGCGGCGGCTCCGGCGGGTCTCGCCGCCGCCGCCAACAGGTGCTCGCCGTCGGCTTCGATCGGGCTCAGCCGCTCGCACGACAGCCGCGATTCCCCGAGCAGCCGTCGCAGCCGCGCCAGCGGGTGCTCGACGATGCGCGCGTGCGCGTTTTCGAGCGACTCGTAGCGCTGAAAGATCCACAGGTGCCCGCCTGGCGCGACGCGGGGGGCGAGCTGCGCGAGCAAACGGCCGAGGAGCTCTTCGCTCCCTCCCGGCGGGTTGCACAGCACCGCATCGAAGGGGCCGCCGGCGCGCGCGAAATCCTGCTCGCCGAACTCGCCCGGGCGCGCTGCCGCCAGCACCCGGCAGTTGAGGCCGCGCGCTTCCGCGAACGAGCGCACGGCCTGGGCGGCGCGGCGCGAGGGCGCAAGGACGGTGGAGACAGTTGCGCGGGCGAGGAGCTCCAGATGCGCGGCACCCACCATGAGAACGCTCGCCGGCTGCGCGCCGAAGCCGCTCGACTCGACGAACGCGCGCAACGCGCGCTCGAGGCGCGGCTGCGACGGGCGAGGACTGCCCTGCGGCTCGAGCGCCTGCGCCGCGCGTGCCTCCGCGCGATCGCTCACCAGCAGCGGATGGCGGCGATCGACCTGCAGCAGCAGTCCCCGCACGAAGCCCATCGCACCCGCATCCGCGCACAGCCCGTAGCGCACCCATTGGCCTTCCCGGGTGCGCGCCAGCAATCCCGCTTCGCACAGGATCTTCAGGTGCCGCGACACCCGCGGTTCGCTCTGCCGCATGGCCTGGGCGAGATCGGAAACCGTCAGTGCCCCCTCCTGGCACAGCGCCAGCAGCCGCAGGCGGCTCGGCTCGCCGGCGGCCTTCAGCCAGACCACCATCTGGGAAGGCAGTGTCGTTTCCATTCAATAATTGTACATGTCTTTAAATATTGCTGACGGGCTTGCCCGGAGCGTCACTAAGCATCGGGGTCGGGTCGCCGCGCGTGCATCGGCGGCGGCGGACGCGCGCTCGAATATTATCTTTCTAATGAAACAATAGGCGGGAAATGAGGGCCTAGTGGATCTCGCCTGGCCCGGGGGCCGATTCTCCGGCCGGGAAGAGCGCATCCACGTCGGGGGTCTCGAAGCGATAAGGGCGCTGACAGAACTCGCAGATCACGGTGACCGAGCCCTGCTCCTTGAGTACGTCGCGCACTTCCTCCTCTCCCAGTGCCCGCAGCAGCGTCGCCACCCGCCCCTCGCCACACCGACACTCGAAGCGCACCGCGGCGCCGCGGAAGAGCCGCAGATCCTGCTCCGGGAAGCCACGCTTGAGGAGATCCTCGACCGGGCTCCCGAGGAGCTCGGCGGGCTCGAGGCGCGCGATGCCGCGCTGCGCGTCCACCCAGGAAGCGTTCGACTCCTCGTCGTCGGGACCGGGGAGCTTTTGTACCAGGAGGCCCGCCCCATGGGCCGCATCCGCCGCCAGCAGTACGCGGGTCGGCAGCTGTTCCGAGCCGGCGAAATAGGCCTCCAGCGATTCGGCGAGCGAGTGGCCCTCGAGTGGCACGACGCCCTGATAGCGGGAGCCCTTCTCGTCCGCCTCGATGGTCACCGTGAGGCGCCCGTCCGTGCCGACGAGCTCGCGAAACACCGCCGCCGGCGCGGCGCTACGCGGGATGGCCTCCACCGCCGCCTCCTCGAACCGCGCCAGCGCCCGGAGCCTGAAGTCGTGCGTGCATTGGGCGACCAGCAGCCGCACCGCGCCGTCCCCCTGCAGCTGGAACGTGAGGGTGCCCTGGAACTTGAGACTCGCCGCGAGCAGCACCGCGGCGGCCACCGCCTCCCCGAGCAGCGTCTCGACCGGCGTGGGATAACGGGCGTGCGCACGCAGCGCGGTCCAGGCCGCGCCGAGGCGCACCCAGTGGCCGCGCACCGGCTGTCTCTCGAAGATGAAGCGCCGTACCGTGTCGGTGCCGGCGTTTGCGCCCTGCGTCATGCGCGCACAATGAGGCCGCCGGAAGTGCAACTCAACCGCGGCAAACCCTCGGCCAGGCCAGCGCCGCGCACTCGCGAGATGATTCTTTTGCGGCCCCCGTGAGCCGCATCACATCGGTCACGCGCGCCCCCGTGGCATCGTCCCAAACGTGCCTAAGGTACTGATTTATGAGACCCGGCGGCTCGTTCTGCCACTCGAGACGGTCGTCGATGCCGTACTCGAGCTCGACCGCGAGCGCGGTGGACGCCTCGCGATGGCGAGCATTGCGGACGCGCGCATCGAGGAGGGCGAGAATCCCGGCCTGATCCTCGAGGTGCTGCAGCCGGATGCGATATCACCCGACGCGCGCCGCTACCCGCTGGCGGCCATCGCGGCGGCGGTGATTCATTACTGCTGGAAGACCCGCGTGCCGCTGCCGCGCAACTGGTCCAAGAGCATCGAGATCGTCCCCGAGGGTTTTGCGCTCGCGCTGCACGGCACGGTCGAGATCCAGCGCCGCCATGGCGGCTTCGCGACCAGCGTGCCGTCCGAGACCGCCGCAGCGGAGGGCGAGGCTGCCGCCGCAGTTGAAGCCGTCGTTGCCGCTGAAGCCGAGCCCGCGGCCGCCGAGGCACCCGTCAGCCGCTGAGCTTCTTGCGCAGCAGCTCGTTGAGCTGCGCCGGATTCGCCTTGCCGCCGGTCGCCTTCATCACCTGTCCCACGAAGAAGCCGAACAGCTTGTCCTTGCCCGCGCGGTACTCGGCCAGCTGACCCGGATTTTTACCGATGACCTCGTCGATCACGCGCTCGATGGCGGCGCTGTCGGTGATCTGGCGCAGGCCCCGCTCGGCGATCACCGCGTCGGCCTCCGCGCCGCCCGACCACATGGCCTCGAAGACTTCCTTGGCGAGCTTGCCGGAGACGGTCTGGTCGGCGATGCGCTGCAGGAGTCCTGCGAGCCGTGCGGCCGTCATGCGGCTCGCACCGACCTCGAGGTTCTCCTTATTCAATGCGGCGGAGAGCTCACCCATGACCCAGTTGGCGGCGAGCTTGGCGTCTACGGGCGCCGCGCCCGCCACCGCCTCGTAGTAGTCGGCGAGCTCGCGGCTGGCGGTGAGGACCCCGGCGTCGTACGCCGAGAGGCCGTACTGCGAAGCGAAGCGCGCCGCCTTGTGGTCGGGGAGCTCGGGGAGCGTGGCGCGCACCGAATCGATGAAGGCGGCGTCGAGTACCACCGGCAGCAGGTCCGGGTCGGGGAAGTAGCGATAGTCGTTGGCTTCTTCCTTCGAGCGCATGGAGCGCGTCTCGCCCTTGTCGGGATCGTAGAGGCGCGTCTCCTGCACCACTGAGCCGCCCGCCTCGAGGAGCTCGATCTGCCGCGCGACCTCGTAGTTGATGGCGCGCTCCACGAAGCGGAACGAGTTCAGATTCTTGATCTCGGCGCGCGTGCCGAACTTCGTGGCCCCGGTGCGGCGCACCGAGACGTTGGCGTCGCAGCGGAACGAGCCCTCCTGCATGTTGCCGTCGCAGATCTCGAGGTAGCGCACCAGCGTGTGCACCTTCTTCATGTAGGCAACCGCTTCCTTCGCCGAGCGCAGCTCGGGCTCGGAGACGATTTCGACGAGCGGCGTACCGGCGCGGTTGAGATCGACACCGGTCACCCCCGGCAGCCCTTCGTGCAGCGACTTGCCGGCGTCCTCCTCGAGGTGCGCGCGCGTGATGCCGACCCGCTTGACGGTGCCGTCCTCGAGCACGATGTCGAGCGTGCCTTTGGCGACGATCGGCAGCTCGTACTGGCTGATCTGGTAGCCCTTTGGCAGGTCGGGGTAGAAGTAGTTCTTGCGCGCGAAGATCGAGGTCGGCGCAATCGTCGCGTTGATCGCGAGTCCGAGCTTCACCGCCATGCGCACCGCCGCGCCGTTCAGCACCGGCAGCACGCCGGGATAGCCGAGATCGACGAGGTTGGCCTGCGCGTTGGGGGGCGCGCCGTAGGCGGTGGCGGAGCCCGAGAAGATCTTCGAGCGCGTCGCGAGCTGCGCGTGGATCTCGAGCCCGATGACGGTCTCCCAGGCGCTCATGCGAAGCCTCGCGGGATGCGCGTATGCCAGTCGGTCGCGCCCTGGAAGGCGTGCGCGGCGCTCAGCAGCCGCGCCTCGGAGAAGTGCGGGCCGACGATCTGCAGTCCCACCGGCAGCTCGCCCACGAAGCCGCACGGCACCGACACCCCGGGGAGCCCGGCGAGGTTCGCGCCGATGGTGTAGATGTCGTTCAGATACATGGTGATGGGATCGGAGGTCTTGGCCCCGATCGCGAACGCGGCCGTCGGGGTGGTCGGCCCCATGACGACGTCGACGCTGCCGAAGGCGCGCGTGAAGTCGGCGCTGATCAGCTGCCGCACGCGCTGCGCCTTGAGGTAGTACGCGTCGTAGTAGCCGGCCGACAGCACGTAGGTGCCGGTCATGATGCGCCGCTTGACCTCGGCGCCGAAGCCCTCGCCGCGCGAGCGCCAGTACAGGT
>Ga0210394_10001741_pt1 | contig 32959 bp, 45 predicted proteins | sample IncBWC12MmetaG_FD_160121 | JGI IMG/M metagenome (GOLD analysis project Ga0210394, IMG submission 160121) | Forest soil microbial communities from Barre Woods Harvard Forest LTER site, Petersham, Massachusetts, United States - Inc-BW-C-12-M | ecosystem: Environmental > Terrestrial > Soil >... | reverse complement strand
TGGGGGCGGTGTATCCACTCTGCGTCAATACTTGCGCGCTGGGCTGATTGACGAGCTGCATTTGGCCGTTCGGCCGGTCCTGCTCGGATCCGGCGAGCATCTATGGGATGGCATCGATATGCACGCCTTGGGCTATGAGTGCACGAACCACGTCGCCGGCGAGCGCGCAACCCACATCTATCTGCGCAAGCGGACATGACCGACTCGGCGCGCGATCCGGAGCTGCGCAGACTTTGCGTGTTTTGCGGCTCCAGTTCGGGCGTGAACCCAATCCATGCACAGGCCGCGCAGACTGTCGCACGCCTGCTGTGCGGTCGCGGCATTGAGCTGGTGTACGGAGGCGGCAATGTGGGCCTGATGGGTACGCTCGCAAACGCGTGCTTACGGGAAGGAGGGCGGGTCATCGGCGTAATCCCGCAGGCTCTTGCCGACAAGGAAGTTGCGCATACCGGCTTGACGGAACTTCGCATCGTCAGTTCGATGCATGAGCGCAAGGCTGTGATGGCGGATCTGTCCGACGCCTTTTTAGCGCTGCCGGGTGGCTACGGCACCTGGGAGGAATTGTTCGAGGTATTGTCCTGGTCGCAGCTTGGGATACAGCGCAAGGCCTGCGGCCTACTCAATGTCAATGGCTATTACGATCCGCTGCTGGAATTGGCCGACAAATCCGTGGCGGAAGGATTTCTTCGGGAAGTTCATCGTGATCTGCTGTTATCGGATGATGATCCCGGGCGCCTGCTCGACCGTTTGAGCAGCGTCTGCGTTCCATTCGTCGAGAAGTGGATCGGTCGTCGCGAGCGCTGAAGCGCCCGAGCAAACCCCGCCGTTTTCATTCATCGGCCAACCCCAGCGGCCGAATCCAGATATTGCGGAAGCGCACCGGATTGCCGTGATCCTGGAGCTTGATGGGACCTTTGGGGCCGTGCACCACCAGCATCGGCAGCACGCGGTGTTTGGTGGCGCCGAGAATCTCCGTGTGATTCTGCGTGATGACACCGTTATGAAAAACGGTCACGAAGCCAGGCACCTCAACTTTAGCCTCCCTGAATCGCGGCCCGGTATATACGATGTCGTAGACCTGCCATTCTCCGGGCGGACGCGAGGCGTTCACCAGGGGCGGCGCCTGTCCGTAGATCGCCGATGCCTGTCCATCGGCGTAAGTAGGATTGTCGTAGCTGTCGAGTACCTGCACTTCGTAGATACCGAACAGAAACACGCCGCTGTTGCCGCGTTCCTGGCTGTTGCCTTTGGGCGGTGTTGGCGTGCGGAATTCGACGTGCAGCTGGCTGTCGCCGAACTCCTCTTTGGTCACGATATCGCCGCTCCCACCGACCACCTCCATGTAGCCGTTATGGACCTTCCATGCCGCCGGCGCGCCCTTCTCCGTGCGCCACGCCGCGAGACTGGTGCCGTCAAAAAGTACCACGGCATCGGAAGGCGGCTTCCCGGGCACTTTTTCGGTACTGGGGGTGCCGGGCGTGATGACCGGCGGGCGCGGGCGAGCGTCATCGTGGACGCGCCACTTGCTGCCCGGAATGTTCGGAGTATCGGCATATCCCGTAGGCGCCTTTTGCGGCTGCGCCTGCGCCTGCGCGCAGAGAGCCGTGGCGATGGCAGCGGTGATGATCGCAAGTTGGAATTTCATAGGCCCTTCCCAAACATCGCGTCGGTTTCGGTAAAATCGGCTGGATGGCGCGATCACTGTATCGGCACATTCTGCACGGCTCAAGCTCATCCGCAGCCATGATGGGGGTTTTGGTGTTGCTTGCCGGTTGTGGACCGACAGCCAGCACTCCTCCTCCTCCGGTGCCACCGCCGATAGCCGCGAGAGCGGACGTGATTGTGACGATTGATGCTGCGCGCCACACCTGTGTCGTTGCTCTTTACAGCGAGGCGCAAGGCAGCGCCGTTTCGTGTGACGAGGTTGTGCCGTTCGTCAGAGACGAACTGCGGGTTCCGAGCGGATCGATCTACGACCTCCGCACAAATCCGGACGTCGACAAAGCGCAGACGGCTGGAGTCGCGGCCAATCTGAACGCAGCGGGCTACCGCTTCATTGGGGGACCGCATGAACCCCCGCGCAACCCTCCACCTTGATCGGCTCGCAGCGGACGAGAAATTCGGCCCGCAGAACCCTGGAAAAATGCCCCGCTCGCGCGACATTTCGCTGATTTCGCGACCCGGTAGATAGCCTGTGGATTCAGGACGTGACGAAATACCAGTCTGCGCCTGGTTCGAGGTTGGGCGGTCAGTGCGTTTCGCTCCCCGCCCAAAACGTGACGCATTTATACAATTTAGGAGCGCCCGTGTTTCGCGGTTTCAAATATCAGTTGGTGTTGCCGGTGGCGGGAATCACCCTGCTGCTGATCAGTCTCAGTGCGGTCGGGTTTTCGTTTTGGGCGATGCAGCAGGAGCAATCAAGGCTACGCCAGCGAGTCGCGGACAATGTGACCTCGATTCAGGGCGTGTTCGTCACCACTGCAGCGCTGATGCAAGATCGCGTCCACGCGAGCATGGCGTTGCTCCAGGAGCAGATCAAGGTGCGCGGCGGCGCCGAGAAGGGCGCTTCGGTCGCGGTAGCCGGAAAGAACGTCAATGACATCCTGATCGGCGGTAAAGCGCAGGCCGGGGATTTCGATATCGTCGATTACGTCACGCGGCTGAACAAAGGCACCGCCACCATATTCACCAAGGACGGCGACCGCTTCGTTCGCATCGCGACCAACGTGATGAAGGACGACGGTACTCGCGCGGTGGGTACGGAGCTGAACAACACCACCCCAGCCTATGCGGCGCTGAGAATCAAAACCCCCTTCTATGGCATCGTCGACATCCTCGGCAACCCTTACTTCACGGGCTACGAACCGCTCTTTTCCAAGAGCGGTGAAGCCATCGGCATCACTTACGTCGGCTACAAGGCCGAATTGCCCGTGCTGAACCAGGCTCTCGAACAGGCGCACCTGCTGAAGAGCGGTTTTGTCGCCGTGGTCGACAGCAGCAAGGTGCGCTACTTGCCGTCGTGGGTGACCGCAGAACAGGTGCAGCAAGCCGCGGACAACAAGGACGGCTCCTGGGAAGTCAACCGCTTACCCCTGGCGGATTGGGGGTTGACCATCGTCTCTGCGTATCCGGTTGCCGAACTGCGCGCCGAGGGTAGAAAAGTCGGCTACGGTATCGCCTTGGCAGGAGTCATCCTCGGCGCTGTCATTTCCCTTACATTGTTCTTCCTGTTGGATCGAAAAGTATTGCAGCTGCTCGGTGGCGAACCCCGTACCGCGGCGGATTACATGAAACGCATCGCCGACGGCGATCTGGCCGTCGAGATCGGGGTTGTCGGCGAACGCTCGGACAGTCTGATGGCCTCGCTGAAGGTGATGCAGCTGAAGCTGAAGAATCTCGTCACGGCAGTCCGTGGCGGCGCGGCGGAAGTCAGCGAGCAGTCGCACAAGTTCGAAACGGCCTTTGCAACGTTTCAATCCCAGCCCAAGGAAGCTGCGTCTCAGGAACTGGTGCGGCAGGCCAAGGGGATCACCCGCACCCTGTCGCTGCTGGAAAAAACCATCGGTCGATTCAAGCTGTAGGCCACGCGTTCGCGCCATTCGCCCGGTGCGCGGGCTCAATAGTCCGTTTCGTTGATTTCGCGCACGCAGGCGACGAGCGCCGCCCGCCGCTCGGGCCCGAGCTTTTTGACTTCGGTGCGAATATTGTCCAGCGCAATCTGCAGGCTGGCCACGTCGGTACAGAAATCGACCGCATCGGCGAGGACCTGGCCGGCGGTGCCGAATTGATCCAGGCAAAAGTTCGACAACAAGAAGCGTGCTTGAGCGGGCGATATGCCAGGCTTCAAGCGCAGCCGCTCGCTGGTCGAACTCGAGACGGAGCTGGTGGAATCGGGCGTCCCCGGCTGCGCTGTCCCGTCACTCGCGGCCGTTGCCACAAACCCGGTGCTCACGAGCGAGCGCAGGTGATCGAGCACCTCGTCGCGAGGGGATTTCGAGCGCTGCAGTATCGCGTCCGCGCTGGTGGCGCCGAGCTCGATGAGGGACAGAATGTTCCTGGCGCCGGCATCGACCTTGTGAGACCGCAAGCGCAGCTCTTCCATCCCTTTCGGCGTGAGCAAAAAATACTTCTCGCCTGCTTTCATATATTCACCGGCGTCATCGTCTGCGGCACGGGGAACTATATGCCAAACGAGGCAGGCCGCACATCTTGCCGCGTGCTCGTGTCGACAAAGTAATATGGGAGGCCGGCCTACTTATGCATAACTCCATCGGACAAATCGCCCTGCTGGTACGCGACTATGATGAAGCCATCCGCTTCTATGTCGACTCGCTGGGATTCCGCTTGGTCGAAGATCGGTACATCCCGGACCAGGATAAGCGCTGGGTCGTGATCGCTCCACGAGGCGCAAATTCCAGCCATCTTCTTCTCGCCCGGGCTGTGGGCGCGGAGCAAGCGTCTCGCATCGGCAACCAAACCGGGGGTCGTGTATTCCTGTTTCTTCATACCGACGATTTTTGGCGCGATTACCACGCCTATCAAGCGAAAGGCGTGGTGTTTGTTCGTGAACCGAAAGAACACGACTACGGCACGGTGGCGGTCTTTCAAGACCTGTATGGAAATCTTTGGGATTTGCTGCAGCCAAGCAGCTTCGCCTAGCCGTTGGGAGCGCTGCGGCCGGCTGGCTATGCCGAGCGCTGCGCTCGATCCTTCTGATTCTGGGCTTCGATTCGCGCGCGCGCCTCCTGCCACTGTTGGTCGGTCCAGTTGCGCAGTTCGTAGAAATTGCCGCCCGTTGCCAGGTAGCCGCCGCCGTCCATCATGATCGACTGGCCATTGAGCCAGGGACAGCCGTCGCTCATCAGGAAGGTCGCGAGATTCTGCAATTCTTCCATGCGGCCCGCTCGCCCCATGGGATTGATTTTGGCGCTGCGCGCTCCGGGTTCATCGCCGGGACTGAGGCGTTTGCTCATGCCCTCGGTCGGGATCTCCCCCGGTCCGACGGCGTTGAGCCGAATCCCAAAGCGGGCCCATTCGGTGGCCAGGGACATGGTCAGCGCGTGAACCGCACTCTTGCTCATCGCCGACGGGACGACATACGGCCCGCCGTTCAAAACCCAGGTGGTGATGATCGACATGACGCTGCGGTAGGGATCACCGGCGTGCCATTGGCCGTCGCGCGCCATCTGCACCCAACGCCGGCCGACGGCGTGCGTGACATAAAACGTGCCATGCATGACGATGTTGGCGATCGCATCGAAGCCGCGCGGCGAGAGTGCTGCCGTCGGAGAAATGAAGTTGCCGGCGGCGTTGTTGACGAGGCCGGTCAGCGGACCCTGCGCGAAAATGTCCTCGACCATGGCGTCGACGGCGGAGGCGTCGCGAATATCCACACCATAGGCTCTGACCGAACCGCCTCGTTCGGCCATTAGAGTTGCCGCGGTCGCATCGCAAACGCTCTTGCGCCGCCCGCAAATGTATATTTCCGCGCCCAGGCTCAGGAACTGCTCTGCCATGGAGCGGCCAAGTCCCGTTCCCCCCCCGGTTACCAGAATGCGCTTACCCGACAGTAATCCATCTTGGTACATGTGTGTGCTCCTCTGAAAGCGCGGCCTGATGGCCGTTACCATTGGTCCCGCATGGGCAGGTCGTCATGAATCTGGTAGTAGTCGGATTTATCGCCGACGAAGATGTGCTTCTCGATGGCAAGGCCGGTCGGGGCGTCCAGCGAACCCGCCGTGATGCTCATCGCGTCGCTGCCGATGGGGTGCCAAAACAAATTGCTTCCGCAGGCCTCGCAAAATCCGCGCTCCGCGCGCTCGGAAGAACGAAACCATCGCAAGGATTTCGAACTCGTGAAGGCGATATTGGCTCGGAGCGTGCTGGTCATTGCGGCGAAGTGGCCGCTGGTTCGGCGGCATTGCTCGCAATGGCAAGCAATAATACCGCGCAGCGGTCCCGCCACTGCAAAGCGCACGCCACCGCAAAGGCATCCGCCCAGATGACTTTCAGCGCTTGTCATCGGCGGCGCATCCTGGCTGCAAGCGCCAGCAACCCCGCCCGAGCACATCTTTTCATCACTGCAGAATACCTGGAATGCTTCTAATATGAGATGGATCATGGTTGCGATGAATCTCGGCGCCAAGTTGACCCTGACGACCCTCGTGGTACTGGCCGCGGGGGCGAGCATCGCCCTGGGAGGCAGCAATTCGAATGTCTCCGTCCCGTCCCATGCGCTGATCTCCCCGGATGGCAATCGTTCAGTCTGGATCAAGGAGGATGGATCGGGTTTCTGGCTGGCAGAGCGGCGTACGCCGGGCGGAGAATGGGTGCCGGCCAAGGATATCAGCATTCGCGGCGTCGTTCGCAGCCCCGTATTCTCACCCGATGGAAGAAGATTCGCGTTTGAGAATGCGCGCGGCGGGTACTCGACTCAGGATCCGAATATTTGGGGTCCGACCCGCGCCTATTCTTGGAGCTTCATCGCGGTCTTTAGCTTTACCGATGAGCACATTACCTATCTAAACCCGTCCTTTGCGCAAGACAGCGAACCGCATTGGTCAGGCAATGACAGAATTTCCTATACCCGGCGGATCGAGGGCGAGCAGAGTGTCGAACTGACCGCGACGCTTCCGGCCGCCGCCGTTCAGTGGCCCAGTGGCGCTGCTGGCAAGAACAAGGCGCTGCTTGAAGCGCTGCTCGCCGCCCCGTTTGTATTTCAGCCGGTGCGTGCCGCGGACGGCCGTTCGCTGGCCTACGTGGCGCGCGCAGGACGCGAACGGGCGGTGTATTTCTTGCGCATGGGGGGAACGGCAAAAACCCTCGTCAGGTACCCCGACGATGACGGCCAGGAAGTAGCGCAACTCGCGCTGTCGCGGGACGGTAGCCTGCTGGCTTTTGTGCGTGGCGGCGCGGCCAATTCCAAGGGCGAGATTCCCAATCCGCGTTCGCTCAATACCGCCCCGCGGCGTCAAGTTTGGCTGGTAGATACCGCCGGCGCCGCGCCGCCCCGACTGATAGGAACGGGAGATGAGCCGCAGTTTTCGCCTGATGATGCGCGCCTCGTCTGGCTGGCAGAGCGCGGCGTGGCCAGCGCGCCGCTCATTGCAAATAACGGCCGTCGCAACGATGTCGGTGTCGCCGATTTCATTCTCGCCGGTGCGGTTTCGAGTTTGCGCTTCTCACCCGATGGCAAGCAGGTGGCGTACGAGCGCTCATCCTATATCGAAATTTTCGATCTTGAAGCGCGGACCACGTGGGCAATATCCAAGCCGGCCGATGCGCGCGATGCGGATCCTGCCTGGTCGCCGGACGGACACAGCATTGCTTTTCGACGTCTGTTGGGACCGCAGCCCGAGACCAGGACCGGGTATGCCGGCGAGTTCTCGGTGACTGAGCCCTGGGCCATTCTGGCGGCGAGTCAGGTCAGCCATCAGGTTCGCGAGGTGTGGCGTGCCGATCGCGGCATCGGCTCGGCTTACTATGAGCTGGATCAAGATCCGACAGCTACCGGTGCGCCGGTCGCCCAACTGTTCTGGTCGGACAACAAGGACATCGGTTTCATCTGGGAACGCGATGGTTGGCGGCACCTCTATGCGATAGCAGCGGAAGGAGGTCAGCCGCGGCTGCTGACTCCCGGCGATGGAGAGGTTGAGAGCGCCGCGGTTTCATTCGATCGAAAACTTCTGGTGTACAGCACCAACATCGGCGATTTGGAGAGACGCCATATCGCAGCGGTGGCCTTCGGCGGCGGACCGCCGACGCCTCTGACCGCGGGCTCGAGCAGCCAGTGGGCCCCGGTACCGGTTGCCGATGGAGGCCTGGCCTTCATCGACGCCGGCTGGGCAACATCCCCCGCGGTGATGTTGCAGGATAGGCATGGAAGGCAACTCGCCGCGGGCGGCCCCGTGGTTCCAAAGGCGTTTCCTGCGGCCAGGATGGTCAAACCTCAGCCGGTAGCCTTTCCCGGCGTGGACGGTCAAAGGGCTTATGGCCAATTGTTCATTCCGGCAAAGCCATCCGGTTGCGGGGTGGTGTTCGTTCATGGGGGAATCAGGCGGCAGATGCTGTTGGGATTCCACTATATGGAGGCGTACTCCAACCTGTACGAGCTGAATCAATATTTCTCGATGCGGGGCTGCGCGGTTTTATCCGTTGAATATCGCAGCAGCATCATGCGAGGCTACGCCTTTCGCAACGCGCCGGGATGGGGATCCGGGGGAGCGAGCGAATACAAGGATGTCCTGGGTGGTGCAAATTACCTGAAATCTCTGGGCAATCTGCATGTGGACAAGATAGGAATCTACGGGCTTTCCTGGGGCGGTTATTTGACCGCGCAGGCGCTGGCCAGAAATTCCGACGTCTTCGCCGTGGGATTCGACATGGCAGGAGTTCATGAATTTCCCGGCGCCACATTCAAATACTCACCGGCAGCCTTCGTCGGACAGTGGCGCTCGCCGGTGTACTTTGTAGCCGGCGACGATGATCGCAATGTGGACTTCAATCAGAGCATCGTGCTGATTCAGGCGCTGCGCAGCCAGCCTGAAAAAGTTCAGATCGTGGAAAAGGTCATTCCAAACGAAATCCATGATCTGTCGTTGACGTTCGACGATCTCCTCGATGTGTACTGGGAGGGAAGTGAGTTCATGCTCGAGCATCTCCCGCAATAGCGAAAAAGGCAGACATGACCAGTAGACTTCCTGAGAGCTCGCCGCAGACGTATGCACGGGTGGGCGGAGCGCTCTACCTTTTCATCATCGTGGCCGCACTTTTCGGGGAAGCCTTCGTCCGCGGCAGCCTCATCGTGCCGCGCGATCCCGCCGCTACCGCAAATAACATCCTGGGCTCTGAGATGCTGTTTCGAGCTGGCTTGGCCGGCGAATTGCTCACCTGTGTGTGCGATGTCGCGGTGACAGGGGTTCTGTATGTATTGCTCCGGCCGGTGAGCCGGAACCTGGCCTTGCTCGCGGCGTTTTTCAGGCTGACATTTGTCGGCGTCTATAGCGCCGCCAAGCTGTTCGAGATTGCGGCCTTGGCCGCGCTGGACGGCGCCGACTATCTGCACGCCTTCGAGCCGCATCAATTACAAGATTTGGCGTATGTGTCGCTCAGGGTGCATGGACTTGGCTATGGAATCAGTCTGCTGTTCTTCGGCGTCAGCTGCATCCTGTTCGGCTATTTGATCCAGCAATCGAGGTACCTGCCCAGAATTCTTGGGGTCCTGCTCGTAATTGGTGGTGCGGGCTATGGCATCTTCAGTTTGACACAAGTTTTGGCCCCCTCGTTCGCCGCCCAGTACCTGTTCCCCTGGTTGATGCTGCCCGCATTCCCCGCGGAGCTGGGGCTCGCCCTCTGGCTTGCCGTGAGAGGCGTGAATATCCCGAAGTGGCAGGAGCAGGTCCAGACGTGAGCGTGCAAGGAATCCCGGCAGCGACTCTCGCGACGCCAAAAGCCGAAGTGGCAATCGACGCCGCGCTCGTCGAAGCGCTGCTGCGCGCGCAGCATCCGGATCTTGCCTCCTTGAGCATCAAGCCCTTTGCGTCCGGCTGGGACAACGCGATGTTTCGTCTCGGCGACCAACTCTGCGTGAGACTGCCGCGACGCGAAGCTTCGGCCGCGCTGCTCGCAAACGAACAGCGCTGGTTGCCGGCGCTGGCGAAACGGCTGCCGCTGCCGATTTCCTCGCCCATTCGCGTTGGGCGGGCACAGGCAAACTATCCGTGGAGCTGGAGTGTGCTGGCGTGGCTGCCGGGCGTCACGGCCGATCAATCGAACTTACGCGCCGATCAGGGAATCGCATTGGCGCGCTTCCTCAAGGCTCTGCATAGGCCGGCGCCGCCGCAGGCGCCGCGAAATCCGTATCGAGGGGTTCCGCTGCAGCAGCGGGCGGCGGCCGTTGAAGAGCGCATGGAGCGCATGGGACGAAGCACTGCGTTCGTCGGAAACCGCATCCGGTCGATATGGGAACAAGCCCTTGCTGCGCCGATCGATGTCGATGCCGCGTGGATTCACGGCGATCTGCACGCGCGCAATGTGCTCGTGCACGATGATGGTTTGTGCGGCATCATTGATTGGGGCGATCTTTGCAAAGGCGACTGTGCCACGGACCTGGCTGCCATCTGGATGTGGTTGCCCAATGGCGAATCACGGGCAATGGCCATGAGCACGTACGCGGGATCAACCGCTACTTGGCAGCGCGCCAAGGGCTGGGCGGTTTTGTTCGGATTGGTGCTCTTGGAGACGGGTCTGGCCGACAATCCGCCGCACGCCGCGATGGGCGAAAAAATATTGCGTAACTTGAACGACGATCCATAGGCTGGCGCAGCTCCGCACCCAGCATGCACATTACACCTGTCTACGCCTCCATACTCGGACTGCTGTTCGTCGGCTTGAGCGCGCGCACGCTGCGCTTGCGGGGGAAGCTGGGTATCGCAATCGGTGATTCGGGCAACCAGCAAATGCTGCGCGTTATAAGGGTTCACTCGAACTTCGCCGAATATGTGCCCCTGGCTCTTCTGCTGATCTATTTCACCGAGGTGCAAGGCGCCTCTGCAAGGTTCATCCATATCGTCTGCCTTTGTCTTCTGGCGGGCAGGCTGTTGCATGCATACGGTGTCAGTCATGTGAACGAGCAGCTTGGCTTCCGCGTCGTCGGCACGGCTTTGACGCTCGGAACCATTGTTGTCGCCTGCGCGAATCTGTTGTTTCGTGAGTGGCAGTGACCGGGCTGTCCAGCCGCTCGCTATCGATAATCGTGGCGGTAGCGGCGCTGTATCGGGTTTGGCCGAACACAGCGGCGCTGCTGCGGGTGGCGATCATTATGGCGCCGCCAATCGTTCTCATCTGGTTTCCAGAGCAAGTGGACGAGTACACTTTTGCGACCTGGCACCGAGGCTACCGCATCGACGCGCACACGCCGCCCGCCATGATTGCTATGTTCGGTTGGGTGATCTTGCTTCTCGAAGCATCCATAGTTTTCGATCCGGCGTGGGTGATGCGCTTTCTGTACGGCGGGTGAGCGCGCTCCCACATGAAAGCTTCACGCATGCCCGTCGCCACGCCAATCCTCACGGCGAGACTGGTGCTCCGGCCGCCGGATGCCAAGGACACGGCGTTGATCTTCCAGCGATACGCGGCCGATGCGGAGGTTACTCGCTTGGTCGGCTGGCCTCGCCACTCCAGCATCAGCGACACCGAAGCGTTTCTAAAATTCTCTTCGTCCGAGTGGCAGCGCTGGCCTGCGGGTCCGCTGCTGATTGAATCACGGACCGATGGGACGCTGTTGGGCTCGACCGGACTGGCTTTTGAAACGCGATACCAGGCTTCGGCCGGCTACGTGCTTGCCCGCGACGCCTGGGGATTCGGCTATGCCGCGGAGGCTCTGGGGGCGGTTGTGGATCTTGCTCAATCCCTGGAGGTCATACGCCTCTACGCTCTGTGCCATGCGAGCCACGCGGCGTCGATTCGCGTCCTCGAACGCTGCGGCTTCTTGCGCGAAGCCACATTGACCGCGCACCTTGTATTTCCCAACCTCGGCGACGACACTCCGCAGAATGTCGCGTGCTACGGGTATCCCGGCCAAGGCGGCGGTGACGACCAACGAATCGCCCGAGGCTAAATGAGCGCAGCCATCAAGGTCCGCCCCGTTCAGCACACCGATTTCAACGCATGGATGCCGCTCTGGACCGGATACAACGCCTTTTACGGCCGCCAGGGCGCGACGGCGCTGAGTGATGAGATCACGCGGATCCTATGGCGGCGCTTCTTCGACCCCAATGAACCGGTTTTTGCATTGGTCGCCGAACGCGAGGGGATCCTCGTCGGGCTCGTACACTACCTATATCATCGCGACACGACGCGCATAGAACTCACCTGCTACCTGCAGGATTTGTTTACCCAAGAATCTGAGCGCGGTCGCGGGGTAGGAAGATCGCTGATACAGGGCGTGTACGCACAAGCGGGCGCGGCGGGTATCAGCAGCGTCTATTGGCAAACGCACCAGTCGAACACTGCCGGCCGGCTGCTTTACGATAAAGTCGCCCGGCATTCCGGCTTCCTGGTTTACGAGCACGAGCTATGAGCGTGCGGTTGCCTCAATCAGCTTTGTCTCCCGGACGGGCGGAACCGTCCAGGAGCCGTCGAGGATGGACGGCGGCTCATCCTTCGGCCAGTACAGCCGCACAGCGCGGCCGCGACAGCGCCATCCCCAATAGCGCAGAGCACTGCAGGTGTGCGAAGCGCGCCTTGCTCGTGGCTTACCCGACAATGACTTCGCTGATCTGAATCACCGGCGAAAGATCGGTGTAGTTCGGGATGTCGGCCATGATCTCCTTGGCGTGCGGTCCAAAGCCGCGCTGAAAGGCGTCGACGGAATCACAGTAGATATGGCACATCCCCAGGTAGGTCGCCGGTGCGCCCGCGGTTCCACCCGCCAATCCCTTGTCGACGGTGTAGAACTTGCAGCTGTCGCCCATGCGGCTCTTCACCAGCGGCATGTGCTTGTCGCGGTAGTACTCGTGATTGAATCTGGCGCCGGGCGTATTCGGGTACATCACGCTTACTTTGATCATTGCGGTTCCTCGTAGGTCGAAGCGGAAGCCGATCATGCATCCCAAGCGCCCGCCAATGCTAGTCCCGCACACGGCGGTGTAATCTATCGCCATGCGCCGCGCCAAATCAAAGCTGCTTCGCGGGCTCGGGGGATGCTGCGCGCAATTTGGCTTATTGCTGGGAAGCTTGAGTTCCGTTGCGCTGGCGCAAGCGCCAATGGAGCTGTCCCGTGCCGTTCGCGCCTATGGAGTTGAGCACGGCGGGGCGAATGGCTCCTCGTTTCGCTATGCATTGGCGGACCTGGACGACGATGGTCGAGATGATGCCATCGTACTTTTGTCGGGTCCGAATTTCTGCGGCTCGGGCGGGTGCACCATGCTGGTGTTTCGCGGCACCGAAGCCGGCTTTACCTTGGTCTCATCCAGCAACATCGTGTTGGCTCCCATTCGGATTTCTCCGTACAGCGTGAATGGCTGGCGATCCCTGATCGTTTATACGAAAGACAAGGGCGACGTCGTACTGCATTTCAGTGGCACGCGCTATCCGGCCGACCCGTCCCTGCAGCCAAAGGTACGGCAAGTCGAACTGGAGGCGGCGAGCAGTGCGATCCAATAGCGGCAATCGCTTAAATCCGCGCACATAGTGCGCTAAAATTCCCGGCATGTTTTCGCTGGTGCGCTGCGGAGCGGATGGCGGTCCGCTGGAGCCGATCCCGGTGGTGCCCGAGGCGATAGCGGCCACCTACGCCGCCAGTGCCGATCTGTATCGACGTGTCGGCTTCACTCCCCCCTGGGTGAGCTACGTCGCGGTCGATTCCGGCCATGGCGTGGGAGGCGGCGCCTTCGTCGGGCCGCCCCGGGAAAATCGCGTGGAAATCGCCTACTTCACCCTGCCGGAGTTTCAAGGTCGTGGCTACGCAACGCGCACCGCGGGTGAACTCATGGCCATTGCCCGGCGGTTCGCTCCGGGGACCACGATCAGCGCGCTGACGTTGCAGGAGCACAACGCTTCGACCAAGCTTCTAGAGCGCCTTGGATTCAAGATTTTCGGCAACGCTCACGATGCGGATGCCGGCGACGTCTGGGAGTGGCGGAACTAGCACAATGCCAGCAGCAACGATTTTCTCGGGCGGATGTGCGTGTGGAGCCGTGCGCTACCAGTGTTCGGCAACCCCGCTTGCAATGCTCAATTGTCACTGCCGCGACTGCCAGCGCGCCGGCGGCTCGGCCTACTCGCCAACCGTGGTGATCCCGCAGGCAGCGTTCCGGCTGCTGCGCGGCGAGCCGCGCTATCACGAAAGTATCGCCGACAGCGGCAGCACCGTGCGCCGCGGGTTCTGCGAGCAATGCGGATCGCCGCTGCTCGCTTCGAGCTCCGCGCGTCCCGGCATGCTGGCAATCCGGGCCGGCAGCCTCGATGACCCGAGTTGGTTTCGAGCCGAACGGGATGTTTGGACCGGCAGCGCGCAACCCTGGGATATCTTGAGTCCCCATACGATGAAAACCTGATCCGAGGTGAACGATGCGCGGGCATGGCTTATGCTGCGCTGAAACGTGGAATCAAGGAGGCGGGGGAATAAATAATATGAACGAAAAAAAGTATCGCCGCTTCCGCGACTTCTATCCATTTTATTTGAGCGAGCACGCGAACAAAGTCTCACGCCGGCTGCACTTTACCGGGACCAGCCTCGCGCTGGCGCTGCTGATCACCTCCGTCGCCACGCAGAGGTGGTGGCTCATAGCAGTGGCGTTGCTGCAAGGCTACGCATTTGCCTGGGTCGGCCATTTTTTCTTTGAGCACAACAAGCCGGCGACATTCAAGTATCCCGGCTTCAGCTTGATGGGCGACTGGCGCTTGTGGTGGGAAATACTGACCGGCAAGTTGCGGTTCTAGCGGAGCTCTATGCGCTTCATTCCAAGATTTCTCGCCGTGACGCTCACGCTGCTTGGCTGTGTGGGCTGCGATCAGTTGTCGAAGTCGGCCGCACGCGCCTGCTTGGCTTCCGGCGTCAGCGAATCGTTTTTCGGCGATTCATTGCGGTTGCAGCTGGTCGAAAATCCCGGTTCGTTCCTGAGTCTTGGGGCAGCGCTTCCGGAGCACGTGCGCTTCACGCTGTTTACCGCGGCGGTTGCCGTGCTGCTGCTGTGCTTGGTGTCCGCAGCGCTGTTTGCCGGTCGACTGGGGTTCTGGCGCTGCATTGCGTTGGCGCTCGTGGCGGGCGGCGGAATCAGCAATTTGATCGACCGGCTGATCTACGCCGGCCGTGTAACGGATTTTCTCAACGTGGGAATCGGCGCTTTCCGCAGCGGTATTTTCAATTTGGCGGACATGGCGATTCTCTTGGGCGCGCTGCTGCTGATTTTGAAGAGCGGCGCGCCGCCGGCTCGCAGCAATCCGCCGCAATCCTGAAGATTGCCCGCCGGGATTTCAGTACCGTCATGGGCCATTTCCATTACGCGCGGCATTTCGCCCTGCTTGCCGCCGCCGCGATCGTGTTGCTGCTGCCGAGCCGCTGGGATCTTTTTGGCGCGGCGCTTCTGCCGACCTTCGCCATCAGCGGCACGCTTCACGCGCTGGCCCTAGTGCTTGCCCTGCGCGCGACTCATGCGCTATGGCGCAAATGCGCATTCATCGCGCTGGCAGCCGCCTTGAGCGTCTTCACCATGTATGTTGGAATTCTAAGCCTGGAGCTGTTGGCAATTCTTCCGGCAGGAATGCGGCTCTACCTGACGCTCGGACTTTGCTCGGCGGCGGGTGCGATCACCTACGGGTCTCTGATCCGTATTTTTTGGCTGCAGCAGTTCTCCTCCAGATCGATTCTCGCGATTGCCTCAGGCTGCATGCTGGCTACGCTCCTGGCGTTTTTCGCCAGGAGCTATTTGCCGTTTGTTGCCGGATGGTGGCTCCCGGCAGCGTGGTGGTTCGCATTCTCAGCCGGTCTTTGGCAATTCGATACTCGCCCGCGGCGAGCGAATATGCTCGGGGCGCACGCCGACCCCGAGTAGCTGAGCAGGCCAGCGCCTGGCCCATGCGCTGGCATTCAACAGCTTCAAGGGCCAGGGCACCGACAATGCCACCGCGTCGCCCGAAACCCTGGGCTTCAATATGCGATTTTGAATGGCGACCTGCAGTCCCTGAATCACCTTCACCGGGAACAGGCGGCGCCGGCGCACCGCATCGAGATCGTCATCCCGCAGAGTCCCGGCCTTTAGCTTCGCCGCCAGAAGATTCGCGGTCGCCACCGCGTCCTGGATCGCAAGATTGATGCCCACGCCGCCGATGGGCGACATCGCATGCGCCGCGTCGCCGATGCACAGCAATCCCGGCTTGGACCACATCGTCAGCCGATCGACCGACACGCTCAAGAGCTTCAGGTCGTCGAAGGACTCGAGCTCGACTACGCGGTCCGCCAGAAAGCGGGCGCCCTCGACGACAGCCGCCTTGAACGCCTCGAGTCCATTGGCGCGTACGCGCTCCATGCCGCCCTTGTCGATGACGAAGGCGCATTGCCAATAGTCGGTTCTATCGATGGTCACGAGCATTTTGTCGCGTCCCAAGTGCCCGGCCACCTGCCCGGGATCAGTGTTTTTTTTGGAAAGCCGGAACCACAGTACATCGATGGGCGAGCCCAGATCTTCCACCAAAAGGCCCGACGCCGTGCGCACGGTGGAGGCGCGGCCATCGCAGCCAACCACGAGATCGGCGCGAATCTCGAGCGGCACTCCCTGCCGCGCGGCCCTCACCCCCACGACGCGTTCGTCCGCTTCGATGAGATCGGTTACTTCGGTCGACATCATGATCCGCAGCGAAGCAAAGCGGCGGCCCTGCTGCGCCAGGAAGCTCAGAAAATCCCACTGCGGCATGAGTGCAACGAAGTTACCGGGAGGCGACAGGCGGCCGAACTCCGCGAGCTTGAAATTGCGCTCGCCAATTTCCGCGCTCAGCGAACGAATCTTCGAGTGGGGCAGCTTCAGGAAATCCTCCAAAAGCCCCAGTTCCTCCATGATCCTCAAAGTCGAGGGATGCACCGTGTCGCCGCGAAAGTCGCGCAGGAAGTCGGCATGTTTTTCCAGAACCACGGTGTCGATTCCGGCGCGTCCCAGCAAGTACCCCAGCATCATGCCGGCCGGACCGCCGCCGGCAATGCAGCACTGAACTTGAATTTCATTCGTCATGGAACCGAATATACTCGCAGCGCGAGGGTCCACCCAAGGAGCAGCGATGACGCGGCGCTTGATCAGTTCGGGTTCGCAGTTTGAACAGAACATCGGTTATTCACGGGCAGTGGTCGACGGCGAATGGGTGTTCGTATCCGGAACCACCGGTTTTAACTACGAATCCATGACCATTTCCGATAGTCTCTTGGAGCAGACCGAGCAAGCCTTCAAGAACATTCAAGCAGCTCTGCGCCAGGCGGGAGCCGAACTTGCGGATGTCGTGCGAGTGACCTACATGTTGCCGAAAGCCGAGAGATTTCCCGACTGTTGGCCCATATTGCGCAAGTACTTCGGCGCCATTCGCCCCGCCGCGACGATGCTTTGCGTCGGGCTCACTGATCCTAGAATGCAAATCGAGATCGAGGTTACCGCGCGCTCGCGCCACTTGAACACATTGCAGGCCACCCATGGATAAACCGCAATCCGCTTACGAGGGCGGCTGTACGTGCCGTCAGGTGCGCTACCGCATGACATCGCGCCCTCTCATCGTTCACTGCTGCCACTGCACCTGGTGTCAGCGGGAAACGGGGACCGCGTTTGCGTTGAATGCGATGATCGAGTCGGATTGCGTGCAGCTGCTGCAAGGCGAGATGCTGGTCATCGACACGCCTTCCAACAGCGGCAAGGGCCAACGCATCTCCCGATGTCCGAAGTGTTTGGTCGCGGTGTGGAGCAATTATGTGGGCGCCGGCGATGCGCTGCGCTTCGTGCGCGTCGGCACGCTGGACGAACCCGGGGCGCTGCCTCCCGACATCCATATCTTCACCACGTCCAAGCAGCCCTGGTTGGTGCTGCCGCCGGGAACGCCTGCCGTGGCCGAGTTCTACAAGAGCGCCGACGTGTGGTCCAAGGAGAGTTTGCAGCGGCGCGCGGCGTTGCAGACGAAAAAAAGCGCCGCGCCGCCCTAGCCGTGTTTGGCACTCATGACATCTGGCTGTTCGTCCTCTCCGGGTTGATGTTGAACATCACGCCGGGTCCGGACACCCTGTACATCGTCGGCCGCAGTTCCACTCAAGGCTGGCCGGCCGGCGCCGTCGCGGCGCTCGGCATCGGGGCCGGCGCACTGGTACACATTTGCGCAGCGGCGCTGGGCTTGTCGGCGATCCTCGCGGCATCCGCCACCGCATTCAACGCGGTCAAGATCATCGGTGCCGTCTACCTGCTGTACGTCGGCGTTGGACTCATTCGTTCCGCGGGCGCGGTCCGTTCCCCGCCAATCGCCGCTGACACTCGGTTCACCTCCATGCGCGGCATCTTTTTGCAGGGCTTTCTCACCAATGTCTTGAACCCCAAGGTTGCGCTGTTTTTTCTGGCGTTTCTTCCCCAATTCGTGGGTCCTGCGACGACGCCGAATCCGCTGGCATTCCTCTTTCTGGGAGCGATCTTCGATATCAACGGCACGCTGTGGAATCTGCTGATGGCGCGGCTGGCGGCGCAGATCAGCACTACGCTGGCGCCCAGCATTGCTTTCAAGCAGTGGTTCAATCGTTGCGTCGGCGGCGTTTTTGTTCTGGTCGGGCTGCGGCTAGCCCTGGCCAGTGATCGCTAAAGAAGATGAGAGTATGAAACCCAATGAAGTTGCCGCCATCCGATTTCCGGATGTTTCCGCGCGCCCTTTCGAACTGGCGGTGCAGCGCACGTTTGCCGCGAGCGCAGCTTCACTGTACCAGGCCTGGACCACCGGGTTCGATCGATGGTTTGCCGCTCCCGGCTCCGTGCTCATGAACCCTCAGGTGAACGCGGTATTTTTCTTCGAAACCGAATTCAAGCACGAATCGGCGCCGGCCGCCCAGCGCCATCCTCATTACGGCCGGTTCCTGCGGCTGGTTGCGGATCGGCTGGTGCAGATGACGTGGGTTACCGGGGCGCTCGGCACCGAAGGAGCCGAAACCATCGTTACGGTCGAACTGCAGCCGGATCCTGCGGGTACACAACTGCAACTTAAGCATGCGGGATTTCCCAACGCGGCCGCTCGCGACCGCCACCTGCAAGCCTGGCCGCGGGTGTTCGATCAAATCGACTCATCGCTGAAAGCCAAATGACAAGCAGCAGCATGCCGGTATTCAAAAAGCTCAATCTTGGCGAACACGCCGAAATCGCCGTCTTCAATGCGCCCAAGTCTTTCGCGCCGGAATTGGCGCGCCTCAAAGGCGTCAAGATTGTGCAGGACCCCAAGAAACCAAAAACGGTCGCGTTCGGGTTGGCCTTTGTCTCGGCGCAAGCAGAATTGGACCGCTTGTCGGCAATTCTCGCCGTGGCATCCGAAGGCGATGCCGTGCTGTGGTTTGCCTATCCGAAAGGAACATCGAAGCGCTATGTTTGCGAATTCAATCGCGACACAGGCTGGCATGTGATTCGCGCCGCGGGCTTCGAGTCGGTTCGTATGGTGGCGATCGATGAGGATTGGTCCGCCGTGCGCTTCCGGCGTTTGAAGTATGTCAACCGGAAGCGATGATGGCAAAACCGAAAACTGCAAAGCAGGCCGATCAGATCTTGAAAAGGCTCACGGCAGTCTGTCTTTCGCTGCCCGAGGCCGCGCGGCGCGATTCGGGTGATCATGCGGATTTTCGCGTCCGCGGCAAGGTCTTCGCATATTTTCTCAACAATCATCACGGCGATGGGATCGTAGCGGTTTGTTGCAAAGCAGCGCTCGGAGAAAACGTCGACCGCGCTTCCCGGGAGCCGCAGCGCTTTTATCTGCCGCCCTATATCGGCCCGCGCGGTTGGTTTGGCTTAAGGCTCGACGGCGAGGCTATCGACTGGTCAGAAGTGCGAAATCTCGTCGAGCTAAGCTATGGATTGGTTGCGCCGAAGCGCCTGGCGAAAAGCGTCGAGACTCGAGCGGGCCTGGGCACATGACGTCAATCGAAGTCTCAACTGATCAATCGCGTCTCGACGTGGCGATGATTCATGCCTTCCTCGCGAACGACTCGTACTGGGTGCCCGGCATATCGCGATCGAACGTCGAAAACTGCATCAAGCACTCGCTGTGCTTCGGCGTCTACGTTGAGGGCCGCCAAGTCGCGTTTGCACGGGTGATAACGGACTACGTTCGTTTCGCCCACGTACTCGATGTATTCGTGCTCAAGGAGTTTCGCGGCCGCGGTTTCGGCAAGCTGCTGGTGAGCACGATGCTCTCGCATCCGGATTTGAGCACGATTATCCGCTTTACCCTCGGCACCGCAGACGCGCAGGGCCTTTACGCCCAGTTCGGATTCAGCGCGCCGGCCAATCCGGAACGGCAGATGGAGCTTGTCCGGCCGAATGGCGCTGCCGCGTGCGGCACGGCGGCAGACCGGGAGTATGCTAAAATTGCGCGCACGAAATAGGGGGCGCCGGTGAAAACCATTCTTTTGTTTCTCGTATGGTGCATTCTGTTGGTATTGTGCTGGCCGCTGGCCATCCTGGCCATTTTTCTCTGGCCGGTGGTATGGCTCATATCCTTGCCGTTTCGCCTGCTAGGTATTTCGATCGAAGCGCTATTTGCATTGCTGCGCGCCATTCTGTTTCTGCCCGCGCGCGTTCTTGGGTACCGCGATAGCTCAGCCCACCGCTCCTCATAGCCGGGGGTTTCAGACGCGGAGCGGTTCGATGCACCGGCGCCGCAGACGATGATACCTGCGCGAGAAGCGCTTGCGCTGCTGCGCGAGGGAAATCATCGCTTCGTGTCGAATGTCAGCAGCCGCGACACCTTTGAAAGCCGGGCGCGCCGCATTGAATTGGCGGCGGGTCAAGAACCCTTCGCCGCGATCTTAGGCTGCTCCGATTCGCGCGTTCCCGTCGAGATCGTCTTCGACCAAGGATTGGGAGACCTGTTCGTGATCCGGGTTGCGGGCAATATCGTCGCCCCCTCGCTCATTGGCAGCGTCGAGTTTGCGGCCGAGCAGTTTGGCTCGCGGCTGGTCGTGGTGCTCGGGCACTCACGCTGCGGCGCCATCGAAACCACGTTGGAGCAACTCAGGCGGCCGGTGGAGAATCAATCCCGCAATTTGCATTCCATCGTGGATTTGGTGAGGCCCGCCGTCGAGGGTTTGTTGGCGACAGATCTCAAGCACGATCACCAGGCGCTGCTGCATGCGGCGGTTCGCGCCAACATCCGTGCCTCCGTAAAGCACCTGCGGCACGGATCGGCCATCATTGAGAACTTGATCCACAACTCCGGCCTCATGGTGGTCGGCGCCGAGTACTCGTTGGAGACAGGCGTGGTCGAATTTTTCGAGGATGACGCGGCGTGAGCGCACCCAAGAGCCGCGATATGTACGCGGATCGAATGCAGCGTGTCACCGAGTACATCGACAGAAATCTTGATCGGCCCCTCGACCTGGACACCTTGGCTACGGTGGCGCATTTTTCGCCTTTTCATTTCCATCGGCTGTTCTCGGCGTGGATGGGCGAAACCGTGGGGGATTACCTGCGGCGCAGAAGATGCGAGATTGCGGCGACCCGGCTCTTGGCCCAGCCCCGGGTTGCGGTGCTGCAGCTTGCGTTGGCGGTGGGATTCGGTTCGGCGGAAGCCTTTAGTCGTGCTTTCAAAGGCAGATTCGGCGCTTCCCCCACGTCTTGGCGTCAACAACAATCCGCAATGCGTTCCGCGAAGCGCAATCCCAGTCAGATAAACCGCAAGCCCGATCAGGAACGCCACGCTGGATCAGGAAAGAATGCTGCCGTTCATCACCTTGCAGCGGAGGCACCCATGAAGGTTGAAATCATCGAACGCAAGCCGACCACCATCGTCTGCCTGCGGCGCGTCGGTCCGTATGGCGAACCCCTCGGCGCCTTCTGGCAACAGACGGTTTATCCCTGGATGGCCGCGAGCGGCCTGCTGGGGCAGCCACGGTATGGGGTCAGCCATGATGATCCGAACGTGGTCGACCCCGCGCAATGCCGCTACGATGCGGGCGTCGAGGCGCCCTCGACCCTGACCGCGCTGGGCAATGCACAAAAAACCACGATACCGGGCGGAAAATACGCCGCGTTCAGTTTCAAGGGCACGACCAACCAAATCGAGGCAGCGTGGACGGCAATGCTGCGCGACTGGCTTCCGGCCAGCGGTCTGCAACTCGATGGCCGGCCCATGTTCGAATACTATCCGCAGGGCTCGAGTTACGATCCTAAGACCGGGGTCTTCGATTGCAAACTGTGCATTCCGGTAGTGCCGCTATGACGCGCTAGGCATCGTGAGCGAGTGTATTGCGCTGATACGGGGCATCAATGTCGGCCGCGCCAAACGGATATCCATGTCCGATCTGCGCGCCTTGTTCGTCGATCTTAGGTTTCTCAACGTGCGCACATTGTTGAATAGCGGCAATGTATTGTTTCGCAGTCCGCGGCCCAATGTCGTGAAGCTCGCGGCGGCCATCGAAGCCGCGATCAGCGAGCAGTGCGGATTTTCCGCGCGGGTTACCGTGATCAGGGCAGAGGATTTAGCCCGTATCATTCGCGAAAATCCGTTGCTCGAGCTGGCAACGGATGACTCGAGGCACTTGGTCGCTTTCGCGAGCGCTCCAGAGTCGCTGAAGCGGCTGCGGCCACTGCTCAAGGAATCGTGGGGGCCGGACGCACTGGCGATCACCCCACGGGCGGCCTACCTGTGGTGTGCGACCGGGATATTGGACAGCAAGCTCAATCTAGCACTTGCCCGCAAGGCCGGAGACAGCGTCACGACCCGCAATTGGGCGACCGTCCTTAAATTGCAGGCCGCGGCAAATGAAGCTGCCTGAGCGGTGGACGCTGGACGGACCTTGCCAACGGCGAGTACTATCGCCACCCCGAACAATGCGCCTGTAGCTCAGCTGGATAGAGTGTCGGCCTCCGAAGCCGAAGGTCCCGCGTTCGAATCGCGGCAGGCGCGCCAACCCTTTAGGGTCTATTCCGATGACATAGCCGTCCATTCCGGTCACATGGGTTTTTATACCGCGCTAACCTGAGTCAGGAAGGGCAGCCGACATTATGGAGGGAAGTGCTGGATGGCCAGTGCTCGCAATGTATCTTCCGGCATTGCGCTCTTCGCCGCGACCGCCCAAAGATCAAACGCGAGCGGACGCCGCCTGCTGACAACCGACGCAAAACCACAGCTCATCAGTAAATTCGTCAATGCCTTTTCGGTAAACCCGCAATGATGAGCCATGAAGAGATTGCCCGCTGCCAGTGATGGGCGAAAGCCGTAGAGAATGTCCAGCGGGGCAATTGGCCCCTTGGGCGAAATATAGGCCGGCTCGGTTAGTTTGTCTTGGGCGACCAGCACCGCCACCGATTGCAGGTCTGGACATGTGACTACGGCGAATCCGTCGGATTTCAGCACGCGCAGGAATTCGCGGAGCGCCAGGGGTATTTCATGAGCGTACAGATGCTCGATGTTGTGCGAGGAGAAGATCGCGTCGACGCTTTGATCGGCCACGGCAACCATGTTGGTCATCGTCCCAACGATATCGGGCTTGACCGCTGGATCGATGTCCAGACGGAGTTCTCGCCAGCTTGAACCCGCAAATGCCGCGGTGGTTTGTTGCTGAGTAATGCTGCCGCAGCCCACGTGGAGAAAGGTCTTCGAGAGGTCCGCAAATTGCATGGCTGCCAATTCTACCGCCGACGCCGGAGATTTCGGGCACGGAGGGGCGAGTCGCTCATGCGCCTACCGCACGGCTCGGCCATACCCTTCATAATTGAGATCCTGAAATTTACGCTTCCATAGGACGTCGGGGTCGGCAAAATATCCATGCAGATCTGTCGAAATAACGGAAGCTGGATCGTCATTAGGTTAGACAGCCGGCGACCCGGCGGGCGGCCGGTACGTGGAAACCTGGATTTAGGGGGCGCAATGAAAGTCATGGTGTTGGTAAAAGCGACCAAACAGAGCGAGGAGGGGGTGATGCCGAGTCAGACTCTCCTGGCTGAAATGGGCAAGTTCAACGAGGAACTGGTGAAAGCGGGTGTCCTGCTCGCTGCTGAAGGCCTGCGCCCGAGTGCCCAAGGCAAGCGCGTGAAGTTCTCGGGCCGTAGCCGCACGGTGCTCGACGGCCCGTTTACTGAGACCAAGGAACTCGTCGCGGGCTTCTGGCTCTGGCAGGTAAGATCGATCGATGAGGCTGTCGAGTGGGTGAAGCGTTGCCCAAATCCCATGCCGGTGGACTCGGAAATCGAAATTCGCCCGGTGTTCGAGATGGAAGACTTCGCTGTTGCGTCCGGGTCTGCGCTGAGGCCGACATGAGCTATATGCTTTTGATCGTTGAGCCTGCGGGGCTGCGTCAGAGCCGGAGCGAATCCGAGGGCCGCGCGCTGTACGACAGCATGGTGAGTTTCAGCGAGACTCTGAAGGCCCGTGGCCTGCTGACGATGAGCCAATCATTGAAGACGGATCGCAACGGTGCGCGCGTGCAGGTGCGCGGGGACGCAACGATTGTAGTCGACGGTCCGTTTGCAGAAGCGAAGGAGATGATCGGCGGGATCTTTTTGCTCACCTGCGAGACGCGCGAGCAGGCGATTGCCATCGCGAGCGAGTGCCCGGTAGCGAGATCGGCAACGATCGAAGTTCGTGAACTCGGGCCCTGTTTTGCATGATCGGGATGGCGCGCCACAGCGATGGTTGAGTCCAATACCAAATGCATCGTCGAAGCAGTTTGGCGGATGGAATCGGCCAAGATCATTGCAAAACTCGCGCGCATGTTGCGCGACGTAGGACTTGCCGAAGAGCTGGCGCAGGACGCCATGGTGACCGCGCTCGAGCAATGGCCCAAATCCGGCGTCCCAAGCAACCCTGGAGCCTGGCTGATGGCAACCGCCAAGAACCGCGCGCTTGATCAGCTGCGTCGCTTCAAGCTACTGCAGCGCAAGCATCAGATCATCGCCCAGGAGGCGGAATTTCTCGCCACCGAAATGCCGGCGCCGGATGAGGTGCGCGCCGACGATGTCGGGGACGATTTATTGCGCCTCATATTCATCGCGTGTCACCCGGTGCTGTCTACCGAGGCGCGGCTCGCGCTGACGTTGCGTTTGTTGGGCGGCTTGACCACGGCAGAAATCGCCCGCGCCTTTCTGTTGCCGGAACCGACCATCGCGCAGCGAATCGTGCGCGCCAAACGAGCGCTGGCCGAGGCGCGCGTACCTTTTGAACTGCCGCAAAAGGCAGATCTGGCGGCACGACTCGCCTCGGTACTCGAAGTGATTTATCTGATTTTCAATGAAGGCTATGCGGCGACCGCGGGCGCCGAATGGATGCGCCCGGCATTGTGCGAGGAGGCTTTGCGCCTCGGACGCATCCTCGCCGAACTCGCTCCTGATGAACCGGAAGTGCACGGCTTGATCGCGCTCATGGAGATTCAGGCGTCACGGGCCCGCGCCCGCGTCGGCCCTTCAGGGGAGCCGATCTTACTGCTCGAGCAAGACCGGACAAGGTGGGATCAGCTACTGATCCGCCGCGGGCTGGCGGCCCTGGAGCGCGCGGAAGGGTTGGGTGGTGCGCTGGGACCTTACGCTCTGCAGGCCGCCGTCGCGGCGTGTCATGCCCGTGCGCGCGCGCCCGGAGAGACGGACTGGGCGCGCATCGTGGCGCTCTACGACGCACTGGCACAACTCGCGCCTTCGCCGATCATCGATCTCAATCGGGCCGTGGCGGTGTCCATGGCCTTCGGCCCGGCCGCGGCACTCGAGATAGTCGATGTCCTGAGCGGCGATTCGCGACTTCGCAGCTACCACTTGTTGCCGAGCGTGCGTGGCGACCTGCTGGAGAAGCTCGGGCGCTTCGAGGAAGCGCGCACCGAGTTCACGCGCGCCGCGGCGCTCGCGCAGAACGGCCGAGAACGCTCGCTGCTGCTAGGCCGTGCTGCTGCCTGCGGCGCGCACCTCAGCTGAGGCGGCGGATTGTTGCGGGGCCGGCAGCTTGGAAAACTTCGGCAAATCCGGATTCATCAAATCCCAAGGCTGCGCCCGCGAAGTATAAATATCCATGCTTGGCCGGAACCAAGCGGGATCGTCCAGGCTGCCGGCGCGGATGTTCACCGTGTCCGTCCCGCCCCCGAAAAGCGCGGAACCGCATTCCGCGCAGAACGCGCGCGTGGCCGTAGTGCCGTTATCGGCGATGACATCGAAGGATCTTGGCGCGCCGCGCGTAACGGTAAATGCCGCGGCGGGAACGATCAGAATGGGCGCGAAGCCGCTGCCCGTTTCGCGCTGACAATCCCGGCAGTGGCATTTGAGGCACACCAGGGGTTCGCCCGTAAATTGATAGCGAATGGCGCCGCATGCGCAGCCGCCCGTCATGCAAGCAGGCATCGGGTACTCCTTGAAGCTCTCGCCGCGGTCGGCATATTTCCCGCCCTCTCGAGCGATGGACAACCTTGCCGCAAAGCATGATTATACCGCGCGGTCGCCCCGTGCTCGGAGCAAGCATTTGCGAAATCTGGACTCACTGATCCTAGCAACAGCACTGCTGTCGCCGGCGCTGTCCCCCTGCGCCGCCGCCTCGCTTGACGCGAGCGTTGCTATCGCGGCCAAAACCGAAGAGTCAAAAATAGTCAGCTTCAAACCGGAGCAGCAGGTGAGCAAGGGAACGGTCACGGTATCGGGCCAGCGCCTTGACTACGACGCCTGCGCCGGCACCATCGTGGTGCACCTCAAGGGCTACGATGACGTGCCGCAGAATCTCAACAAGGATGAGAAAGTGGGGCCTGCGGAAGCCTCGATGTTCTACGCAGCGTACTTCAAAAGCGGGGCGCCGAGCGCCCAGCGCCCCATCACCTTTCTGTTCAATGGCGGACCGGGATCATCCAGCGTGTGGCTGCATATGGGCGCTTTCGGCCCGCGCCGCGTCGTAACCGCGAACGATGCGCACACTCCGGCGGCGCCTTATCCACTGGTAAACAACCAGTACAGTCTGCTTGACGCGAGCGATCTGGTTTTCATCGACGCCCCGGGTACCGGATTCAGCCGCGTAGCCGGAAAGGACAAGGACAAGGCGTTTTTCGGCGTCGATGCGGACGCTCATGCCTTCGCGGATTTCATAACCCAGTTCCTGTCGAAGTGGGGCCGCTGGAATTCGCCCAAATACATATTCGGCGAGAGTTACGGAACCACCCGCGCCGCCACGTTGGTCAATCTGCTGGAGACGGAAAGCACTGTCGATGTCAATGGAGTCATTCTTTTATCTCAGGTTCTCAACTACGATGTGTTGCCGGATTTTCCGGAACTCAATCCGGCGGTCGATCAGCCCTATGAACTTTGGCTGCCGTCCTACGCGGCGACCGCGTGGTATCACCATCGCCTTGCTGCACCACCCAAAAGCTTGAGTGCGCTGATGGAGGAAGTGGAACGCTTCGCATCGGGCGAGTATGCGACGGCATTGCAAGCCGGTGCCGCGCTGGACCCGGAAGAACGAAAAGCCATCGCCAATAAGCTGCATGTGTATACCGGGCTGCCCATCGGCTACATCGAGAAGGCGAATCTTCGCATCTCGCAAGGCGAATTCCAGAAGACCCTTTTGGACGACGCCGATTTGACAACCGGCGCGCTCGATACCCGCTTCTCCGGTCCGACGATGGATCCCATGAGCAAGGAGGCGGGTTACGATCCTCAATCCGCCGCGATCGGCTCGGCGTACGTCAGCGTATTCAACGACTATGTGCGCAAGGAACTGAAATTCGGCGAAGGCGAGGTCTATCGGCAATTCCTGAGAATCGAGGATTGGAACTTCTCGCATAAGCCACCGGGCAGCCGCCAGATGCTGAATCAGCAGGTGAACGTCATGCCCGATCTCGCGTCGGCGATGAAGCGAAATCCAAATCTCAAAATCCTGGTGAATGGCGGCTATTTTGACTTGGTGACGCCATTCTTCGAAGGCGTCTACGAAATGCGCCACCTGGCCATCTCGGCAGCTCTGCAAAAGAACATCGATTTCAAATTTTACGAATCCGGGCACATGGTGTATGCCCACGAGGCATCTCTCAAAGCCCTGCACGAAAACGTCGCGGATTTCATCCGGCGCACGGCAAACGCTGGCAGCGCTCAGTAGGCCTGGAAGGCGGCTACAGATAGGTGGCGGCGGCTTCAGCGGAGAAACGCGACGGTTCGCCTTCCCAGACGATGCGTGCGTGCTCCATCACGTAGATCCGATCGGCATGCGGCAAAGCAAAGGTGACATTCTGCTCCCCGAGCAGAACGGTAATGGGCGTGGTGTGGCGCAGCTGCTCCAGCGCGTCGGAAATCTGCTCCAATATGAGCGGCGCGAGCCCAAGCGTAGGCTCGTCCAGGATCAGCAGCTTCGGGCGCATCATCAGCGCGCGCGCGATGGCGAGCATTTGCTGCTCGCCGCCGCTCAAGGTGCGCGCCACCTGACGCTCGCGGTCTCGCAGCCGTGGGAACAACTCGAACAGCCATTGAAGCTGCTGCGCCGCCTCCGGCGTGGTCAGGTGTTGACCGGCAAGGTCGAGATTCTCGCGAACGCTCATGTCGCCGAATAGTTCGCGGGTCTCCGGACACTGTACGACGCCGCCGCGCGCGATCGCGGCGGGGCTGCGGCTGCGCAGGTCCGAATTGTCCCAATGGATGTGTCCACTATACGGGACCAGACCCGATATCGCGTTGAACAGCGTGGTCTTGCCCGCGCCGTTCAAGCCGACGACGGACACGAATTCGCCTTCGTCCAAATGGATCGAGACGCGGTCCAGCGCCTGCGCTTTGCCGTATAGAACGCTGACATCCTGAACTTGCAGCAGTGGTGTGGTTCGCGCGCCGCGGGCGGGGCGGCTGGCCACATCGATGCCGCCGCCGAGATAAACCCGGCGTACGGTGGGATCGCTGGTAACCTCCTCGGCGCTACCTTCGGCGATGCGCTCGCCCAAGTACATGGCGAAGATACGGTCCGCCAATGCAGCGATGCTCTTCACGTTGTGATCCACCAGCAGAACGGCGCGGCCATCGCGGCGAAAATCCGCAATCAGTTGCGAGAAAGCAGCCACTTCGCCGGAGGTGAGCCCCGCGAAGGGCTCATCGACCAGCACCACCCGCGGGTCGCGGGCGATCGCCTTGGCCAGTTCCATCCGGCGCAGGTCCGCGAATGCCAGGCTGCCGGGTTTGCGGTTCAATACGCCTCCCAGTCCGACGCGCTCGGCGATCTCCCGCGCCTTTTCATGTACATGCCGGTTGGTCACCACCTTCAACAGATTGTCCGGCAGCAGGCCGAGCATGATGTTCTCGAGTACTGTCTGGCGGTGCAAGGGCCGCGAGTGCTGGAACACAATGCCCACGCCCTGGCGAGCGATGCGGTGCGGGGGCCAGCCCGCAACATCGACCCCGGCAATTTGCACCGAACCCGCGTTCGGGCGGTGCAGCCCCATGATGAGCTGCATCACCGTGGATTTACCCGATCCATTGGGTCCGATGAGACCGAGAATCTCGCCCGGACGCACTTGAAAGGTGATGTTCTTCGCCGCTACCAGCCCGCCAAAGCGTTTGGTCAGGCCTTGCACTTGAAGCAGCGGCGCGAGGCCTAAGGCCGGCGCCCGCAATTCTGTAGTTGCGTCTATGATTCGCCCCGCCGCCGCTGCAACAAACCCATCAACCCGTCGACGGAGAACAGGATCACCAGCAGAGCGACTGCGGACACCACAAAGGTGCTGAGCTGCCCCAGAGGCCGCAACGCCTCGCCTGCCAGGATGAGAAATATCGCGCCGATTGCGGCTCCCACGATGGTTCGCCGGCCGCCAAGCACCGCGGCAATGATGACCTGCACACCCACCGACACGTCGACGACCGTACCCACCGATGCAGTGCCCAGGTAGAACACCAGCATCGCACCGGCAAGGCCCGAGAACACCGCGCTGATACAGAATGCGGCCAGTTTGTGCTTGACGACGTTGAAGCCGAGCGCCGATGCGCCGAATCGATCCTGTCCGCTGGCCTGCAAGATGAGGCCCACCGGCGAACGCGATAAGGCGAATAGAATGCTTCCGGACACCATCATGAATGCCAGGGCGTACCAATAGTTAGCTGTAGCCTCGGTCGATAAGATGTCGTTCATCGTCAGGCCGATTTCGCCTCCGGTGGTGCCCGCGAAAATGATGATGAACTGTTGCAGTAACAGCACCGCGACCAGCGTCGACAGGCCGAAGTATGGGCCGGTAAGCCTGAGCGCAGGCACCGCAAGGATGACCCCGCCCAACAGCGCTGCCGCCGCGCCCGCGATGATGCACACCCACATCGGCACTCCCTGTGCATTCAGCAGCCCAGCCGCGTAGGCGCCGCTGCCAATGAGAAAAGTAGGCCCGAAATTGACCTCGTTGGCGAAGCCGAACAAGAGGTCCCACGACATGGCGAAGACGCCGAAGTAATAGGCGATTGTCAGAACACCGAGAATATAGGCCGATACCCACAATGGCAGCGTGAGCAGAACCGCCAGCGCGACGAGTGCGATCCACAGGTACCGCGATGCGAACAGTCCACGAAGGATAGCGATCACCGTCGTCCCAAGAGCCCACGCGGACGAATGTAGAGTACGAGTACCAGCAACACGAGCGTGGGTATGGACCGGTACGTGGGCGAGATCAGGTAGGCGGTGAGCGTCTCGAGATAGCCGACGACGTAAGCGGCGAGCAGCGAGCCTGAGACGCTGCCGAGGCCGCCGAGCACAACGATGGAAAAAGCGCTGGCCGTGAGCTGGCTGGCCTGCGCCGAGCTCGCGCCGAGAAACGTGGCCAGCAGCACACCGGCGATCCCCGCGAGCACGCCGTAGATCGCCCAGACCGACAAGTACACCTGTGACAGTTCAAATCACAGCAGGGTCAGAGCGCGCGGATTGATCGAAGCGGCCAGCAGCACCTTGCCTGCCTTGGAGCGATGCACCAGCAGCCAGAGCAGGCCGATCACCGTCCAGCAAATCACCGCAATCAGCAATTCGTTCGTCGGGGTTCGCACGCCACCGATCTGCATGACGCCGGCAATCAGCGGCCGCACGGACTTGGGAGTGTCGGTGTAGAAATAGGCCACCGTCTCCTGAATCATGATGCCCCAGAGCAGTGTGCCCGTCAGCACGAAAATCTCCTTTTCCACCGGCGGCACCGACTTGGAGCGCTGGATAGGCCGCACGACCAAGAAATAGGTGGCGAATGCCATGATGACGCCAGCGGCCGTTCCCGCCACCGCCGCAACCCAGGGACTGGCGGCCAGCTGCCCCGCCACGACCCAGGCGGTCACCGCGGCGACCACCATGGTTGCGCCATGCGCCAGGTTGAGCACGCCGGATACGCCGAACATGAGCGTGAAGCCGACGGCACCGAGGCCGTACAGCGCGCTGATGGCGAAGCCGTCAATCAGTATTTGAACTGCGAGCACGAATTCTCCCGGTGGGCTTGCGCCATCGGTGCGCAGAGCATTCAGGGCTTCTGCAATTGCGTGAAGGCTGGGAAACTGAATTGAGCCTGTGGGGAGGCCTTGGGCCACAAGGTCACTTGCTTCGCGTTTTGCCATTGCAGCATGATGCCGGTCACGTATTCCGGTCCGTATTTCATGGCGTGCGTGAACTGGCTGTCGCGGCCATAGAACTGCACGCGGCCGATGGTTCCCACGAAGTCGGTCTGCTCGAGGGCCGCAACCAGCTTTTCGCCATCCGTAGAGCCTGCGCGCTTGATGGCTTGAACCAATACATTCACGGCGTCGTCAGTGGAGTATGCGGTGTAGTTCGGCGCCTCGCCGAACCTCTTGATGTAGTCGTTTATGAAAGGTTGTGTCTTGGCAGTCAGGTTCGCGCCGTCCGCCGCGACCGAGAAGGTGACGATGCCCGCAGCGGCTCCGTTGGTATCTTTCCAGAAGGTGCCCGATGTAGCCTGCGCGGACATGCCGATCATCGGAATGGGCACTTGCTGCTGCGCCCATTGCACCGTGGGCTGAACGCCGGTATGGCTGATGCCGGTGACGATGACATCGGGCTTCTCGCCCTCGATCTTGTTGTACAGCGGGGTGAAGTCGCTGGTATCGGGCGAGAAGCGGATGTGATCGAGCACTTTAACGCCGATTTTCGGCAGGCAGATCAAGTATTCGGCATCGAGCGGGGTGGTCCAAGCCGCGTCCTCGCTGAGCACGACCGCCGACTTGATCAAATACTTCTGCTGCAGCAGCTCTTTGACCGAATCACAAATGGAATCGGCAATGAATGCCGAAGTCATGTATTCATGAAAGGTGTATTTGTTTTTGTCGTAGTCCTCGTGGACGTGCCGGCTGATTTCATTGCTGGCCGCACCGGTGGTGATGAAAGGCACGTGCGTGCGCGCCGCCCAGGGTTCCAACGCCAAGGCAACCTCGCTGATGTAGGTACCCATGACCGCGACCACCTTGTCCTGGCTGACCGCGCGCTGAAAGGCGCGCACTGCGTCCGCGGCCGAGGAATGATCGTCGTACTGCATGATTTCGAGCTTGCGGCCGTCGACCCCGCCGGCGGCATTGATCGCATCCACGGCCAGATGCGCGCCGTTGACGATGCCGGCGCCGCCGATCGCCGATTCCTCCGCGATGATGCCGATGCGGATAGGGTCTTTGGTCTGCGCCTGGACTTCGCGCATCGGTAGGCAAGCAACTGCGGCAGCGACTAGGAGAACAGTGCGGACACCGAAAGTAATGCTTGAAAACCCACGCATTTATGAGCTCCCTGACACGATAGCAACAAGATTTTCTTATTCGACCGCACCGGCCGATTGGAGCATAGCGTCATTTTGCGCCGGATGTCTAAAAGATGGCCGGAGAATTGCTCTCGCGAGATTCTGATGCGTCATTGCTTGGAACCCGCTGACTTAACTTAGATGCCGAAGCTGCACCTTTCTTATAAGTAGCGCCACGCACCAGACCCCCAGGGCCGCGTGCAGAACGACCGCCAGCCACAACTTGATGCCGGCCGTCTGCAATTGAATGCCGGCAGCGCCGAGAACCAGCACCGCGCCGAAGTCATAGACCAGGATCGCGGCGACTAATCCTCTCGACGCTCGGCTCTGCACATCGACTCGCGCGAACCAACAAGCGACACCCAGAGCGAGCAACGCGGCCGCGGTAATCCGCGCTATCGGGATCGCCGCGCCGTAAATTTCAGCTCCGAGCAGCAGGTAGACGGTGACAGCCGGCGCGATCAGCAGCGCCAAACCGGTGCCCACCTCTATTACCGCGGTCGCGATGAGCAAATGTTTCATGGCGATTGTTAGCTGAGTTTTCATGGGTGCTCGGCG
>Ga0210394_10001740_pt1 | contig 33003 bp, 25 predicted proteins | sample IncBWC12MmetaG_FD_160121 | JGI IMG/M metagenome (GOLD analysis project Ga0210394, IMG submission 160121) | Forest soil microbial communities from Barre Woods Harvard Forest LTER site, Petersham, Massachusetts, United States - Inc-BW-C-12-M | ecosystem: Environmental > Terrestrial > Soil >... | reverse complement strand
AAATATCCGGCGTGTCGCCGGTGGCGACGATTTTGGTGAGCGAGACGAGCGGCGTGCCGACGATGTCCACGCCGCGCACAAGCTGGTCAGGCCGGCCATCGGGAAACACTTTGTAAACCACCAGCGGCAGAACCTGAAACGCCTGGGGCTGCTGGCGGCCGGTGAAAGTGAAGCCGCCGGCGATATCGTCGATCAGCAGGCCAAAAGGCTTGTTCTGCTGCTTCACGAGGGCGATGAGCTGCTGACGAAGTTCGTCGTTGCTGACGGTGTGCGAGCTGGAAACGATCAGATTTCCCTGGCGAGCCACTGGAACAAAACCCAGTTGGCGCCGGCCGTGCCCGTTCGAGTTTGGAATCGTGACCAGCGGCGAGCGCGACATCAGAAACGTCTTCAGCACGCCGTGATCCACCAGCTGCACGCTTTGCGACGGCACGCCTTCGTCATCGAACGCATAATTTCCCAGCAGCATTTGGCCGCCGAGCGCTGCTTCGGTAGGATCGTCCTTAATCGAAATGAAAGAAGGCAAAATCTGTTCGCCGACTTTGCTGGTGAAAGTTTGCCCTTCGTTGATGTCCTTCTGGCGAAACCCTTCCGCGCGGTGGCCGAAAACTTCATGGAAGAAGACGGCCGCGGCGCGTCCGGTAAGCAGCGCAGGGCCAGCGTAGGGATCCACGAGCGGAGCCTTATCGAGCGCTTCGGTTTCCTGAATCATCACTTGAATGCGATCGAAGACGATCTTGTCGGACGGGGCGTCCTTGGGTTCGAGCCAATCGAAATTGGCGTAGCGGTTGATGTCCATGCCATCGGGCGCTTTGCTTTGCACATACAGCTCGAGCCGGTAGTGCACCTGGCCAAAAGCCAGCTTGGTGCCTTCCGTGTTCACCTGATACTGATTCATGCCCAGCGCGGTGAATGTGGCGATGGAATTCAAAACTTCCGGCGACTTGCTGAACGCCGCGGTGTATTTCCGCACGCGCTCTTCCCATGGCTTGCGGTCCACCTTGATTTCCACGCGGGGAGCGATCGAGCTGTGCGGTTCCTCGCGCGAAAAATCCGGCGCGCTGCCTTCGGCGGTCTGCACTTGCACTTCCTGGCTGGTCTTGACCTTGATGAGCGCCTGCGTGGCCGCGCGGTATTGCCGATCCGTCTCGCGCCAGATTTCGCGGCGCAGCACGGGAATGGCATCGTCCACGGTGGCGGACGTGCCGGGGCTGGTCCAGCTGGGCTGGCGATCGGCCAGCTTGTGCGTGTCGTCCAGCTGGTAGGTCCCGACGCGCGTCTGCACTTCCAGCCAACGCGCGCGGGTCTCGCCGCTCGTGAGCAACGCGCCGTTCGAGCCGGACACTTCGGAGTATTGGCGGTCCGCGACGGTGTAACTGATGAAGTAGTCCGCAGGATCGCCCTTGGACATGGCGGCCATCGAGCGGTCGAGCTCGTCCTGCATGGCCGTGAGTACCGCGGGCATGGGAGCCTGCGTGGGTTTCGCGGCCGCCAGTGTGGCAAAGGCCGCGGCTAAAATCGTGATGCCGGTAACGAGGACTCGTGGTCTATGTGTGGTTTTCATCGTTGCGCAAAGTCTAACAGTTTAAGATAGGATGCCCTTCAATCCAAAGTGAAAAGCCAGGAGCGGATGGAGCCCGGGACAGCGGTGCAGCATCGAAAAGCTAGCGTGTGATAGATTCATCGGCAGTTGAGCGGCATTCGGCAGAAGGAGGTTAGATGCGCGCGATGGTGGTAAAGAGGTACGGACCTCCGGAAGTTCTTGAGTCGAGAGAAGTCCCGGACCCGCAGCCAAAGCCGGGCGAAGTGGTGATTCGCGTTAAGGCCGTCGGCGTCAATTTTGCCGACCTGCTGCAACGCATGGGAGTTTATCCCGGCACGCCGAAGCCGCCCTTCGTGCCCGGATTCGAAGTATCCGGAGTGGTGGAGAAAGTTGCCGAGGGAGGCAAGGCGGGCGACGGCGAACCTTTGCATGGAGGCGATGCGGTTGCGGCGTTCACGCCGTTCAACGGCTACGCGGAATGGGTGGCGGTGCCGGCGGGGCGCGTTTATCGTCTGCCGGCGGGCATGCCCTTCGACGACGGGGCGGCAATTCCCGTGAACTACCTCACCGCGTATCACTCGATGTTTGCCATGGGCAATCTGCAGCCTGGCGACCGCATCCTGATTCACGGCGCGGCGGGCGGCGTGGGAATCGCCGCGGTGCAGCTGGCTCGCGCACGCGGGCTGGAAATCTACGGCACAGCTGGCCCCGCCAAACAGGAGTACTTGCGCAAGATCGGCGTGGACCACGCGATTGATTACGAGAAAAACAAATTCGTGGACGTGGTGCACAAGTTTGCGCCCGATGGAATTGAAATGGTGATGGACGCGATCGGCGGGAAATCCTTCGCCGATAGTTACAAATGCCTGGGTCCCACGGGCAGGCTGGTAGTGTACGGCTTTTCCGCGGCTGCCGGTCCGGACGGGAAGAAAAGCGCGATTCGCGGGATGAGAGCGTTGTGGCAAACGCCGCGATTTCATCCGTTGAAGCTGATGGCCCGGAATATTTCGATCATCGGCGTGAACCTGGGACGCATGCCCGCGCGCGGTGCGCTGTTGCGCGGAGAGCTCGACGAGATTTTCAAGATGTACACCGCCGGTAAGGTGAAGCCGATGATCGGCAAGACGTTTCCGCTGGGCGATGCCGCCTCCGCGCACAAATATATTCATGCACGGAAGAATATCGGCAAGGTGATCTTGACTGTGAAGTGAGCGGCGCTGGTTCATTTTGGCGCGGGAGTGGGCGTCGGCGCTGGAGCCGGAGTCGGAGCAGTCGCCGCAGCGGGCGCTGCCGGTTTCGCAAATAGCGCGTCGTCCACCGTCGGATTTATCTGCACCGTCTGCACCGTGGAATCGAACAGTTTCGCGCCGTCGCGATAGGTGTCCGTGGCGAACGCGAATTGGCGACCTTCCACGGTGCGATAGTCGCTCCAATGTTGCTCGTTGTCGCTGAGGCCATGGTCGGTGGCGGACTGATAACGCGCCGCCACAAGCAAATGCGTGGCGGGATCGAAATACAGTTTCACGGCGCCAAACGGGCCGCTGACCGCGACACCCAGCGTTTTCTTCCCGCCGATTTCCTCTTCCCCTAGCGCCTGACCGGTAATTTTTCCGGCGAGTGCCTGCTGATACAAGCCCCAGCCGCCGCCAAATAGAGTGATGCCGCGCTTGAATTCGCCGATCATGTCCGTGGTGTCACGGATTCCGTCCGGGAATTTCAGCCAGGACGACGTTCCGTCGCAGACTTGAACGATCGTGGTCGGGCCCAGGCTTACTTCGCCGTACGAACGATCCGGATAGGAGACTTGCCAAGTCACGCCGATTTGCCGGTCGCCGCGCGGATTGTGCAAACTGCCGTTCTCTGTGAATCCCAAGGTCGCGACGGACTGCAGCGCATCGCCACCGGCAGCCTGCGCGGCGGCCAGCAGGATCTGCTTGCCCTGCTCGAGCGATTCTGGCGTGGCCGGGGCAGCACTGGAAGTGGCCTGCTGGGAAGCTCGCAGGGCGGGCGAAAGGACGTCGACCTGATCGAAAGGAATTTCGGTGATTTCCGCGCCGGCAAATTCCTTCTTAAGCGCGTCGCGAAATGCGCGGACGTTCCCGACGAGCACGATATCCAGGTCGCCCGTGGTGAAATATTTTCGCGCGGTGGCTTGCACTTGTTCCAGTGAAGTGGCACGGATCTTTAGCGGGTAGGATTGATTGTAATCCGCGGGCAGATCGAACGCCGCGACGGTGAGCACGCGGTCGGCAACTTGCTCGGCGGTTTCCGATTCGATGGGGTACACGCCCGCGAGATAGTCGCGCGCGAAATTCAATTCCTTCTGCGAAATTTTTCCCTGAGACATCCCGCCGAGCAAATCCATGACCAGCTTGGTCGCGTCCACGGTGGCCTCGGTGCGCGTGTAGGTCTCCACCGCGAGCGAACCCGTGTAGCGATGCGGAGTAAAAGCGGATGACGCTCCGTAGGTCAGCCCTTTCTTGATGCGCACTTCCGTGTTCAGGCGGCTGTTGTAGCTGCCGCCGAAAATATGATTGGTTACGTCCAGCGGCAGAAAATCCGGATCGGCGCGGCGAATCGCAATTCTGCCGATGCGAATCTGCGTTTGCACGGCGTCCGGCTTGTCAATGAGCCAGACGTGGCTGGCCGTCGCGGGGGCAGGCGCTTGCGGCGCAGCGGCGGCCAAGTCAATCTTCGGCCAGTCGCCGAAATATTTTTCGGCGACAGCGAACGCGTCTTCCGGGGTGATGTCGCCGGCAAAACCAAGCAACGCCTGGTTCGGCGCGTAGTTTGCGTCGTGAAATTTCACGAAATCCTCGCGCTGGAGTTTTTTCACCGTGGCGGGGGTGCCTTGTTCTGGCATGCCGTAGGGCGAAGAGCCGTACAGCGTGCGCGCGAATGCCAGCGTCGCCAGATAATTCGGGTCCGAGTACTGGACTTCCAGGTCGGAAAGAAGCTGCTGCCGCTGGCGATCGAGTTCTTCTGTGCGAAACGCCGGATGCAGCACCACGTCGGACAGCAAGTCCATCCCCACGCCCAAATCCTTCTTCACGATGTCGAGCATCACCGTGGTCGCGTCCCGGCCAGCTTTGGCTTCCAGGGTTCCGCCGACGAAATCAATCGCCTCGGCAATTTCCTTGGCGGACCGCTGCGCGGTTCCTTGCGTAAGCAGACCGGCCGTCATGGCCGCGACGCCCGGCATTCCCGCGGGATCCTGAATGCTGCCTGCAGAAAGAATCACCAGGCGCGCGGCGATTGCCGGCTCGCGATGATCGGTCACGACAAAAACGCGCAAGCCATTGGGCAGCGTCTTGATCGCTGCTTTGGGAAATTCAAATGTCCGCGGCGCGCCTGGGGCAGGCATTTCCGGCGCGAGTTTCACGCCCGGCGGCACGATCCCGGAGGCCTTCTGGGGTTCCTGTGACGAGGCGGGTTCCGTTTCGCTGCGCGACACAGGCGGTGCCGACGCTTGTGGCTTCGCGAGCGCCGTGGGCGCGAACGCGGCAGTTGCCACCACCGAGAAGGCTACCGCAATCAGAAAAATTGACCCGCCTATTGCCCGCTTCATTATTGCTCCTGAAAATATCTTTCGCATCGGCGTCGCCGGCATCATTGTTGCGCGGGCGCTCCAGGCGCTGCTGGCGCCGCCGGCGTGACGATCAGCACCGTTGCGTGCGCGGATTGAAAATAATCTTTCGCCACGCGCTGGATGTCCGCCGGAGTGGGAGTGAGGTAGCGATCCAGCTCCGTATTCGCGAGGCCAGGATCTTTTCCGATTACCGCGGCAGACGCCAGCGCCACGGCTTTTTCTTCATCGGTGTCGCGGCCCAGCACGAATCCGGCAATTTCCTGATTCTTGGCTTTTTCCAGCTCTTTGGCTTCCGGCGGTTGCGCTTTCAATCCATCCAACACGCCCACCAGGGACTTCTCACCTTCTTCCGCAGTGTGCCCCTGATTCATGATCGCGTAGGCCCAGAAAAGATTGGGATCTTCGGAGAACGCGCCGAACCCCGCAGCCTGCACCGCAATCTGTTCCTTGTAAACCAGCGTCTGATACAAACGGCTGCTCTCGCCACCCGCCAAAATATTCGAGGCCAGGTCCAGCGGATAGGCATCGGGCGCATAACGCGCAGGAATTTTGTAACCGATCACCACCGCCGGCAGCGGCGTATTGGAATACGATTTTTTGGCGACGCGCTCGGCAGTCTGCGGTAGCTCGGGATTATTCAATCGCGGAATCGGTTTCGCGGAAGCCGGAATGCCGTCGAAATATTTATTGGTCCACGCCAGGGCTTGCGCGGAATCGAAATCTCCCACGATCACCAGCGTCGCGTTATTCGGCTTGTAGAACGTGCGGAAAAAATCACGCACGTCCTGTATTGTGGCCTTGTCCAGATCTTCCATGCTGCCAATGGGGGTGTGATGGTAGCCGTGCACGGTGAACGCGGCGGCGCGCAAATCCTCCTGCAGATAGCCGTAGGGCTGGTTCTCGATGCGTACCCGGCGCTCTTCCTTCACCACCTCGCGCTCGGATTTGAAATTCTCCTCGCTGACGTTGAGGCTGCCCATGCGGTCGGCCTCGAGCCACAAGACGCGCTCGAGATAATTGCTGGGGAATGTCTCGAAGAAATTCGTGGTGTCGTCGGTGGTTTCGGCGTTGTCGAATCCGCCCACGGCTTCGATGATTCGCGAATGTTCCTCGGCCGGAACGTGCGCGGAGCCTTTGAACATCAGGTGCTCGAACAGGTGCGCGAAGCCGGTGCGCCCGGGCCGCTCGTCCTTGCCGCCTACGTGATACCACACTTGCAGATTTATGATGGGTACCTCATGGTCTTCCAGCAAAATCACTTGCAAGCCGTTCGGCAGGGTGTGCGTCGCGTAATTCAGCTTGGGTGGCCGCACTTGCGCGGGATTTTCCTGCGCGAAGAGCGGCGTGTTTGACAGTATCGCGCACAGCGCGGCACACATTGCCAGCGTCACGAACGCCCGCACGCTCACACCGAATCCATCCCGCATCGTCATTCTCAATTGCTCCCGTCTTGGGAATTTACCGCGCGAACCCTGGCCGGATGGCAGCGAAGGGTTAGTATCAACGACCCCGCGCACAGGAGTCAAACCCGCGGCCCAGCCATTTCGCGCTGAATCGTTTCGCGATTACTGTGATTCAGGCGATGCAAAAAATCCGGGGCGTCCAGAGGCTTCCGCTTGCACTGTTTCGCGCACTTCCCTTAGACGCACCCCGTAACAAAAGGATTATATGCGGTTGCGGGAAACTTGACCGCAAGGTAAGCTGATTTTCGGCGTAGCAAATCAGGGTGCCCCGAGGTGAATGATGAAAAGCTTGGCTGGCCTTCTAGTCGTCGCGCTCTTCGCGGGGGTGGTTTACAAATATTACTGGTCGAGCCTGCAATCTACGGGAGCTGCGACGCCCGGGGAAGTCATCGACATCGTCGGCGTGAAAAATGACTTGCTGGGCATCGCGATGGCCGAGCGCGCATATTCGGCCGAACACGGCACTTACGCTTCGCTGGAGGAGCTCATTTCCAGCGACCAACTGATCATGAAGAGTACCAGCCACAATGGATACACCTTTTCCGTGGACACGGGGGACCAGACATTTCGCGCCATCGCGCACTGCCCCGCGACGACGAATCCAGGCTGCACCAGTCTTATGGTAAATGAAACCATGGAAGTGCAAGCCGCGCCGTAAAACGCTAATCCGCGCCGGACAGTTCCGACCCGCGCCATTACTCCGCAGGGGCGGGTCCCACGCCCGCGGGACCCGCCCCTACAATTTCAAGAGAAACCGAGCGCCGCAGTAGCCTGGTTCGCGGCGCATGTCAGGGTTCATTGCGGCGCGCGCTTTTGGTCCGCGACCGTCACGCCCGCCTCGGCGTAGTCCGTTGGCGGCAAATCCACGAACGTGACCTGAATATTTTCGCGCTTGGCCCGGCCGTCTTCGATCAGCGCCAGCGTGATGCGCTCGGCTAGTTTGCGTTTCTGCTCGGCAGTTCGGCCAGTCACCCACGTCACTTGTACGTAAGGCATCGCAAGCCTCCTCACAACTCGCAAACATTCTACCGGGTTACGGTGTGAAGGAAAAACAGCGAGGCTGTTCGGGCGGCGTTTCCGCGACGCGAAACCACGAGTTAGAGAACACGAGTAGCGCGCCCTTTGCATGGCTCCGCGATTCGTGGCACTGTAGCCGATGCTATTTACCTAGCCACGGGCAACCACTCTCTGAAATCGCTGGCGTTGGCGTGTAAGATTCTGGGCATCGTGGTGTCGGGTGTGATACCAGTTTTGATTTTTCATCCTCGCTGGGGAGTTAGCCTGATTGCTGATGTCCAGATTGTTGGTCTGGCCGTTCTGGCGCTGATTCCTAACCGCTGGCTTGTATTTTCGCGAATATCCTTCGCCATTTCTCTGCTACTCACATTGTTTCCATTCCACGATTTGCTCCGCGCTTCTGTTTACAGGGGTGTAGGTCCTGGAATAGCGGGTGTTGGTATTCTTGTGGCAACCCTCCTCTATGCCCCACTTACCGCTGTCTCTGGTACTGAGCCGCATGCGCCTTCAGAAAGGTGACAGGTTTGCGTTTGCCTAGCGGCGTTCCGGAGTTAGGCCGATTTCGGCGCGCGCCACACAAGCAGCGTTATAGGAGCTTGCTATACCGCGCGAGGTGTGGGCCCCGGCAACTTCGTTCCGCACTGCGGGCAATTCGCCCAGCCCAGTTCCAGGCCACGGCCGCAACTCGGGCAGGTGGGCTGCAGCGACGCGCCACAGTGCGGGCAGAACGTGTATCCGGATTTCAGAACTTGCGCACAGCCGGGGCAAGCCTTCATCAGCGGTTCGCGCAGGACGAAATAGAGCATGATCCCGATCGAGTAGGGAATAAAAATCGCCAGCAGCGTCCACATGCCGTAGCGCATGCCGCGGCGCTTCGCGTCGGCATACACGTAGCCAACGATCAGCACGTAGACCGCTACAATCAATCCGGGAAACACCATGATAAAAATCTTTCCCAGTTCCGGTGTGCGGGAGAGATCCTTATCGTGCGAAAACATCACGAACAAGCTGAACATCGCCCCGACAGCGACGTAAGCAAGCGCCGCGATAGAACGCGCCGTGCGCGGAATCACCTTCAATTCCTCTCTGAATCGGCTCATGCCAATCTCCTTTCGCGCCGCTGCTGCAGAGAGAGCAGCACCGCCGCCGCGCCTCCTGCCAGCCATACGGTCGTCGTGAACACGCCAAACACAATCCAGGCGTGGTTGAATCTTGGGTCCAGCATTCCCAGCACGCCGCCGGTAAACAAGCGCACCAGCGGCCAGCTCATTAGCGTCAAAATCCACGCGAACACCAGCAGGCCGATGATGAGGCTGCGATTCCAGCGGTGCTCGATTTCTTCGGTCAGTCGAATCTGCGCCTGCGCGCGGGCGCGCTCTACTACGATTGAGCGCGGCTGCGGGGTGGGCAAGCGGCGCAGGCCGCCCGCGAGCAGCTTCCATTTTTCCAGCTCGGCGCCGCACGAATCGCAAGTCCGCAGATGATCCAGCAGTTGCGTTTCTTCGCTGGGCTCCAACACATCCGCCGCGGCCAGTGCCAGCAACGCCCGGATTTTTTCGTGATCGTTCATTGCCAGTTTTCTCCGGGATAGCTCGTTTCCAGAGTCACGCGCAATCGTTCCAGCCCGCGCCGCAAACGCGTCTTCACAGTGGAAAGCGGCGCGCCCAGCACTTCGGCGATTTCCTCGATCTTCATTTCTTCCTCGAAGCGCAGCGTCAGGACTTCGCGCTGCACGACCGGCAGCGTTTCCAGCACGACGCCCAGGCGCTGCGAGCGTTCGCGTTGCAGGATTCCTTCGATCGGCGGCTGCTCGCGCGACGGCAAGCGCGTTGCAGCGGTTTCTCCCGAAGCGGAATCGCCAATCGGCTCGTCCAGGCTCTCGGGACGCACCCGGCGCAGATGATCAATCGCCAGATTGCGCGCCAGCGTGAACAGCCACGCCTCAAAACTGCGGCGCGGATCGTAATGCTGAATTTTTTCCGCCACGCGCAGCCAGGTTTGCTGGAACAGGTCTTCGGCCTCGGCCGGCTGGCGCACCATGCGCAACAGGTAGCGATAGAGGCGATTCTGATAGCGCGTCAGGAGCGTTGAGAGCGCGTCCAGGTCGCCGCGCCGAAGTTGCGCTACGTCGCCATCCAGTGCCACCCGCCCCTCCCAGTTCACGGCTGCTGCGTTCTCGCGGTTCGCTAAGCCGCGGATCATTGCACCGTAAAGTGTTGCGCTGCCCGTCATATTCATACTACGGATGACATGGCAGAAAAGACTCAGCGTTGGGCAGCGCTGTATCTATTGGACTTAGGGGCGGAGCGGACGCACGCCGGACCGCGCATGGCAGGAAATTTACACAACTGTTCAGGCGAGTGTCACCGTCTAACCGCTCGGCATAGTCTTGAAATTGCGCGCCAGGAGGCTGACTGCTCATGATCCGCCGCTGCGAGGACCGGGATTTCGATGTGATTTGGACGATCATTAATGATGGCGCGCGGGCTTACAAAGGCATCATCCCCGCAGACCGCTGGACCGAACCGTACATGTCTTGCGAGAAACTGCAGCATGAAATCGACGACGGCGTTCTGTTCTGGGGATATGACGAGGCCGGAGCGCTGGCAGGGGTGATGGGCATCCAGGCGGTGCAGGACGTGACCCTGATCCGACACGCCTATGTTCGCACCGCCAGCCAAAAGCGGGGGATTGGAGCGCGTTTGCTGGATCATTTGCGGCATATGGCAAATGGTCCGGTGTTGATCGGCACTTGGGCAGACGCTGCTTGGGCCATCCATTTTTACCAACAGCACGGGTTTCAGATCGTCGGCCGCGAAGAGAAAGATCGCCTACTGCAGAAGTATTGGACTATTCCGGAACGCCAGGTTGCAACCTCCGTCGTGCTGGCGGATGCGAAGTGGCGGGAGGCCAACCGTAAGGCGTAGCACCGAATTCGTTCGCGGGCGACGCTTGACTCCGGGCGGCCCAGGCAGGCGTTGTGCTATAAATGGCTTAGGACACAATCGGACGTGTTACGTCGGAAAAACGATGCCAGAGGACGAGTTTGCTGAAGCTGGTGTTCATCTATGGCTTGCCCGCAACCGGCAAGCTGACCGTTGCGCGGGAACTAGCCGCCATGACGGGCTACAAGCTCTTCCACAATCATCTGGTCGTGGATCTGCTGCTTCCGCTCTTCGATTTCGGCAGCACCCCGTTCGTAGAATTGCGCGAGGATATCTGGTTAGCCGTATTCAAGCAGGCCTGTCGCAGCCAAACGGCGGGATTGATTTTTACGTTCGCGCCCGAAGCAACTGTGCGTCCCGGTTTCATTCAGCAAACGTTGCGCGCGATCGCCGATGGGAATGGAGAAGTTGAATTTGTCGAACTGGTATGCCCAATCGCGGAATTGAAGCAGCGCCTAGTGAGTCCGTCCCGGCTGCAATATCAGAAGCTGACCTCGGTTTCCCTGTTCGAGCAACTGCAGGCGGCCGGGAGCTTCGATGCATCGCACATGCCTGAACCCAAGGTATCGATCGATACAAGCATTTTCGGCCCGGCGGAAGCGGCGACAAAGATTGTGCAGGCACTCGATCTTGGTGGATCGCGTTAGGCCGGCTCAGCAACCTTCAGAATGTCCTTGTCACGGCTGACAAAGGAATCAAGCGCGCCAGGCATCTCCCCGGCCGGCTCCGCGCGTTTCGACATATCGCCCCATTCCGCTTTTGTGGATGAAGATGTGCGCGTTTGCGTGCGCGGGCTGCCCTCTTCGGCACTGCTTGCCATTCACGCCGCTACCGAAGATGACCAGGGGCGTCGCTGGAGCTCGCAAGCTCGGCTTCGCTCCGATTCTTCCGGCGTGATTGACGCTTCGGTGCAGGAGTCCTCGAGCGGCAGCTATCGCGGCGTTGCGCCGATGGGGCTTTTCTGGTCCATGGAATCCGCCGCGGCGAACGCGGATGGCAGTTCGAATTTCGCCAAAAGCACAACCTCGCCGGATCGCGTGGATTTCGAAGCGTTGCTCGATGGCCGTGTGCTCGCTCGCGCCAGCCTGGTGCGAAATTTTCTCGCGCCAGAAACTGTGCTGCGCGATCTGAAAATTCCGAATGAAACCGAGGGCGCAAGCGCCCGCGAGACGACGGTTGGGCGATTGTTTATTCCGCCAGGCCGCGGACCACATCCCGTCGTGATCGTTCTGAGCGGCTCCGGCGGAGGATTCGATCTCGACAAAGCCGCGGTTCTTTCGCGCCACGGCTTGGCCACTTTAGCGCTGGCATATTTCGGTATTCCACCGCTGCCCAACTGGCTACATCGCATCCCGCTCGAATATTTCGAGGCTGCGCTGACCTGGCTGCACGCGCAGCCCGAAGTCGATTCGCAGCGCATCGGGATACTGGGCGTATCACGCGGAGCGGAACTCGCGCTGCTGCTGGGCTCGCAGTTTCCGCAGATTCGCGCGATCGTCGCATATGCTCCGAGCAGCGTGGCCTGGGCCGCCAGCGGCCGCGACAAAATCAGCGGCGAGATTATTCCCTGCTGGACGTGGCGCGGAAAGCCGGTGCCGTTTGTGCCTCTGCCGCTGCGCGGATTTATGTGGCGCTCGGCGTTTCCCGTGGTGGCGCTGAAACGTCCGGTAATGTTTCGCAACCTGTTCCGCGCCGGATTGCGGAATCGCGAACCTGTGGATCGCGCCACAATCCCGGTGGAAAATATTCGCGGCCCGATTCTGCTGATTTCCGGCGGCGATGATCACCTCTGGCCCGCCGCGGAAATGAGTGAAGCGATCGTCGCGCGCCTCGAGCGCCATCGCGGTGCGCACACCGCCGAACATTTGCACTTCGCGCACGCCGGCCACATGCTGCGCTATCCCCACCTGCCGGTCACCGCCCGCCACTCGCGCAACAAGCATCTGCGCGGTGCGCGATTCTCGTTCGGTGGCACGCCCACTGCCGACGCGGAAGCCCAATCGCAAGCGTGGCGCCGCGCCATCGCCTTCCTGCGCGCCAATCTCTAACCGCAGCTGCCTGCCTGGCACTGCACGCCGCAAACATTTTTAAAATTGTCATTGCGAGGGCGAAGCTGGCCCGAGCGATCTGCATTTTCTGTGGCATGCACGCAACAGCAGATCCCTCACCCGCCGGCGCGGGTCGGGGATGACACGTTGCGCGAGTTTTCTGCGGGATACCAAGCCGAGGCTCGGCCGGGGATCCGCGCACGCCAAGCCCCGCTCGACGTTGTGTTAGAATGGGATTCCAGTGCTGAAGGTCCTACAGAATCTGCTCGACCTGCAGAGCGTGGACACGCGCCTGCAAATTGTCCGGGGGCGCCTCGCGGCGTTGCCCAAGAAAATCGCGGAAGTGGACGGCCGCGTCGCCGCCGCCAAAGCGGAGCTGGACAAGAGCAAGGCCGCGCAGCTCGCCACCGTAAAAGACCGCAAAAAATACGAACTGGACGTCGAGCAGTGGAAGGACCGCGTCCGCAAGTACAAAGATCAAACCTCCCAGGTAAAAACGAACGAAGCGTACAAGGCCCTGCAGCACGAAGTGCAGAACGCCGAAGACGAAATCTCCAAAGCCGAAGATCGCCTGCTCGAGCAAATGGTGGCCGGCGAAGAATATGAGCGCAAAATCAAAGCCGCGGAAAAATCGCTGAAGGAAGTGGAAGAAGCCGCCCGCGGCGAGCGCGCCGAAATCGAAAAAGAAAAAGCCGCCGCAGAAAAGGAATTAGCCGAAGGAAACACCGAACGCGCCCGCGCCACGGCCGAAATTCCCGAAGACATGATGGACCACTACGATCGCATCATGAAGAAGCACGACAACGTGGCGCTCGCCGAAGTGCGCGACGAAAAATGCAGCGCCTGCGGCATGCGCATTCGCCCGCACGTCTTTCAGGAGATGCGCCGCTCGACCAGCCACGAAATGTTTCACTGCGAAACCTGCACGCGCATCCTCTATTATCTCGAGCCAGCAGCTTCGGCGGCTGCGGCCGGACCGACCGGTGAGCCATCGGGCTCGACGCCCTCGCACAGTGATAATTAATTCGAAACTGGCAACGAACCAGCACGCCGCGCGCGGCTTGCGCGCGGCAAATTCCCCGGAACATTTGGCTCGCCGATGAATCCAACCCGCAAAGTTCCTCCGCCAGCGAGCGCACGCTTATTCGCGGATGCGCATGCGGGAACGCCTCCCGCCGGAGTGTACGTCGCGAACATTGACGGCGCGTCCCGCGGCAATCCTGGCCCGGCTTCCTACGCTGTGGTGCTGCGCGACCCCGAAGGAAAAATTGCACTCGAGCTCGCGAAGCATATCGGCCGCGAGACCAACAACGTCGCCGAATATTTCGCCCTGCTGGCCGCGCTCGATTACGCCGCCAGCCACAATATCACCGCGCTGCGCGTGCGCAGCGATTCCGAGCTGCTGGTGCGCCAGATGCAAGGCCGCTACAAAGTGAAGAGCGCGGACCTGAAGCCGCTGCACGAACGCGCCACGAAACTCAGCCGCCAGTTGCAATATTTCGCCATCGAACACGTGCGCCGCGAACTGAATCGCGACGCCGACGCGCTCGCGAACGTGGCCCTGGACTCGGCGGGCGTCCCTAAATTCGAAGACCGCAAATCCCGGCTGGCAAACGAAATCGCGGCCGCTCCCAGGCGCGCAATACAAACGCCGCCGGCGACGCCTGCGAATCCCTCGCGCACCGTACGCGCACGATTCATCGGAGGCGTCTTCGTGCCAGCCGATGCTGTAGACCTGCCGGAGGGCAGTGAAGTCACCCTAGACCTCCGCATACCATTGAAACAATAGCACTTGCCAAGGAAGTTGCCACAATTCCCGAAACGGAACCGCGGCGACCCTTGGTACCGACGCTCTATTGTTTCGCCTCCGCCTAACCCGTAGCCTTGGTACTTCCAGGGGCACCAGTGAATTCAATGCTCGACAAGCTTCCCACGATTCTCGTCCTTTTCGTCCTCGTTGGGATTTTTCTATCGTTGCGCAAACACGCGCCTTCCGCGCGAATCCGCTTATGGACCTACGCCTGGGCGCTGATTTTCCTGCACTTTTTCATTCAAGCCTTCGAAACGCACAGCGGCACGCTTGAAAGCATCCTGGAATCGATCGACATCGGCGCGCTGGAACTTTCCGGCGTGGTATTCGTGGTCTCGATGACGCTCGCCGTCGAAGACCGCAAAAATCGCCTCAAGATGCTCGCAGTTCTCGCCGTGCCCACCGCATTCCACGCCGTCGCGGCAGTCTTCGACTGGCATGTCTATGGATTGATGGCCGTGGCGCTGGGAATAATTTTCTTCGGCGGCATGGCTTTCGCTCTGCGCAACCTTCCGCGCGTCAAACCCTACGCCATCGGCATCGCCGTCATCCTGGCCGTCACCGGAATCTGGGCGATGCGCGACCAGCTTCACGGCAGCGCCGATCTAGGCATCAATGCCATCTTGACGCTCACTTTCGGCCTCTGCGGCATTCTCTACTGGAAGCGCTTCCCGCGGCCTTCACCGGGTGTGATTACCGTAACCGGAGGGTTTCTGGCCTGGGGCGCGGTGTTCCCTGCCGGCGCGCTGGTCGCGCACTATGCGCCGAAGTTGCAGGTGAATCCCGAACTGTGGAACGTGCCGAAATTCTTCGTAGCTTTTGGAATGATTCTGGCGCTGATCGAAGATAAGTCCGGCGTAATCGAGCGCGCGAACGAACGCGAGCGCGCCGCCAACAGACTCTTGCTGCAGCTTTCGCAAATCACCTCGCGCCTGCTCGCCGGCAGCGACCCCGCCGATCTGTGCGGAGAAATTACGGCCGCCGTCACCGACGCCACCTGTTTCCCGCGCGCCGCGCTGTTCCTGGCGCGCGACGATCGGTCCCTGCGCCTCGGCGGCTGTACCGGATTTTCGCCGGCGGAAAGATCACGCTTCGAAGAGCGCAGCAAAGCCTGGACCATCGAAAAAGTGAAGGAACTCTGCAAGCAAGGAACCCAACTGGGGAACAATTCCTTCCTGATCCGGTCGAGGGAGGAAGGCCAAGGATCGCTCTGCGCGGCGGAGCACGAAGTGCTGGTCCCGCTGGTTTCCTGGCGCGGCTCGCACCTGGGCTGTCTGTGCCTGAGTGCTGCGCCGGCCACCGAAGACAGCGCAAGCAACGAGACCGCCGAAATCATGAAGCTGGAAGTGCTGGCTTCCGATCTCGCGGTGACCATCGAAAATTCGCGGCTGCATGGCCAACTGGTGCGCTCGGAAAAACTGGCGGCGCTGGGCCAACTGGTGGCCGGCGTGGCGCACGAGTTGAATAATCCTCTCACCGGTATCCTGGGCTACGCGGATTTGCTGAGCGAGGAAGTGGAAGGCCAGAAGGCCGCGAAACGCGTGCAGAAACTCGGCGCCGAAGCGCGCCGCATGAAGCGCATCGTGGACGGATTGCTGCGTTTTGCGCGCCAGAATAATCCCGCGGCGCGCGCCGCGGATTTCGAAGTCGCGCTGCACGACGTAATTCAGCTCCGCGAGTTCCACATCCGCAAGCTCGGCATACGCATGGATCTGCGCATCGAGCCACAGCTCCCGCGCATCTCCATCGGCGAAGACGAACTCAAACAGGTGCTGCTGAATATTTTGAATAACGCGATTGACGCGGTGGAAGAAAGCGCGCAACGCTCCATCGCCATATTCGCCACGCGCCAGGGCGACCGTGTCTTCATCCGCTTCGAGGATTCCGGCCCCGGCTTCAGCGAGGTGAATCGCGCCTTCGACCCGTTCTTCACCACGAAGCCGGTCGGCAAAGGCACCGGGCTCGGCCTCAGCATTTGTTACGGCATCATGCAGGAAGCCGGCGGCGAAATCGTCCTGAGCAACAAGCAGCCTTTCGGCGCCAGCATCAGCCTGGAATTCCCCGCCACCGTAGCCGAACCCGCCGTGCTGCTTTCCGCGTAATGGTTCGCAGAAACTGGGAGCTGTCAGGCAGGATCGGCGCGCTCGCGTCTAAGCGCAGATGGCTTGCGGCTTCAACGAATAGGAACGATACAGCGTGTCGCGTTGCGCGGGGATGTAACCGGCGTCGGAAATAATCCGGCGCAGCTCAACCTCATTGGTGCGGTTGCGCACGCCGGCGGCGTACACGACGTTTTCTTCAATCAGGATGCTGCCCACGTCGTCCGCGCCGAATTGCAAACCCACCTGGCAGATTTTGATTCCCGGCGTGAGCCAGCTGGACTGAATGTGATCAATATTGTCGAGGTACAAACGGCTGATCGCCAGCGTCTTCAGATAATCAAACGCGGTGGCCTCGGGAATTTTCTTTCCCAGCGGGGTATTTTCCGGCGCGAAAATCCAGGGAATAAACGCAGTGAACCCGCCGGTGTCCTCCTGAATTCGCCGGATGGTTTCCAGATGATTCACGCGGTGGCGGTACTCCTCGCCGCAGCCGAACATCATGGTGGCCGTGGTACGCATGCCCAGCGCGTGCGCGTCGCGGTGCATGCTCACCCATTCGTCGGACCGGCACTTCAACCGCGAAATCTTCGCGCGAATTTCGTCGTCCAGAATTTCCGCGCCACCGCCGGGAATCGAATCCAGGCCGGCATCGCGCAGACGCGCGATGGTGTCGCGCACCGATAGCCCGGAAACTTCCGCGATGCAGCCGATTTCCGGCGCGGAAAAGCAGTGCAGGTGAATCTGGGGAAACTTCTGCTTGATCGAGCGCAGCATGTTTTCGTAAAACTCGATGCGCAAATCCGGATGCAAGCCGCCCTGCATCAGCACGCCCGTGCCGCCCAGCTCGATCATCTCTGCGATTTTTTCGTAAATGGATTCCAGCGGCAGGATGTAGCCGTCTTTTGCGCCCAGCGGGCGGTAGAACGCGCAGAACGAACAATATTCCGTGCAAAAATTCGTGTAATTGATGTTGCGATCGATCTGGTAGGTCGCCACGCGCGGGTCCGTCTTCGCGCGGCGCACCTGGTTTGCGGCCATGCCGATGCCGATCAGGTCATCGGAATTGAAAAGTTCCAGCGCTTCCTGTGGTGTGATTCCCATTTCCGGCTTCGTCTCCCCGCTTGTCTCAAGCCAAGTATACAGGATCCTCGGCCCGCACGACGCCTTCGCGCAACACCGCCGCGTAGACCCCGGCGCAGCCTCCGTGCTCGCGCGCGACTTTCTCGAGCACCACCGGCGCGCACTCCGCCGTCTCCACATCCAGTGTGATGATCACGCAGCGCCCGTCCTTCTTGACCACCTGGACCTTCACGTCCTCGCCAATCTGCAACGCGCGGCCCACCAATTGGTTTTCGTAAAAAGGATCATCGCATTCCCAGCGGACGTAGAAGTTCGCGCGAAAGCGCCGCGGATCGAGCGCCAAGCCGGTTTCTTCCGAAAGCGCGCGCAGGCTCGCGAGACCGAAAAGCGACACGGGCGCCGCATCCGTCATGGAACGCTCGGAAAAGCGCGGACGGAGGGAACGGCCGAAGCGCCGCTCCAGATACAGCGTGAAGTTTGCGTCGCCGACCGTGAATTTCTCGCCTTCCGGAGTGAGTACTTCAGCGGCGTAGCGCTCGGCGGGGGGAATCGCTTCCTCCACAGGCGGCGGATCCAGAAATCGCGGTTGCAGCAGCAGCCACTCGCGAGCCTTGCGCGCGGTCATCCATGGGAAACTGGATCGATCTTGCTCATCAACAAAGGCATGCACGCGATCGCCGACGATTCCCGCGAATGTGACGCGCGCGGCGAGGACATCTTCACCAACCATACCTTTTACCGGATAGCGGCGCAGAGTCGCGAGAGTTCCGACCCGCTCCACGCCATCACGCTCCGTGGCGGGCCGTGGACGAGGAGGCAGATGCGGCTTGCGCGGGGGCAAATTCCAGCGGACGATGCCGCGGAATCAGTCCGGCGGCCGCCGCTTTTTCATAATAGAGATTCAGGCCCGCGAGATATTCCGGCTCGAGGCCGAAATGAATGTTGTCCGCAAGGTAGCGCTCCAGCACGCGCGGCGGCATATCCAGCTTGATCGCCGCAGCTTCGGAGATTTCACGCAGGCGCTCCAGTCCGTAGGCTTTCGACGCCTGAAAATCCTCCACCACTTCCGGCGTAATCGCCTCGCGGCGCCCCGTCCAAATCGCCAGCACGCAGGGCTTGCCGGTCATCTGGCTCCACTGATAGGCGACGTCGTACACAAAAATGGTCTCGAAGCCCGGCACCGGCATGTCTTCCGGATCGCCTTTGCAGCAATCGCCGCCGCCCGCAACTTTTACCGAGAGTGCTTCCATCTTCAGCGCGATGCGCAACGCCGGATCGCCGATTACCAACGCCGCGTCGGCACTCTTCAGCATCTCGGAAGCGTCCGGCGCGGTTTCCACGAATTCCGGCTGAATGTTCCAGTGTTCCGCGGCCAGAATCCGCACCAGCGCCTGAGAACTGCGCGAGCTGGCATCGAGCGCGATGCGCTTGGCTCGTTCGATCGGTCTCTTTGAAACTACCAGGATGCTGCGAACCTCGTCCTTCGCCGCCACCGCCATGTCCGGCAGCACCACCACGTTTTCCATGCGCTGGTATTCGATCGAAGGGATAATCGCCACGTCCGCGGCGCCGCTGCGCAACGCTTCGGCGCACTGCGAAGGCCAGGTAAACGACAAATCGTACTTCCCCGCCAGCGGCCCGTCCGTAAACCCCCACACCAGCGGCGCCGTGTTCAGGTACTCAACAATCGAAATGCGAAGTTTGCTCATTCAGCAGCTCGCAACATGCGAACGGTCAATATAACACAAACTCCCAGGCCGTTCCGGCGCGCTCGAGAACCTGAAGTCCCGAACTGGCAGTCATGCTGAAGGATTGCCACGGGCCTTCTCGGTGACCTCTGCTTCGAGGCAGTGGTCGAACTAAAACACGGGGAATCACGTTTCTATTTTCCGCCGTCCTGAAACCGCACAATTTCATCCTCGGTGGGAATTTCCATTGCATGCTTCACCGGGCCGCCCGGGAACATGACCATCTCCTTTTCCTCACCTTTCCCTTTCACTTCGAATGATGCGAACGCGTACGGCAATCCCTCCGAGCCCAATTCCGAATTGGCATTGCAGATCTGAAAGTGCAGATGGGGCTCCGAGGAATTTCCGGTGTTGCCGAGCAGCCCGAGCACTTGCCCGCGCCTGACCTGGTCTCCGACTTTCACGCGCAGCGAGCCCGGCTGCATATGCGCGTAAAATGCGAACAGCCCATTGCCGATTTCCATGATCACGTGATTTCCACCAATCGTTTCGAGGGTCACCGGCACGGCCAGCGATTTCGCGCCGGGCGTATTCTGCGGAATGCCATCTTTGATCTGCGTCACCACGCCGTCCGCCACCGCGTGAATTTCCGTACCGTACGCGCGATAATTTCTGTTGTCGCCAGGATCGCCCTTGTACGTCTTGCCGTCCGGATACAGCTGCACCCAGTCAATCGCGAAGCGCTGCGAAATATAGGCGTGCCCGTTGATGGGAATCAGCGCGCGGCGATGCTGCGAGGCCTTCGACGGTCCGTTGCCGGCCACCCAGTCTTCCCCGGGCAGCGGCGAAGAAATCACCACCACGGGATTCTTGTCCACGTTTGTCGCCGGCATCACGATCGAGAGCGCCTCCGGGTAATCGCCGATCTTCACGCTGATGCGCTGCGCGATTGCCGCCGGAATATCCTCGCGTTTATCGAACGTGACCCACAGGAAAACAACGCCGAATTCCCCCGCCGCGAGCTTGGGAACTCCTTCCGCGTTGGGCAGCCCCGGGTGAATGAACATTCCGTCTAGGTCCGCGCCGGAAAAAGTGGCCAGCGTTTTCTCCTGCGCATCCGCGGAAACCACTTCGATGCGCGTGAAGGCGTATTCCCACTTGTCCATGTTCGCAATGTGCAGCTCGTAAACCAGGTGCCACTTCCCATCCGCCTGGAACGCCGTCGGCGCGATGGGAATCACCGCATTGAACAGCGGCACCACGGGCTTCGGCGTGTGCTCGGCCCTGGGAATCGCCTGTGCCGGCGTCGCTGCTCGGTCGGATTCCGCGCTGCGCGTGAAATCGAGCGCCTGCGCCGGCACGCCGGTCTGCGTCCAACTGCCCGAAATATCGCGGCCGTTTTTCTTCAGCTTACCTTCGTATACGCCGCCCACGCGCGGCACTTCAAAACGCACCGCATCGCCACGCAGCGTCACGTTGCGCAACGCCAAAACCGCGTGCTGGTCCACGCCGTTCAGCGTGCCACCCAGCTCGCCGCTGCCGGACTTCGTGATCGTCACCACCAAATGCAGCTGCCCGCCCAGCACCCCAGCCCACACGCCTTCAATACCGTTGGCGGAATTCGCCACCTGCCCCATCGCGCCACGGGCCAACAACAAAGAAGCAAGCGCAGCCAAAGCCAGCAACACGATTTTCATTGGGATTCTCATGTGCGTCCTTCGGTCAGCAGCTAAATCGCAATCCTTCGGTCTCCGCGGACTCCGCGTCTCTGCGGAAAACGCTTCGTGGTCCGTAAACTTAGCGCCCCTGCCGAGCAACCGCCGCGCGTCCCGGTTCACGCTCGTCGCGAATTTGGTATTCCTTGCGATTCTCCATCTGTGCGATCGCGCCCTTCGCTCCTACGGCCCATCCATGCCAGACGTCCAATACGGCCAGAGCATTCAGATTCAGGGAATCCGTGTGCTTCCAGTGGATACCACCGTCTTCGCTGATGTCCTCGCCGTTCGGCCCAGCAGCGGCCAGCGTCGCTCGATCAACCCAAGCCACTGCGGAACGAAATCCGCCAGGCTGCTGCGCCGCCAGTGTCCAAGTCTTTCCGGCGTCCTGCGAATAGGCCGCCACGCGATAGGGCCGGTCAGGGTCTTTGTAGTCGCCACCGACGATAACCAAAGCCTTGTCCCAGACGGCAATCGAAAAAATCCCCGAAGAAGCATTGCCGCTAACGATCGGAGTGCTGTTCACCGTCCAGCTGTAACCGGCATCGCCCGAATGGAACACACGTGCCGCGGGCCCGCCCGTGGCGAAATACACGTCTTGATCGCTAGAAATCGCCAGACAAGTTCCGCTCGCGGCAAAAGCGCCTTCCTCCGGCAACGCAGCCGGCATCTGGTCGGTGGGAAGCTGCTGCCAAGTTTCGCCGTCCCGCGTGCGCAGAATCACGAACTTTCCATCCATGGGGTCTCCGATCGCGCGACATGCGGTCTGCGAAGTGCACACCAGCGCATCCAGAAAAAATCCCTTGCGCTTGTCCGCGTATTGCAATTTCCAATTCGCTCCGCCATCCGTTGTCTTGTAAATCCGCGATTTGTCGCCGTCTCCGCTGGACATGACGTAGGCCTGCTTGTCGTCAAATGCCTGAATGCTCCGGAAATCCAGCGTCTCGCCGCCCGCGACCGAAATGCGCCTCCACTTCTTGCCGGCGTCTGCTGACTGCAGAATCACGCCGTTCGACCCGGAAGCCCAAACCACCGGCACGGGGGCTTGGTGGGAATCCGGGAACTCCGCAATGCTCACGCCGCGCAAATTCGTATCCATCCCGCTGGTCTGCACGGTCCACCACGGACGATCCTTGACGGCGGCATGCACGAAAATCGCAGAGGCGAGAATGACAAAAAACGGAGCGAGCAACTGCATCAGGTGGGGTCGCATGTCGCGCATTCTAGCAGAGCAGTCCAGCCGCAGGTGCGGGACTCTAGAGCCGGCGAGGACGCGTTTCGCCTGTCGCGAATGGCCGATTGGAAATCGGTTCGTGGCGCGCAGGCCTCAATTCTCCGGCAAAACAGGCAGCACTACCGTGCTCACGGTCGCCGGGTCATCGCGCAGCTTGATGTACAACAGCGTTCCGTTCGGGCGCGGCACGCTCAGCGCGCTGCCGACGTAGCCCACCGGCACCGATACCATATTCGTGAATTGCGCGCTCGAAGCCACCGAATCGATCAGAAATAAATTTGTGCCGCTCAATTTGCACTGCTGGTCCGGCGCATCCGGGCAGCGAATTTCCTTCAACGCGGGCAAGCGGACGACGTTCGCCAGCGGCTGCCAATCTGACTTGGAGTTGTCTGCGCCCACCGCGCGGAATTGCAGCTGCCCGAACGCCGAAGGCCCAAAGTCTTTCAGAGGATCGAGCAGTGCCAGCACGCTGTGCGAATCCTGCAGCACCAGGCTGCCGTCCGCCAGGCTCAGCATCGCGTCAAACGCGTTATCGGCGGTCGCCACCTCGATCTTTTCTGTGCGTGGAAAGTTTTCCGGCACTTCGCTCTTCACGAAGAACAGCAGCCGGCCGTCCAGAGGCAATTCATCATGATTTCCCAGCCGGATTGCCGACGGCGTGGGTCCGGGCTGCACACTCTTGTTCTCCAAAGTTACCTTGGGCCGCGGTGCTTCCACCGTGGTCTGTAATTCCAGGATTCGCCCATCCTTCAGCCCCACGTGCGCCACTAATTTTTCTTCAGGCTGCAGGTTCGCGGCCGGCGCGGCATTCGGAATGGCCAGTCCCAGCTCATCTTTTTGCAGCACACGCGATAATTTTGCCGGAACAAAATGAACGCCGTTCAGTTCAAAGCTGGCAACTTCATCCAGCCGCGTTCCGTCCAGCACGCCCTGCTGGTCTCCCGCGTTGATGGTGAAATGATCCAGATGCGCCGCTTCGGAATAGGACAGCAAGGGCAATTTATCCGGTGCGTTAAGGCCAAATTGCTTTATCGCCAGCGTGACTTCCCCGGCGCTCTTGTCCTTCAGCGGGACGGTCACTTCCAATTCTTCCGGTTTAGTAACTTTCCATGTCGCCTTCAGTTCTTTGCCGTCGCGATCCTTCACCGTCACCTTCTCGACGCACGGCGCGCATTCGGAAGTCACGTGCAGCACGTCGTCCCGGCCCACAATCAGCGCCTGCTCATCCGCCGCTGGCACCATCCACTTCTCGGGGTGTGCTGACCGCAAAAGAAACCGCGGCCCTTCGAACTCCGCAAATCCCCAATGCCCGCGCAGCGTTCCGGTCACCTCCGGACCCAGCTTTTCCGCCACCAGCGCGTGCGCATCAATCAGGAACCCGCCCCGAGCCGCCTCGGCTTTTGCCGGCAGATCCAGGCGATTGCCTGCCTTGTCTTCCACCTGCAGCACGAAGTCATGCGCAAAACTCGTCGAAAAAACCAGCGGCGCGCCCTCCGTCGGCAGCACCAAGGGCGATTTCTCCAGGCAGAAAACCTGCTTCGGATCTACCGGCCGCAGCGGCGGCAGTTGCGCTGCTTCCACCGCCGGCAGCCCCACCACGATCACGGACTTCGGATTGCGGAAGGATGGAGGATTATTCAGCTTCAGATTGAGCTGATCGTTTTTCGGCAGCGCCAGCGCCGGGATGTATTGATACTCGGCGGTGTGAAGATTATTCAAGATCCGCGCCATGTCTATCACCGCGCCCACATACGCGCTGTAATATCCCGTTCCGGCCATCGGCGTAGCGCTGGCTTGCACCATCAAATCCGAAGCCGGGCCGGAAGTCAGCGCGCTGACCATCGACTGGCTGTGCCCATCGTCCAAAATCAGTTGATCGGTATTTTGTATCAGGCACGGCGTTTGCTGCTCGCTGGGCTTGTCGAAACATTGCTGATCAACTTTGATGTTCAGCGTGCGCGCCAGCAACACGGCGCGTTCCTTCACCTCCGCTGGATCGGCGTCCGAGGTCGCCTTCACGTCGTCCAAATACGCTTCCAGCCTCGAACGATCCAGGCTGGCCTGATTCAAATCCTGCGACGCCCTCACAAACGCGCCCGGCCGTCCGCGCACGGCAGTGCGCAGCGTATTGAAATCGCCGCCCGTCTCCGGCGCCAGAAACAGCAACGCCTGTTGCGCGTCCTGTGGAACCGTCACCACGATTCCTTCTTCGCGCGCTTGCCTGGTCCAGGTCTCCACTCGAGTGAACCATGTTTCCGGTGGCGGATTCGTTGACCCGCGCAAAAACGCGACCACCAGCAGGTAATGCACGGATTGCGTGTCCGGAAGATCGGGATGAATCCACAGCCGGTCGCCCGGCTGCAAATTGGCCGTGCGCGAAATCGGCAGCGTCTTCGCGCCACGCGTGACCCGCATTTCCACGGGCGGGCCGGCCAGATCAAATGCGGCCCCATCGGCGTGCGCGAATTGGGTGCGTGCGGCGATCAACAACAGGAAAATCAGGAAGCTGAAAATTGCCACACGCAGGGTCGAGCCCGGCGCAACGCGTTTCGCGCCATCCGCAAGATATTCGACGTTCTGCTTTATCATCGCCCTCGTGCTCCTCTCGTGATGGAAAAAAGTTGTCCCCATTTATGAAATCCAGAACCTGCAAATGATCGCGCCCGGACCGCGGCGCCGCTCGCAGCGCGGGGATTCCCTCGCTCGATAGAATAGGGCTCCACGGGCGCGCAAAATCCGCGCACGCTCTTTTGGATGCCAGCAGCCTCGTCGCCGCCATGCGGGCGCAGCGCGCAAAGGTTCTCGCGATGTCACGCGCGGGCCGCTGCAAGGCGGGCCACGCGGGAAAAGCGATTTCCAGGCCGGGATTTCGCAAGCCACGTGAAGTTCGCGCTGCAGGACTCCGCGCAATCAGAACTGCGTCGGAAAGGCTGGGGGTAATATCAGAATCTATCGCGGTCCGCCGGCGCAAGTCAACGAAACCAAGTCCTCCGTCGCCGCGCGTAAGGCCGCGCACCTTCCATTGCTGATTTCTATGGCCATTGCTGATTTCTATGGCGTGCCAATCTTTCCGTGTATTACGCTAACGGACGCGGCGGGCAAATCAAACGAAGTGTCCCTCTGCGCAGTTTCGTCCGCGTGTTTAATCGGACCGTCCGGATCGGCGAACCCTTTCGTGTTGACCACCACCGGGCGTTCCGCCGCATGCTCATCGTGCGCCATAAACCGCGTCTCCGCTGGCTGCCAATGATATTGCTCCCGCCCAAAAGTCGAAATCTGCACGGGCCCAACAAAGGAAGCCGCGCTGCGCGCCGCCTGATCCTGGAAAGAAATTCGCACCGAGTGCGAGTTCTGCTGGTCGCGGTTCACGATCAGCAAAGACCACGACCCATCCGGACGCTGCAGCGCATAAGCCGTCACCAAAGCATGACCCGCGCCGTCATCCACGTCGCTTTTCGCCGCAAACACGCGATGTTCCGCGCTCCCCGGTTGCGCCCACTCCAGATTAATCAGTTGCGCCACAAAATATTGCGCCAGTGGCTGCTGGATTTGGTAATCGGCATCTACCGTGAACATTCCGAACGTTCCCGGAGAATCATTGCAGCCATGTTCCATCTGCAAAGGCAAATAATGGAAGTAATACATGCCGCTGCCTCCGGCATTCAGGAACGAGCCCACATAATCCGCCAGCCAAAGCCCCGAGAAAAGATCCATATACGTTTCGCTCGCCGCTGATGAAAGATTTCCTTCGGTGATGAACATCGGAATATTCGCCGGCACGCCATCTTCCCGCCACACCTGCATGATGTGATTCACCAGATCCGGCTCGTCGTACAAACTGCCCCAGGGAATCCGGCAGGGATCGTACGGATAATGTTCAAATGAAAAAAAAGCGAGCTCGTGCAGCCGCTGGTGCTGCTTCAGATAGTTCACAAAGCGCGCGGTCCACGACACGTTTCCATTCGCATCCGGCCAGACCTCGATATCTCTGTTTACACCCTGAAACGAAGGGCCGCCGAGCTGCAAAGCAGGATTCACGCGATGCAGCGCCGTCGCCCACTGCAGGTAGAGCGCGGCATAATCTTCCGGCAACATGTATTGCCCATCCGCTTCTTCGCCCATCTCCACGTAGGAGACTGGGTAACCACGTTTCTGCAGGTAAGCCATCTCGGCCGCGGCGTTGTCCGGAGTATCGTAAAGCAGCGCCACCGGAATCATGGCTGGCAGCCCGCGCGTCACACCGCTGGTAAAAAATAAGTCGAAGCCCACCTGCGCCTGCTTCGTCGAGCGCAGATCAGCAGGCTCGTGCCAGGGATCCACCGATGAGCAGTAGGTCGTCGTCTGCTCCTGATCCGCCGTGTGCCGCACCACGTCGTGAAATTTTCCATCCGCTGTGGTTGTTCCGATATACAGCTCAGCTACCGCATAGCCAACGCAATTCCGGGGATCGCCCGATCCGTGCGAGTCGCACGTGTTGGAGGATTCCGTCATCAGAATGCGCAAAAATCGCACTGGCAAGGGATTCGCGGCCAGCTGCACGGTAGCCGAACCGCCTTGGCCGTTCATGATCGCACCGCCTGGAAATGTCTGCCACACGCCGTGCGTGGGAGCCCTGATCGGATCGTCCCCCGTCCAATATTGCACGAGGTAGCGCACCGCATAGGGCTCGGCCCAACGGATCTGGATGCTCGTGATCTGCTGCAGCTGCGCCAGGTCCACCACAATCCATTGCGGATGCGCGGAATCGCTTTCACCCGTGAATCGCTGCGTCAGGTACGGATTGCTCTTCCAATAGCTGGCGGCGTCTCCATCGGTCAGACGCGAAAAACCGGAGTTGTCCGTTCCATCATTGCGCGTGAATCCCCGGTGCGGCAGCGAGTAGCCGTAGGAATAGCGCAGAAATTCCGTGGGATTCGCGGAGCCAGTAAAATAACCCTTGCCGCTCGCATCGCTCCAGGTTCCCTGCGGATTCCAGTGCCACGCTTCCACCGCGAGTTCCGTATTCTGGCGAAAACTCACCGGTTGCCAGCCCGAACTGAGCGCCTTGTCCAGCGCAGGCTGCACCAGGTCCTTATCAATAGCCTCCTGCGGAATACGGTCCACACCCGCGCCCAGCGCTTGATTTGGCGCGAAGTGATTCGTCGAGTGCCCCGGCGTGCTATCCACCTGAATGGTTTGGGCCCAACACGCAAGAGTTGCTGCGAAAAATCCTAGGAAAATTGCGGGCACAGAGATCGTGGTCTGCAAGGCGCGCCTCCCGCGCATTTTTTGACCGGTTCTTGCAACGCCGAGTCTACAGGAATCACGCATTCCCCACCGCGAAAACCGCTCCGCCCGTCCACTGTGGCATTTCTGAAAGTGTCACATCCGGGCCACACCGCCGAAATTAGCTGCCTTAGGCTGCGTTCATCGGAAATTTCGGAGGTGCAACATGAAAAAGCTTCCAGCAATCTTCTTGTTCTTGGTCCTCGCGCTGCCGGCGCCCGCTGTTGACGACGGCCAGGTAGTGTACACCGGCGGAACGCTCGTCACCCTGAAGGAAGGCAGCGTGGGCCGCTTCGACACCACCTATCAGAGCGCCCTGAAATTTGAATATTCGGGAAATACGCTGGTGATGCCATACGCGAAGATCGTATCGTTCCAGTATTCCGAACAGTTGGCTCGACATCTGGGCGTTTTGCCGGCCATTGCCATCGGATTGGTGAAGAAACGCCAGCGGCGCCACTTCTTTCGCATTTCCTTTCGCGATGAGAACGACGCGATCCAAGTGGCCGTCTTCGAGATCTCCAAGAACACGCCGCGCACGCTGCTGCCAATTCTTCAATCGCGCGCACCGCAGGCTTGCAAAGCGGGGACGCCCGTTGCGACGCCTGCGTCGTAGGCTCGGGTTCCTGCGCAGTGACGCGTGCCGCGAATCATGCCAGGTGCTGCCTGCGTATGAATCGCGCCGTTCCGGTGTGCATGAGCATATAGTTGCCTTGACAGGTTTTGCAGTACCCATGTGCGCTGGCCGCAACTTCGATGGCCCCGACCAATCCTTGGGATGGCTGGCCCTTGCCTTGACGCCCGGCCTGGGCGCGCGCATGGCTGGAAAACTCCTTCGCGCGGTGGGCAGCCCCGAAGCCATTTGCAACGCCTCGCTGACCGAGCCCGAATCCCGCCGCCTGCCGGCGGCCGCCGCGCAGGTGATCCACGTCCGTCAGCCGATGAGCGCCGCCGCCAAGGGATTGGCTCAGACCCAAGCCGCAGGAATCCGCCTGCTCACCTGCAACGAGCCCGAATACCCGTAGCGTCAGCGCGAGATTTATGATCCTCCGCCCCTCCTGTATGTTACTATAAACATTGAACTTCTTAATTGCCGCCTGATTTCGAGTGTCGGCTTGCGTCGTCCCACCCCCTACGGGAATCAAATGGCAGGGAATCTGGCAAGGGAGATCTGAGCGATAGCGGCTTGGTAATCGTCAGCGGTCTGGCGCGCGGAACGGACTCCTGCGCGCATAAGGCCGCGCTCAGTTCGCTCACGGGCGCCACAATTGGCGTCCTTGGCTGCGGGATTGGCGCGATTTATCCCAATTGGAACAAACAGATCTTCGGCGAAATGGGAAAACGAGGCGCCATCATCTCCGAGTTCGCGATGGGCAGCTTCCCCGGCGCTCGGGACTTGCCGATTCGGAGCCGGATCATTTCGGGAGTGTCCCCGGGTGTAGTGGTCGTAGAAGGCGCGCAATACTCCGGTTCTCTGATTAGCGCTCGCCTGGCGATGGAATCTGGGCGTGAAGCCTGCGAGGTGCCGGGCAACTCGACTGGGCCCACCAGCTTTGGCCCAGTCAGCTCACCAGACAGGGCGCGAAGCTGGTAACAGGCAGGAAGGACGTGATCGAAGAGCTGCCCACGCCCATCCGGGCCGTGCTTTTGCCCGTCGAGCCGGCCTCGAGCGAGGAAAGGGCGCTGCTGGTCGAGAAGGATTTGCCTCCCGCGCAAGGCACTTTGTACGATCTGCTCGGCGCGGATGAATGCCGACACGTGGATAATCTGGTCGAACTTTCGGGGCTGACGCCTTCCGAAGTGCCGGCCGCCCTATTTGACCTCAAGCTCAAAGGCGTGGTACGTCAGTTGCCAGGGAAGCAATTCCTTATAGTCCTGCTGTAACCAGCCGGGACAATTGCAGCTAGGATGGAACGTCGCCGCGAGGTAGAGAACCGCGCCGCATAAAAACGCTTGTATATAATGATAGGAAGTCCGCAAGATAGCTAAAAGCATCCAATGTGGGCATGAGGGAACAAACGACAGCATGGCAAGATCACTGGTAATCGTCGAATCGCCTGCCAAGGCGAAAACAATCAACAAATATCTGGGCCGCAACTACCTGGTCAAGGCTTCCTACGGCCACGTGATGGATCTGCCCAAGAAAACGATCGGTATTCTTCTGCCCGGCCAGGAAAACGGCAAAAAGAAAAAGAAGCGCAAGGCCAAAGCGGGCACCCCCGAGAAGAAGGTCCCCAAGCCGGTGGTCATCACGGCTCAGAACATCTTTGAGCCGACCTATGAAGTAATCCCCGGCAAGATCAAGGTGATCCACGATCTGCAGAAAGCCGCCCGCGGAGCCGATGCCATCTACCTGGCGGGCGACCCGGACCGCGAAGGCGAAGCCATTTGCGCGCACCTGGCGGAAATCCTGGGTAAGCCCAAAAAGTACGCGGATTTGGTGGTGCACGAAGAAAAAGACGGCGGCGAGAAGGCGCCCAAGCCGGTCGCCAAGAAAGAAGCCCCCAAGGCCAACGGCGCGCCACCAAAAATTTATCGCGTGATGTTCAACGAAATCACGCAGAAAGCCATCAAGGCCGCGTTCGAGCACCCTACGGAGGTGAATGAGAATCTGGTCGACGCACAGCAAGCCCGCCGCGTGCTGGATCGCATCGTCGGCTACAAGGTTTCGCCGCTGCTCTGGAACAAGGTGCGCCGCGGCCTTTCCGCTGGCCGCGTGCAGACCGTGGCCCTGCGCCTGATCGTTGAACGCGAACAGGAAATCCGCGCCTTCATTCCCAAGGAATATTGGACCATCCACGCACTGCTCGACGCCGGCACGCCTCCGCTGTTCGAAGCCAAGCTCAGCAAGTTCCGGGGCGAGGATATCGAGGTTCTGAATCAGGAGACTGCGGACAAAGTCGTCGCGGCCGTGCAGAAGGCCAAGTGGGAAGTCGCCTCCGTCGCGCAAAAAGAAAAGAGGCGCAACGCACCTCCGCCGTTCACCACCTCCAAACTGCAGCAGGCTGCCTACAATCGCCTGCGCTTTACTGCCAAGCGCACCATGTCGCTCGCGCAAAAGCTCTATGAAGGCATCGAGCTTGGTTCCGAAGGCTCAGTCGCCCTGATCACTTACATGCGCACGGATTCGGTGCGCGTCTCGAATGACGCGCTCGATCAGGTTCGCGCCATGATCCCGGAACGCTTCGGCGCGAGCTACCTGCCGGAAAAGCCCAATTTTTACAAATCGAAGAAGGATGCGCAGGAAGCGCACGAAGCTGTGCGCCCGACGGATGTGCTGCGCGCGCCCGAAGACGTTCGTCCATATCTGGAAGACGATCTCTTCAAGCTCTATCAGCTGATCTGGCAGCGTTTCGTCGCGTCGCAAATGCTTCCCGCGATTTTCGACCAGACCACCATTGATATTTCGGCCGGCGATTACACTTTCCGCGCCACCGGCTCGGTCCAGAAATTCGATGGCTACTTGCGCGTTTACCAGACCCCCGTGGCGGGCGCCGATCGCGAGGACGATGAGAAGGACGACGAAGGCGAAGGCCGCTCGTTGCCCCAGGTCCGCGAAGGTCAGACCTTGCGCCTCGATCAAATTCGCCCGGACCAGCATTTCACCGAGCCGCCGCCGCGTTACAACGACGCCACGCTCGTAAAAGAACTGGAAGAAAAAGGCATCGGCCGCCCCTCCACCTACGCCGCGATCATTTCCACCATCGTCGAGCGCGAATATGTCACCAAAGATCAGGGCCGTTTCTCGCCCACCATGCTCGGTGAACGCGTCAGCGTGCTGCTGGTGAAAAGCTTCGAGGATATTTTCGATGTGGGCTTCACCGCGCGGCTGGAAGAAGAGCTGGACGAGATCGAAGAGGGCAAACTTCCCTGGCGCCAGGCCGTGAAGGAATTCTGGGACCCCTTCGTCGTGGATCTCGATAAAGCCGACGAGCAGATGCTGTCCTACAAGGCCGGAATTCCCACCGGGCTGAAGTGCGAAAAATGTGGCGAAGGTGAACTGCTTGAGCGCATCTCCCGCCACGGATTTTTCCTGGGTTGCAATCGCTACCCGGATTGCGACTACATCAAGGATCTTTCGCCCGAGCTTCCCGCCGAGGCGGATGGCGTCGCCAAAATCGAGTATTGCGACAACTGCGGCAAGGAAATGGTCATCAAGCGCGGGCGTTTCGGCGTGTTTCTCGCGTGCAAGGGTTATCCGGATTGCAAAACCACGCGCCGCCTGGTGAGCGGCACGCGCATCGCACGCCAGCCCGACGTTCCCCTCGACGAAAAATGCCCGCTGGACGACGCGCAGCTATTGCGCCGCCAGGGCCGCTTCGGCGATTTCATCGGCTGCACGAATTATCCGAAGTGCAAGTACACGCGCCCCATCACTCTCGGCATCAAATGCCCGAAGTGCCACGAAGGCGAATTCGTGCGCCGCGGCATTTCGCGCGGACGCGGCGCCGGCCGCATCTTCTACGGCTGCAGCCGCTATCCCGATTGCGATTTCACCACGCCGCACGAGCCAATCAATGAGCCGTGCCCGAAATGCGGCGCGCCATTCATCGTCGAAAAGCGCACCAAACAAGGAAATTTCCGCACCTGCATCAAGGAAGGCTGCGACTGGGAGATCGAAGCGCCCGCACAACCCGACGCCGCAACGGCGAAGACCGCCGCCCCGCCGCCAGTCGCAACTTCCGCGTCGCCCGCTGCCAATTTCGTTCATCCGCAAGAACCCGCGACGGTCGGCGCCCGCGACAAATCCTAACCCGGTGTTGCGTCGTGCTTTGGCATCGCCCACACCAGCGCGCCGAGCCCGACAAGCACTGGAAAACACTCAATCACATAGCGCGGCTCCACGGTCTGCAGTTGCGTCATCGCTACCGTCCGGATCACGACAAACAAAATTAAAAACGTCGCCGCCAGTTGCGGCCGGCATCGCCACCATCCGACCATCGCAAGCCCCAAATAAACCAAGCCCCAGATCTCCAAGCCCAAAGTAACGCTGAAATCCACCGGATTCCCGCGCCATTTCTCCTCAACCGGCCACAGCTTCCCCGAATAAGGCAACAACTCGATGCGCGGCGTAAACCACATCGCCGCAATTCGCTCCGCGGGCACGAAAAGATAGGTGCGCAGCGGCTCGCGCGCAGTCCGCTCTGCTGCCAGAATCGCAAACTCCCGGTCGAGCACCGGCGTCATGTTCAAATGCGCGTTATAACGCTCCAGCAAGCCCGCCACCCGCGCCCGCTCCGCGTCGGAATCAAATGCCGCCCGCGGCACCGCCTCGATGCCAATCGGCTGTTTCCCGAGCTTCCAGGTCACCAGATAAGCCTCGCCAAATCGCGTCATCCACGTTTGCGTCCACGCGAAGTAACCCCGCGGAATGAAATCTCCATAGGTCTGCGCGTAGCGCGGGCCCAGAAATTCCACGCGCCCCAGTGTCCGCGCATTTCGCGCCGCCCAGGGCGCCAGCGGCAGCAGAAGTCCAGCGCACATCCAGCACGTCGCCAGTATCC
>Ga0210394_10001739_pt1 | contig 33004 bp, 25 predicted proteins | sample IncBWC12MmetaG_FD_160121 | JGI IMG/M metagenome (GOLD analysis project Ga0210394, IMG submission 160121) | Forest soil microbial communities from Barre Woods Harvard Forest LTER site, Petersham, Massachusetts, United States - Inc-BW-C-12-M | ecosystem: Environmental > Terrestrial > Soil >... | reverse complement strand
GAGGTCATTGAGCGCGCCGCGCGCGCTGTCGGCAACCGACTGGCGATTCAATCGAGTGATCTTCATGCCGGCCACGCTGCGGTCGAAGCGCCCGACAATACCGAGTTCATCAACAGCTACAGCGGGCAGATCATCACCGGCTTTGAGATGCGCAGCGGCTCGCAAGACGCAATCGCGAGCAAGGTAATGGGTGCGGAGGGGGATCCTCCGCTGGCGTTGCGAAGATCCATCGATAAGGGGATGGCACGCAACAGCGGCGGCCGGCACGTGAACTATCTGGAGATCTACGCAGCGGACGTAGCACCGACCGCTATGCAACCAGTGCTGCAGTACGCTGCGCAATTGTTCACCGCAAGCAGCCACTGATCCTTAGCCTGCGGCGAGCACGGGGAATTGATCTTTCAGCGGCCGGACATTGGGATGCTGCGTTGGAAGGCTCCGCCTCACGCAATCGCCCGACTGCTACGCATAATGTATATTATGTCAAATGACACCTGCCGCGAGGGATCCCACCTGAAGGTCAGCAATCGCGCTCGGGATCTGATGACCAACGCTCAACCAATCAATTTCCCTCTCCTCACGCTGGCACAGAATCTACAACGACTTATGTGATATTCAATCTGGATCTCCAAAGGCGCGGCACTCACGGTCACGGTTCGCGCGCAGCATCAGCTCTTGTAAGACTCACTGTCAGCTTCGGATTTCCCAAGCCGTTCACGGAGTGGCGCTAGTCCTTAGTAGGCAGATGCGACCTGCTTCGCTGACCAGGGCGGCGTTCCGTGTTGGAATACCCAGTATTCTGTTACATGGCGGGTTGCCAACGCGACACACGCGGAGGGTCCTCCGCAAATGAATACCGCCTCACAGACCCCGCCCCTCACCCGAGCCATCGAGGGCTTCAATGAAAACCAGCAGTCCCGCACTCGTTGCGGGTGAGAGCTCCGAGGTCACGGGGCTATTCAGAAGAGCCGGCGACGTCAGGCCAGTTGAGGCGTTATTCCGCAATGCGGTCGAGCAAGCACCAGTGGGCATTGCCTTTGCCGACCGCGACGGCAGCTTCCGTCACTGCAACCGAGCATTCTGCTCGATGCTCGGCTTCGATTCGGCAGAACTCAACAACAGCTCCATCGCCAAGCTCACGCACGATGAGGATCTCGAGTCCACTACCGCGGGCCTCGAGCGGCTGTGGGGCGGAGAGCTTACGCACTTAGATGTCGAGAAGCGCTACGTCCGCAAGGACGGCAGCGCGCTGTGGGTTCGCGTGAGCACCTCACTCGTTCATGGCGGCGCCGCTGAGGCAGAGTGTTCGGTCGAATACCTGCGCGACATATCCGCGCGCAAGGAGATGGCGGAGGCGCTGCTGCAAAACCAGACGCTGCTCGCTGCCGTGATCGCCGAGCTGCCGCTCGCGCTCCTTGCCTGCGACGTCACCGGGCGGGTGACGCACTACAACGGCGCGGCGGTCGAGCTGTTTGGAATTCCCGCGGAGAACACCGCCGCCCAGGCCCGCAGCGCCTATCCCGTCACATCCCGGGTTTATCAGCTAGATGGCACGACGCCGGTACCGCCCGAGGACCGTCCACTGGCGTGTGCGCTGCGCGGTGAGGAGGTCAGCGACGTCGAGTTCATCGTCATTACACCGCAGGGTGTCGTGCGCACGGCGCTTTCAAGCGCGCGGCGGCTGGTCGGACCGGCCGGACAGGCACTCGGCGCGGTGGCGGTGGTCCAGGACATCACCGAACGGCGCCTCGCTGAACAGGAACTCGAGCAAGTACACAAGCAACTGCTCGTCGCATCTCGGCAGGCGGGCATGGCGGAAGTGGCCACCAATGTCCTGCACAACGTCGGCAACGTACTCAACAGCGTGAACGTCTCGGCAAGCCTGATCGCAGAGGGCATCAAGAAATCGAAGTGCACCCAGCTCGGGCGGGCCGCTGCGCTGCTGAGCGAGCACGCGCACGACCTGGCGACCTTCCTGGCGGGTGCTCAAGGTAAACACCTGCCGCCCTATCTGCAGGAGCTTGCCGCGGATCTCGTCCGCGAGCGTGATACAGCCACCGCGGAATTGTCGGCGCTGCGCAGCAACGTTGAGCACATCAAGGAAATCGTCGCGATGCAGCAAAGCTACGCCAGACGCGGTGGCGTAATCGATACGCTCGACATTCGCGTGCTGATCGAAGACAGCTTGCGGATGAATGAGGGCGCCTTCAGCCGTCATGGGGTGGTGCTCAGCCGCGACTTCGAGGACGTACCGCCGATCCAGGTCGACAAGCACAAGGTCTTACAGATCCTGGTGAACGTGATTCGCAACGCCAAATACGCCTGCGACGAGGCGAAGGCCGGCGAAAAGCGCGTGACCGTCCGGGTTCGCGCAGCGAACGATTCGGTGCTGATCTCCGTCATTGATACGGGGGTCGGAATCCCCAAGGAAAACCTGAACCGAATCTTCAATCATGGCTTCACGACTCGCCCGGACGGCCACGGTTTCGGACTGCACAGCGGCGCCCTCGCGGCCAAGGCACTGGGCGGCTCGTTGCACGCAGAAAGCGCCGGTCCCGGCCAGGGCGCCACCTTCACCCTAACGCTGCCGTTCACGTCGCCGGAGTCGCTCGATGCCAAATGAACCCGACCTGCTGACGCATCGCATCCTTGTGATCGACGACAATCCGGCCATTCATCAGGACTACCGCAAGATCCTCGTAGCCGATGGGAAGGCGCTGATGTCGGAGGCCGAAGCGGGGCTGTTCGGCGAGCAGCAGCCCGCCACCGCGCGCCCGAGATTCGATATGGATTCCGCGATGCAGGGTCGGGATGGCGTCGAGCTCGCGCGTGCGGCTCTCGCCGAAGGCCGTCCGTACTCGGTCGCTTTCGTCGACATGCGAATGCCACCGGGTTGGGATGGGCTCGAGACCGTCGAACAGCTGTGGAAGATTGACCCGGACGTACAGGTCGTCATCTGCTCCGCCTACACAGACTACGACTGGCTGGACCTGCTGGCACGACTCGGGCACTCGGACAAGCTCATCGTCGTCAAGAAACCCTTCGAGCCGATCGAGATCCTCCAGTGTGCTAGCGCCTTAACCCAGAAGTGGCAGAATGCCCGCGCGCTCAAGCGCCACGTCGAAAGCCTCGAATTGGTGGTCACCGATCGCACCAGCGGTCTCGAGGCGGCGAACCGGCAGCTGAGGCATCTCGCTTCGCACGACGCGCTCACCGGCCTGCCGAACCGCCTGCTGCTTGATGACCGCATTGCCCAAGCCATTGCCCATTCGCAGCGGCACTCACATGAGTTTGCGGTCCTCGTCGTCGACCTCGACCGATTCAAGCTCATTAACGACTCGCTGGGGCATCGGGCGGGCGATGAGTTGCTGCGGGAGGTGGCGCTGCGGCTAAAGAGCGCCGTTCGCACCGTCGACACCACGGCACGTGTGGGGGGCGACGAGTTCGTGGTCCTGCTTGACGGGCCCCTTACACGGGCGGAGGCGGTCGAGATCGGCACGCGGGCGATCAAGATAATGGAACCGTCCCTGCGACTACTCGGTATCGATGTGCATATCTCCGCGAGTATCGGCATCGCGTTCTTTCCGCGGGACGGGGCGACCGTGGACACGCTGCTGGCGCGAGCCGACGCCGCCATGTACAGCGCCAAGGAGCGCGGTCGCAACAATCTGCAGTGCTTTGCCGAAGGCATGAGTACGATGACGCAGGACCGCGTGAAATTCGAAAGTGAGCTGCATGAAGCCCTGCGGAACAGACAGTTTGAATTGCACTACCAGCCGAAGGTCGACACCTTGACCGGTCGGGTCAACAGCGCCGAGGCCCTGATCCGCTGGCGGCATCCGCAGCGCGGCCTTGTGCCGCCGAACGAGTTCATTTCGATCGCCGACGAGTGTGGCCTGCTCGATGCCATCGGGGAGTGGGTCCTCTTTGAAGCGTGTCGCCAGGCGAAGGCGTGGCAGAGTGAAGGGCTGCCGTCCGTACGCGTCGCCGTTAACCTCGCACCCTCGCAGTTCAGACTCGCCAACCTGGTGGACCAAATTCGCCGGGCGCTGGAAGCGTCTGGCTTGATTCCGCAGTTGCTCGAGGTCGAACTGACCGAAACCGCGGTCATGAGCGATGCGGAGGAGTCGATTCAAATACTGGAGGCGATCAGTCGCATGGGGGTATTGGTATCGGTCGACGACTTCGGCACCGGTTACTCGAGTATGAGCTACCTGCGCCGCTTTCCAATCGATAAGTTGAAAATCGACCGTTGCTTTGTCGATCAGATGACTCGCCGCCCGGAGGATGCGTCGATCGTGCAGGCGATTATTTCACTGGCACACAGCCTGCACCTCAAAGTGATCGCGGAGGGTGTGGAAACACCAGAGCAGCTCGCCTTGCTGGCGAAACTGGGATGCGATCAGTACCAGGGATTTCACTTCAGCCCGGCGCTGGAGCCGACGCAGTTCCTTGCGCTCCTCAAACAATCGAGGGCCGGCGCGCGAAGTCTCACTGATGACGAGGCGGCGCGAACGCACAGCAAGCTGGCCGTCCTGGCGCACCGCTGAGACCGTGGACCGGTTGCAACGCTGAACCTCGACCTCGCCCGGCACGGGCTGTCGGCAATCCGGTGCACTCGTGGCGGATGCGTTGTAGTTTGAAGGCATCGGCCCCGACCACATGTTGGCAATCACAGAGTTGCCCATCGGTTTACGGCCCAGTCAAGACGCAGCGGACGGACTGCAGTGCGCCAGCGCCGCGCAGTTCGCGCAAATTGGGCGGCTTACTGAGCACGCGATTCACGTATGGGAGAACGTCTGCTTAACTCGTAAGCGGTCGGCTGCCCATCTGTCGCTGGAATCGGTCGATTAGGCCTACCAGGAAGCGGTTCAGACCGTCGGGATCTGATGCGGGGCACCCTCAATCCGTCAAATTCCTGTGGGACATTACAGTACCTTTGTTGAAAGTTAACCGGCTTAGATTACCGCGTGCCGGCGTCATTCCTCGGCGCGCAGCCTCGCCACCTTTGCGGCAGTCAATTCCGAAGCCTTTACGCCGAATCGGGCGGTGATGTAATTGGCGACACTCGCGATCTCGGCATCTGAGTAGGCATTGCCGAACGCCGGCATATTCGATGGGTCGCTGGCAGTGTGCCGCTGCGCGCCCCCGATGATGACCTGTGCCACGTTATTGGCGGTCGGATCATTCACAGCGCGCGTCCCGGTCAGCGTTGCAAAGGGTATGACCGGACTAATACCGGTCCATCCGTGGCAGCCCGCGCAAGCCCCCTCGTACACAGCCTTGCCGTACGGATCGACGCTGGCCGTCAGGCCTTCCGCCTGCGAAAGCGGCGCGGGATTGCTCCTGGGCTCAGGTAAGTCCGAAGTGGCAACGCCCGCGACCGAGCGCAGATAAGTCACCATCGCGGTAATGTCGCTGGGCTTTAAATGACTCAGGCTTGCATCCACCGCTTCCCCCATAGGACCTGACGCGGTGCCGCGCCCGTCGGCGTGTCCTACGGACAGATAATGCATCAAGTCTGCATCGCTCCAAGCGCCGACGCCGCTGCTGCGATCAGGCGTGATGTTGTAAGCACGCCAACCGGCTTGCACGGCGCCTGCGAATTTCTGTCGGTTGTTCAGCGCAAAAAAGAGATTTCGCGGCGTATGGCACTCGCCACAGTGTTCCATTGCCTCGGCGAGGTAGGCACCGCGATTCCATTCGGCGCTGCGCTCAACGTTGGGTGCATAACGCTGATCGGGATTAAACAGGAGCGACCAGACGCGCATGAGGCTGCGTTGGTTAAACGGAAAGACAAGGGTATTGTTCGGAGCCGGGGCATGGATGGGCTTGAGCGTAAAGAGATAGGCTTTGATCGCCAGCGCATCGGCATCCGACATGTAGGTATAGCTGGCGTACGGCATAGCCGGATAGAGCCTGGTGTTACCTCGACCGATGCCCTTATGCACGGCTTCCACGAAATTCACGTCGGTGTACCGACCAATGCCGGTCTCGGCATCGGGCGTAATGTTGGTCGAATAGATGGTTCCGAACGGCAACACGAAAGCGCGTCCGCCCGCAAATGGCACGCCGTCCTTGGCCGTGTGGCAGACCACGCAGTCAGCGGCATGCGTCAGGTATTCGCCTCGCTCTACGAGGTTTGCCGATTTCAGTTCAGCGGGAACGCCGGTCGGATCTTGTTCGTGATAATCAGACAGCGCCACACGCTTGCCACCCGCGAAATCAGTGGGTCGAGGGCCAAGGACAATGTAGGCAGCCGCGATGACCGCCACCGCAATGATGACCGCAAGGGTTAACAGGATGGTATGGGAGGCTCGCCCGCTCTGAGCTGACGTATTCATGGCGACCCTTCCTACGCTACTGGCGTCACGCGGCGCTGGGCTTGGGGAATGGGAGCATGTGGATGCGTTTGCCGGTGGCAGCAAAGATGGCATTGGCCACAGCCGGTCCCACCGGGGCGACACCAGGCTCGCCCACGCCTGTCGGGGCCTCGGCCGACGGCACGATGTGCACCTCGACTTTTGGCATCTCGTTCATTCGCAGCACCCGATAACTGTTGAAGTTATCCTGCTCGACGCGGCCAGCTTTGAGCGTGATCTCCCCATACAGCACGGCTCCGAGACCAAAGCCGATGCCGCCCTCCATTTGGGCGGCGATGACGTCGGGATTGATCGCGGTGCCGCAGTCAACCGCACACACGATCCGATCGACCTTGACGTGTCCGGTCTCATCGACACTGACCTCGGCGACTTGGGCAACAAAGGTCTCAAAGGCCTGAGCCACCGCGATGCCGCGCCCCCTGCCTTTGGGCATAGGATCCTTGCTCCACCCGGCCTTCTCGGCCGCGAGTTCCAGCACCGCCTTCATGCGCGGCTGATGCTCGAGCAGCTTGCGTCGGAATGTGAAGCCATCCTCGCCTGCCGCATGCGCCACCTCGTCGATGAACGCTTCCACCGCAAAGGTGGTATGCGAGCTTCCGACGACGCGCCACCACAGGACGGGAATGCCGGTCTTGGTGGTTGCCAAATCGACCGCGATGTTAGGTATGGCATAGGCAATGGTCGCGGCGCCTTCGACCGAGGTCGCATCAATGCCGTCCTTGACCATGATCGGGGCAAGGAAAGTATCGGCCATGATCGATTGGCCGACGATGACGTGTCGCCACGCTGTGAGTTCGCGCTTCTCGTTCAGGCCCGCTTCCAGCTTGTGAAAGTACATCGGCCGGTACAGGCCGCCATGAATGTCGTCCTCGCGCGTCCACTGCAGCTTGATCGGGGTTCCGTCGGCCCCGCAGGCCTTGGCAATCGATACCGCTTCGACGATGTAGTCCGAGCCCGGGTTCGCGCGCCGCCCGAAGCTGCCGCCGGCATAGAGCGTGTGAATACTGACCTGCTGCGGGTCCAATCCCGCGGTCTTGGCGGCGTTGCCCTGATCGACGGTCTGGAATTGATCTCCAGCCCAGATCTCGCAGCTGCTGGCGGTCAGTTTGACGACCGCGTCGAGCGGCTCCATCGGCGCGTGAGCTAGGAACGGGAATTCGAAGCTGGCCGACAGCTTGTGGACGGCGTTGCGAATGGCTTGGGCCGAATCGCCCTGCTTGCGTGCGGATAGCGCCGGCTGATCCGCGATCCTGCGGTACTCATCCATTATGGCCGCGGAACTACGCTTCTCCGCGTTGCTGTTGTCCCACTCCACTTTAAGCGCATCCCGACCTAGTTTAGCGGCCCAGAAACTCTTCGCGACCACCGCGACGCCGCCCGGGACCTGCACCACCTTGACCACGCCTGGTATGGCAGTAGCAGCGTTGGCATCGAATGATTGGGCAGTCGCGCCGAAAAGCGGTGGGCGCTTGAGCAATGCCACGAGCATGCCGGGCAACACGACGTCGAGGGTAAACAGGGCGCTGCCATCCACTTTTGCGGGCACGTCAACCCGCGGCGCCTGGTGGCCAATCAGCTTGAAATCTTTCGGGTCCTTGAGAGTGACCCGGTCGGGGACTGGCATTAACGCAGCCGCGCGTACCAGCGATCCAAACGGCGCCTGCCGCCTGCTGGCCGCGTGGTAGACGATTCCTTGGGCGACGGTCAGTTCCACTGCGGGCACATGCCACTGTTTGGCCGCTGCGCTGAGCAGCATCGCGCGCGCCTTGCCTCCCGCCTCGCGCAGCTGCATCCAGGAATTGGCCATAGCCGAGCTGCCGCCGGTCGCCTGAAGTTTGCCAAAGGCGAGATTGGCGTAGCGCGCGGCGTCGGCCGGTGCGCTCTCGACGCGCACTAAAGACCAATCGGCATCGAGTTCCTCGGCCACGATGGTGGCGATTCCGGTGTAGGCGCCCTGCCCCATTTCGACATGCTTGGCAATTACCGTCACGCTGTTGTCGGCGCCAATCCGCAGGAACGCATTGGGTGCAAAGAGCCCGCCCGCCGAACGCGCGGTGATCGCGGCTGCACGCCGCGTCGTAGCTGCCCACTCAAACCCGATCGTGAGCGCCATCGCAGTGACCGTGCCCGCACCTTTCAGGAATGCGCGTCGCGTCGGCTTCCGAACAGCAGAGGTTTCATGGGTCATGGCTAGGCCTTGAGCGACTGTGCCGCTGTATGGATCGCGGCGCGAATACGCGAATAGGTAGCGCAGCGGCAAATGTTGCCACTCATTGCGGCATCGATGTCAGCGTCGGTCGGTGCTGGATTTTTTTCAAGCAATGCCGTCGCAGACATGACCTGACCGGATTGGCAGTAGCCGCATTGAGGTACCTGCAGCGCAATCCAGGCCGCCTGCACCGCTTTCGCGGGCTTGCTCTGAAGGCCCTCGATGGTAGTGACCTGTCGGCCGGCGACCCCCGACAAGGGCATGACACAAGAACGAATCGCTTGGCCCTCCAAGTGCACCGTACACGCACCGCACAGCGCCATGCCGCACCCGAATTTGGTGCCAGGCAGGCCCGCGAGCTCGCGCACGGCCCACAACAGCGGCATATTGGGATCGGCATCCAGCCTAATGGGCTTGCCGTTGAGAACGAATGATGTGGACATGAATGACTCCGCCGGTGTCCATCTGATTCTACAAATTTCACGGGCCGCGCGTGAGGATACTAGCGGCCGCATTCATGGGTTCAGCTCGGATTTGGTAGTGCTTGGATCGGTTCAATACCGGGTCGCATTCACTGTCGCTCGACGTGCGGGAGGTCGCGAATATCCGTGACCCAGGGCAGTGCGGAACGATACCAGATTTGCCGGGTTGGCCGTAACTCGGCGCGTTGCTTCAAGGTACCGACACGGATGCCGTATGCCCGTGGTTCATGCGGATCGGTCGCGTATATCGGTGTGCCGCAGTTGGGACAGAAGCTGTGGGCGCGCTTGTTGCCGCTTTCGGCCGTTTTGATGTAAACCTTGGGTGTTCCGGATCGCAGAATGAAACTGGCTGCCGGCGTTTGTACATTGACTCGATAGGCGGAGCCGGTGAGCGTCTGGCAATCAGTGCAGTGACAAATCCGCACAGCGTCCGGGTCGATCTCGGCTTCAAAGGTAATCTGTCCGCAGTGGCAACTGCCGTCGACTTTCATGGGTGTCAGCAATTAGGGAATGATGAGACAGCGTAACCGAAGCTGGCCCGCCAGCAAACTGGTCGCCAAGGGCCGGCCTCTACGGCGCTCAAAACCAGTGGCATCTACGCTCTCATGAGCACGTAAGCTTCCGTCGCGTACACTTGCCCGTGTCAGCACTGGAAAGGAGCCATAGAATGAGTGAAGCCACACTCGGCGGCCGGTTCACGTTCCCCGGCACGTCATTGACGGTCCATCGGATAGGCTACGGCGCGATGCAGCTGGCAGGCCCCGGCGTGTGGGGGCCGCCCACGGACCCGGACGCTGCCGTCGCCGTCCTGCGCGAGGCCGTTGCGGCCGGCGTGAACCATATCGACACCTCCGACTTCTACGGCCCGCACGTCACCAACCAGATCATCCGACAGGCCCTGCACCCGTACCCGACAGGGTTGGTGATCGTCACCAAGCTCGGGGGGCGCCGCCCGCCCGACAAGTCGTGGCAACCGGCCATCTCGCCCGACGATCTGACCGCTGGCGTCCACGATAACCTGCGCAACCTGGGCCTGGACGCGCTCGACATCGTCAACTACCGAGTGATGGGGTCGGGCCACGGCCCGGACGAGGGGTCCATCGCCGAGCAGCTGAGGGTGCTGGCTGACCTGCGGCGCAAGGGGCTGATCCGCCACATCGGCGTGAGCAACGTCACGGCCACCCAGGTGGCCGAGGCGCAGGGGATCACCGACATCGTGTGCGTGCAGAACAACTACAACCTGGCCCACCGCCGCGACGACGCTCTCATCGACGACTTGGCCCGGCAGCGCATCGCGTACGTGCCGTTCTTCCCGCTCGGCGGCTTCACGCCACTGCAGTCGTCCACCTTGTCGGCCGTCGCGCACCGACTCGGGACCAAGCCGATGCAGGTCGCGCTGGCGTGGCTGCTACACCGCTCGCCCAACATCCTGTTAATTCCCGGCACGTCATCGGTCTCACACCTCCGGGAGAACCTCGCCGCAGGTCAGTTAACGCTCGCGCCGCAAACATTGGCGGAGTTGGACCGGATTGCCGCCGCGACGGTCGCGGTGGGCCACTGATTACGGCAGGCACTCTGGTCCCCTCCCCCGGAGGGACTACTGACATGGGTGAGTGTCGCTTGGGAGCGAACGGTTCTCGGACCTGTCAGCGACCTGCCGTACGCTGGGCGCAATATCCATGCAGCCCGGCCGACTTCCTGGGCTTTGACATCCGGACCATCTGTTCGAGCATGAATTTCGGGGCTATACGGCTCATGGCCATCAGCACGTTGCTGAGGCCGGGTCGGATCGCCAGCTTGCCGGCTTCGATCGCGGCTATGGTGCGGGCAGCGAGCACCTTCACATCCATTCCCTTCTGGCCCTGCATTTCCTCCGCAAACTCGCCTCGAAGCAGCGCAGGTTGAGCAAGCGCGCCGCAAATTCGATGGGAAATCCGGGACGACTTGAAGGCACTTGTCGTTCGCGGCCAGCACGGCCTCTACTTCGCGCGCACAGAGCGCGCGATTGACTGACCTGTGTTGACAGCATCCGCTACCCGGGTGTCGCACCAGAATTCGCTGCTGTACCAGACGAGCGCAACCCCCACGAAACATGCGCCGAGAGTGGCGAGTGCGTGCCAGCTCAAGAAGACGTATACGGCCGTCGCCAGCGCCGAGCCTGTTGCACCGCAGACGAATACAAATGCCATGTACAGTCCGTTGAGCCGACCGCGCATTTCAGGCGCGAGCATATAGAGGCTTCGCAGGCTCAGCACCTGACACATCTGCACTGCCGCATCCAACAGCAGGGCTGCAAGCAGCAGAAGTGGCAGCGAATGCGTGCGCCCGGCCTCGATCGCGATCACGAAGGCGAGCAAAGCTGCAATCAGCGCACACCCTGTCGCGGGCCTTGTCAGGTTACGATCGGCAAGCCGACCGGCAATGGGAGCGGACAGAGCGCCGGCCGCTCCAGCCAGCGTGAAAAGCGCAATCCCGCGGTGATCCATACCGTACTCGCGGACCAGAAGCAGTGGCGAGCCGGTCCAGAAAAGATTGAAGCCGGCGAATAGCATGCCCTGATAGAGCGCACGACGACGCAGCAGCGGGGTTCGTGCTGCGAGGCCGCCCAGCGAGCGCATAGTCTGAGCATACGTCAGGCGTGCAATGGGCAGGCGTTGTGGCAACGCGCGCCATAACACCAGCATGAGTGCCAGCATCAGGCCGGCCGATATAAAGAACACCGAGCGCCAACCATAGAGTGCAGCAGTGTAGCTCGAGAACGGCCGGGCGAGCATGATGCCTGCCAGCAGGCCGGCCATTACGTTGCCCACGACTTTGCCACGCGAAGCTTTCGGTGCCAGATACGAGGCGAATGGCACCAGAATCTGGGTCGCAATCGCGGAAACGCCGACCACAAACGATGACAGCATGAAAGGTGCGGGCGAACCTGAGAGCGCGATTCCGAGCTGCCCGATCGCGACTATGCCGCAGGCGATGATCACGAGACGCCGGTTCTCGAAGACATCGCTCAGCGGCACCAGACACAATAGCCCCACGCCGTATCCAAGCTGCGTCAGAGCGACGATGAAGCCAACCATTCCCGCGTGCAGTCCCAAGGCAGGTGCGATGAGACTCACCAGCGGCTGGGAATAATAGAGATTGGCGACGGCGACGCCACATGCGGCTGCGATCAGTGCGACCTGGGCCGGTCTGAGCTCGCCACGCTGGGACACTGCCAACGAACCGGCCTGCTTATCAGTGATCGCTTTCATGAAGGCCGAGGCTGCCGCTAAGCGGTTGCGCCTGGATTTCCGCGTATCACTAGGCCCGTTACAGCTGTAATGCGGCTCGCGATACCTGACATTGCTCTGTAGACGCTGCGCACCACACTACAGCCGTGTCGGCTCAACAGGCCACTGAGGCAACGCGGAATTATCGGGTCCAGAGCAATGTCAGGTATCGCGATATATGAGGAAGATCGATTAATGTGCGCGCTACTCCAGGAGTGGTTATGCAGCGCCGGCTATTTCGTTCAGGTCGCAGCGCCCCACAGTACTGAGGCTGTTGGCAAAGTGGATCTTGCAATTGTCAGCATATACATGCCCAAACACGCGGGTGCGCATCTGCTGCAGGATGTGCAGGCGGCTCATCCAAGGACACCGTTAATAGCGCTTTCGGGGCAATTCCGGGGCGGTCTATCCAGTGTCGGATCCACGGCGAAGTCTCTGGGGGTCGCACAAGTCATCGCCAAGCCACTGACGCGAGATGCTCTCCTCGGCGCCGTCCACGCTATGATCGGCCCACCGAACTGATCACGGTGCAGACCGATGCCTGCATTGAGCAAACTCGTCCCGCGCCTCGCCTCCTCCAGCCGATTCCAGCGCCTGCGGCTCGGGGTCGCCGTGCTTGGCGTGTTGGTCATTCTGGCGTTCGCGGCCTCGTCTGGCTACGACGGCTGGCGCGCCCATGAGAATGCACTCAGCGCCACCGAGCGCGAGATCGACAACGAATCGAAGACACTGGCTGAACAGACCGCGTGGACGTTTCAGGCGGTCGACCTGCTGCTCGAGGACACGGCGCGCTGGTACCGGACCGACGGCCTCAGGATGGCGCCCGAGCACATCGATGAGGTGCTGGCGAATCGCGTTTCGGGCGTCAGACAGGTCAGGCTCTTGACGATCACCGACGCGCGCGGCATCCAACGCTATCGATCCATCGGCCCTCCCCCACCCGATCTTGACGTATCCGATCGCTCCTATTTCATCGCGCAACGCGATCGGACGGTGACCGGTGTCTTCATGAGCGAACCGCTGATCACCCGTTCCGAGAATCGTGCGGGAATCGTACTGTCGCGCCGCCTGGAGGACGATAACGGGACATTCTCGGGCGTCATCACTGCCATAGTCGATCTCGAGGATCTGCGGCAAGTGTATCGCGCGATCGACCTTGGCCAGGGTGCGGCAATCAATCTTCTGCAAGACTCCGGAACGCTGCTGGTTCACATTCCCGGCTCTTTGGATCTTGTTGGACGGCATTACCCGCAACTCGCTACCAGCGCGGGCAGAACAATGGGGCAACTCGTGAGCCCGATCGATGGCATGCGCGATTTCATTGCCGTCTCGCGCGTTCGCGGCACGCCGTTGGTCCTAGCCGTCACACGGGAGGTAGCCGTGGCGTTGCGCGCTTGGCGCGACCAGGCCACCCGGCTGGGCGCGCGCACGCTTCTGGTTGCCTTGCTGGGCGTGCTGGCCATCGTGGCGCTGTTGCGCCAATTGCGACGCGTCGAGACCAGCGAGCAGGCGCTGCGCGAGAGCGAGGAGCGATATGCGCTTGCGATGGAAGGGGCCAATGAGGGGCATTGGGATTGGGACATCGCCAGCGACCGGTTGTTTCTGTCCCCGAAGATGAAAACCTGGGCCGGGCTGAGCGGCGACAGCCTCATCAACACTCGCACCGCGTGGTTGGCGCAAATCGTCATTCACCCCGAGGACCGAGCGCGCTTTGAGACGACACTGCGAGATCATTTCGAGGCACGTACGCCACGCTACGAGTGCGAGTACCGCGTCCGCCAACCTGACGGCCAGTGGCGCTGGCTGCTCTCCCGCGGCCGTTGTCTACGCCACGCCACGGGCGAGCCATACCGGTTCGTCGGCTCGACCATCGACATCACGGCAGAAAAACAGGCACAAACCGACAAGGAGAACCTGGGGGCACAGCTTCGGCAGTCGCAGAAGATGGAAGCGATCGGCACGCTTGCAGGCGGCATCGCCCACGACTTCAACAACATCCTCGGCGCGATCCTGGGATACGGTGAATTGGCGCATCAGCATTCGGTGGATGGCAGCGCGCTGAGGCGGTATCTTGACAACGTCCTGCATGCGGCCGAGCGGGCCAAGTCGCTGGTCGACCGCATTCTGGGCTTCAGCCGCAGCGGGCTCGGCGAGCGCGTGCCGGTACACGTGCAATCAATCACCGAGGAAACCCTTGAACTGCTGGCCGCCTCGCTGCCGGCAGGAATACGCCTCGAGCGCAAACTACTGGCGGGCAACGCTGCGGTGATTGGAGACGCGACGCAACTGCATCAGGTTGTCATGAATCTGTGCACCAACGCGCTACACGCGATGGAGCACGGCGGGGTATTGGGTGTGCTGCTCGAGCGCATCGATCTGAGCGAGCCTCGCACGTCGTCGCGCGAAACCCTCGCGCCGGGGCCGCACCTGCGGCTGACTGTTAGCGACACTGGCAGCGGCATTTCGCCGCAAGTTTTCGAGCGGATGTTCGATCCGTTCTTTACCACCAAGGGTGTCGGCGAGGGCACCGGCCTGGGACTATCGGTCGTTCATGGCATCGTCACCGACCTCGGGGGGGCAATAGAGGTCACCACCAAGGCAGGCTCTGGAACCACGTTCGAGATCTGGCTGCCGATATGCGGCGACACCGACGATTCTTCGGGTGAGCAGGCTCGCGAGCTGCCGCGCGGGTATGGTGCCGTGGTCATGATCGTCGATGACGAGCCCGCCCTGGTGGCCCTGGCCGAGGAGATGCTCGCCGAGCTCGGCTATGAACCGGTCGGCTTCAATTCCAGTGTCGCAGCGCTGCGGGCCTTTCGAGGCGACCCGCAGCGCTTTGATCTGATTCTCACAGACGAGGCGATGCCGGATCTGGCGGGAACCGAGTTCGCGCAGCAAATCCGGCAGCTTGCGCCCGCCATTCCGATCGTCCTGATGAGCGGCTACGGCGGTTCTCAGCTGGCACAGCGCGCGGCGGCGATTGGCATCAATGAAGTGCTGCGCAAGCCGCTGCAGCGCCGGGATCTGGCCGATTCGTTCGCGCGAGTGCTGGGGCCGGTCAGTTAGAGTCTGCCGCGTGGGCGTGCACATTACGGCTGTAATGCGCACCGGGCATCACGAAATCAATTCGACACCGTGACTTCCTACGCTTAGTCCCGACGCGGCGGCAATTGTGTCAGCTGCGCATCACGAGGATAAGCGCCATGTCACAGGCGACCACGATTCCGGGTGGAAACCCGCTCCCCTCGGCGTTCGATTCATCCCACGTCTCGACTGGTCCCATCGCCGGCCGCGCAACGACACACTCCCACCCTATTACCAATCCACTCTGGGTAATCGTCATCGGCATGGGGTGCTTCTTCGGCGTGGCGGCGCTCGTTCTTGCATGGAGCTGACAATGAAAGCCTCCACCGCACGACGAATTGGCCCCGTTTGCCTGATGTTGGGCCTGGCCGCCCTGACGGCGCCCACCTTTGCTGCAGACACCGGGGCCCGAGCGCCGAATCCCGACACGCTGCTCAAGGCCAGCCAGGACGATGCCAACTGGATACTGCCGGCAAAAACCTACTCCGGAAATCGTTTTACCGCGCTTAAGCAAATCGACAAAAGCATTGTGACAGCCTTGTCGCAGAGCTGGCGCACCGCCATCGCGGACGACGGTGAACAGGAGGCCGCACCGCTGCCTGTCGGGGTTGCACATGCCGATGATACGTTGACTCTGGGGAAAGAAAGTTCGGACTGGCATCTTTCCAGGGTCGGAGTCGGCTCGCTTTATTGGGCAGCGCGCCATCCTAAACACGCATGGCGGGTGCTACTGCCAGTCCAGTCGGATGACAGATCTCAGGTGACTGCAGACCTGAAGACAATCTGCACCGTCGCCCTCTCCGTCCCCGTTAGAGTGCCGAGAGGCCCGACATGCCCGTGAGCCGCGCATTTCTACCGCAATCTGCTGCCAGCGCTACGACATCATGGCGCGATTCGCGGCTTGCATCCTTGCCTCTAACTCGGCGGCGTCGACATTTGCGCGACCGAGAGTTGGACAATCAACCCAAATCGGAGACTCGCATGAAATCCTATCGATTATTCGCCTTTCTGGCGGCGGCGCTGATTACTGTCGCTTACCTGATGGTCATGATCACGAACGACATGTCCGTCGCACAACAGGTTATCGGAGCGGCCGTGACAGACGCTACGGCCGACACGCAACCGACCGGCAATTGATCAGCATCTCGATGCGCCACGCGGCGACGGACACGTAGTATTCGTTCAAGTGCAGGGATCCTGTGCTAGATTGACCACCCCCGGCCATGGAGACCTTATGTATGCCGGAGACCATTCAGCCACACATCCTGGTGGTGGACGACGATCCACAGATTCGTGATCTGCTACAGGAGTACCTGACCGAGAACGCGCTGCGCGTTACCGTCAGCTCGACCGGTCAGCAGATGGCTGCGATTCTCGATGACGAAGCGATCGACCTGGTCATTCTGGATCTTCGCCTGGCGGGCGAGGACGGCATGGCGATCGCCCGCACGTTGCGCGACAAGTCGGCGATACCCATCGTCATGCTCACGGGCGTGCGCGACGAAGCCGATCGCATCATGGGGCTGGAGCTCGGCGCGGACGACTACCTCACCAAGCCGTTCAGTCCGCGCGAGCTGCTGGCTCGGATTCGCACCGTACTGCGGAGAACCAAGGGGCCGGCGCTGACGGAAGCGCGCCAACGGGAGCTTCGGGCGTACCGTTTCGTCGATTTCGAGCTCAACCTGCGAACTCGGCGGCTCACCAGACGCGGGCAGCGAATCGAGCTGACCAACGGCGAATTCAATCTGCTGGCGGCGCTGTTGGCAGCACCACAGCGCATCCTCACGCGCGATCAGCTGCTCGAGGCCAGCCGGGTATACGACAACGAGGTCTACGATCGCTCCATCGACGTCCAGATCCTGCGCTTGCGGCGCAAGATCGAGGCCGATCCCTCGCAGCCGCAGTTCATCACGACCGAGCGCGGCGTCGGTTACTTATTCAGCACTCCGGTCGAAATCCTCTATTGACGCGCGTCGGCCGCCGCCGACGGTTTCAGCCGTAACTTACTGGCATGCGGGCGTAATGCCCGGGAAACCGGCTGTGCGCAACCTTGGCTCCATCGCAATAGAGGAGCGCAAGTCGCATGCCAGTGTCAACTCAGCTGAAACCGCGCGAACTCGATGTCGAGTTTGTGAATATCCCCGCTACCGAGCTGATGGTTTCGCGCGTCGCGCTCGGCACCTGGGCGATGGGTGGCTGGATGTGGGGCGGAACCGACGAGAGCGAATCGATCGGCACGATCCGGACAGCGTTGGATCAGGGTATCAATCTCATCGATACGGCACCGGTGTACGGATTCGGTGTATCCGAGCAGATCGTCGGCAAGGCCCTCAAGGGTGTTCGCTCAGCGGCCATCGTGGCCACCAAGGTGGGCCTCGAATGGCGTGACGGCAAAGTCTATCGGAACGCTACCCGCAATCGAATCATGGCCGAGATCCACGATTCACTGCGCCGCCTGCGTACCGATTACATTGATATCTATCAGGTGCACTGGCCCGACCCTACGGTACCCATGGAGGAAACTGCCGGCGCGATGCGAGAACTGTACGAGCAGGGAAAGATTCGCGCCATCGGCGTGAGCAATTTCTCGCTAGCGCAGCTGCAGGCCTTTCGCCGGGTGGCGCCGCTACACGTGCTGCAGTCGCCGTACAATATGTTCGAACGCAGTATCGAGGCGGAGATACTCCCCTACTGTCTTGCGAACGACATCGCGACCCTCGGCTACGGCGCGCTGTGCCGCGGACTGCTGAGCGGCCGCATGCGCCCCGACACCACCTTCGAAGGCGACGACCTTCGGCGCATCGACCCGAAGTTCCAGCCGCCCCGCTTTGCGCAGTATCTCAACGCCGTCGGACAGCTCGATCAACTCGCGCAGCGCCTGTTCCACCGCCGCGTGATTCAACTGGCGGTGCGCTGGATGCTCGACCAGGGTATCAGCGTGGCGCTCTGGGGTGGCCGTCACCCCGACCAGCTGCGCGCTGCGCTTGGGCTGACAGCCTGGTCGCTAGATTCCGCAACCCGTAGCACGATCGATCGGATCCTGCGCACGGCGGTCACTGATCCGATCGGCCCAGAGTTCATGGCGCCGCCGGTACGACCCTGAGCGCCGACCCCCACAGGAGACACGCGTATGAAGACTGGATTCATTGGGCTCGGGCACATGGGCTCGGCCATGGCTAAGAATCTCATCCTGGCCGGGCACGAGGTCACCGTGTTCAATCGCACCCCTGGCAGAAGCCGTGCGCTCGTTCAGCTCGGTGCCCACGAAGCGACGGACATCGCCGGCACCTGTCATGGGGAGGTGGTGATCACGATGCTGGCGGACGATGTTGCGGTCACAGATACCGTCTTGGGCACGGACGGCGTCATCGCAAACCTACCGCGCGATGCGATCCATATTTCCATGAGCACGATCAGCGTTGCGCTCTCGAGGCGCCTGGCGCTGGCGCATTGGCAAGCCGGACAACGTTACGTCGCTGCGACTGTGATGGGTCGCCCGGATATGGCAGCCGCAGCCAAGCTTTTCATCCTCGCCGCAGGCGACCCCGCCACCGTCGAGGCCTGCCATCCGCTGTTCGACGCACTGGGACAGAAGACATCGAATATTGGCCGGGAGCCCGCCGCGGCGAACCTGGTCAAGCTCACCGGCAACTTTCTGCAAGCCGCCGTCATCGAGGCGCTGGGCGAGGCTGTGGCGCTGGCGGGTAAGGCCGGCATCGACCGACGTGCCTACGTCGAGGTACTCACATCCACGGTGTTCACCGCACCGGCCTATAAGATCTTCGGCCCGTTGATCGCCGAGGGTAAGTTTGAGCCGGCGGCGTTCGCCGCCCCGCTCGGGTACAAGGACATCCGCCTCACGCTGGCGGAAGCCGAGAATCTGCGCGTGCCGATGCCACTGGCAGGCCTGCTGCACGATCGATTTCTGCGGCTCATCGCCCAGGGCGGCGACAAGCTTGATTGGTCTGCCATCGGCGGTCTGGCGACCCAGGATGCCAGCGCTCGTCAATCGGCGACGACATCATCGATGTCGTCAGCCAACTAGGCGGCTTGCCCATGCTCGCCCTGGTCCGTATTGCGCTGAGCCGCCCCTATACGTTTATCGTGGCGGCCCTGCTCATATTCCTCATCGGTACCCTCGCCGCGCTGCGCATGCCGGTCGATATCTTTCCGAGTATCAACATCCCGATCATCGGTGTGGCCTTTCAATACCAGGGCCTGCCGCCAGACCAGATGGCGGGCCGCATCATCACCCCGTTCGAGCGGGCGCTGACCACGACAGTCAACGACATCGAGCATTTCGAGGCCAACTCGTACAACACCTTCGGTATCGTCAAGATCTTCTTTCACCCGACGGTCAATATCGCCACCGCCAACGCGCAGGTCACCGCGATTTCGCAGAGCCTGCTCAAGCAGATGCCCCCCGGCACGACGGCGCCCCTGATTCTCAATTACAGCGCCTCGACGGTGCCGATCATTCAGCTCGCGCTCTCTGGCAAGGGATTGACCGAGCAGAATCTTGCCGACCTGGGAATGAACTTCGTACGACCACGCCTGGTCACCGTGCAGGGCGCGGGCATCCCCTGGCCGTTTGGCGGCAAGGCGCCGCAAGTGATGTTCGACCTCGACACGGCTGCGATGCAGTCGCGCGGCCTGACCGGTGTCGACGTTGCCGACGCGCTCGCCGCGCAGAACCTCATCACCCCTGTAGGCACCGAAAAGATTGGCGACGACGAATACACCATCAATCTCAACAGCGCGCCATCGAAGATTGCGGAGCTCGGCGATCTGCCGATCAAGAGCGTCGGGGGCGCCATGGTGTACATGCACGACGTTGCCCAAGTACACGAGGGCAACGCGGTGCAGACCAATGTCGTGCACGTGGACGGCAATCGCTCGGTGCTGCTCAGTGTGTTCAAGAACGGGACCACCTCGACGCTCAACATCGTCAGCGGCATCAAAAGGATGCTGGAAGTCATCAAGCCCTCGCTGCCGGACGCCCTCGATATCAAGCCGATCGGCGATCAGTCGATCTTCGTGCGCGCCTCGATCCAGGGCGTGATTCGCGAAGGAGTGATCGCCGCGGCCCTCACCAGCCTGATGATCCTGCTGTTCCTCGGCAGCGCGCGCTCGACCCTGATCGTCACCACCTCGATCCCGCTCTCTATCCTCGGCGCGATCGGCGCGCTGGCGGCGATCGGCGAGACACTCAACATCATGACCCTGGGAGGCCTCGCGCTCGCTGTGGGAATACTCGTTGACGAGGCGACGGTGACCATCGAGAGCATCAACTATCACCTCGAACAGGGCAAGGCGGTGGAGACCGCGATCCTGGACGGCGCCTCACAGATCGTCGTTCCGGCTTTCGTATCCTTGCTGTGCATCTGCATCGTGTTCATCCCAATGTTCTTCCTGAACGGCGTGGCACGCTTCCTGTTTGTGCCAATGGCGGAGAGCGTGATGTTCGCGATGATCTTCTCGTTCCTGCTTTCGCGCACGCTGGTGCCGACGTTGGCGAAATATCTGTTGCGCAGACAGGTCGCCGAAATGGGCGGACACGAGAACGTCGCCGAGCCGCCGTCGAAGAACCCGCTGGTACGCTTTCAGCGCGGCTTTGGGGTGCGCTTCGCGCAGCTGCGCGCCGGGTATCATGGGCTGCTGGCGCTCGCCCTGGAGCATCGCGGGCGCTTCGTTGCCGGCTTTCTCGGCTTCCTCGCCCTTTCGTTCCTGCTGGCGCCCTTTCTCGGCCGCAATTTCTTCCCGCAGGTGGACGGTGGTCAGATCCTGCTGCATGTGCGCGCGCCGGTCGGCATGCGTATCGAGGAGACCGCTGCGCGTTTTGCGGCGGTGGAAAACGCGATACGCGAGATTATTCCGCCGACCGAAGTCGCGGCCGTGGTAGACAATATTGGCACTTATATTTCGGCGATCAATACGATCTACAACAACACCGGCACCATCGGTGAGTCGGACGGCGACATCCAGATTTCGCTCAACGCCGGGCATCCGCCGACCGCTAACTACGTCAGTCTTCTGCGCCAGCAACTGCCGCGCCGATTCCCTGGCACGACCTTTTCATTTCTGCCTGCCGATATCGTGAGCCAGATCCTCAACTTCGGCGCGCCAGCACCGATCGATCTGCAGATCCGCGGCAACGATCTGGCCGCGGACTATGCCTACGCCAACAAGCTCCTGGCGCAGGTCCGCCATATCACGGGAGTCGCCGATGCGCGCATCCAGCAGTCGGCAGCGCAGCCCACGATCGATGTCCATATGGACCGCACGCGCGCCCGATACACGGGCGTGACCGCGGCCAACGTGACCGACAGCCTGGTCGTCTCCCTGGCCGGTTCCAGCCAGGTTGCCCCCACCTACTGGCTCAATGAGAAGAACGGCGTCACGTATCCGATCGCGCTGCAGACCCCGCAATATCAGATCGACACGCTGCCGGCGCTGCAGAATCTGCCGATCAACGCCACCGGCGCGCCAACGACCGTGCTGGGCGGCATCGCCGACATCCGCCGCACGCACAGCAACGCCGTGGTCTCGCAGTACGACATCGCCCCGATGGTGGACATCTACGCGACGACCCAGGGGCGCGATCTCGGCGCGGTCTCGAGCGACATCGAGAGAATCGTCGCGCGCAACGACAAGGACAAGCCGAAGGGATCGATTGTCGCCCTGGTGGGCCAGACGGCGACCATGAACAGCGCCTATTCGGGGCTGCTGTTCGGCCTGCTCGGCGCGATCGCGCTGATTTATTTCCTGATCGTGATCAACTTCCAGTCGTGGAGCGATCCCTTCGTCATCATCACCGCGCTGCCAGCGGCGCTCGCCGGCATCATCTGGATGTTGTTTGCGACGCATACCACGCTGTCGGTTCCGGCGCTCACGGGCGCGATCATGTGCATGGGCGTAGCGACTGCCAACAGCGTGCTGGTAATCAGTTTCGCGCGCGAGAAGCTCAACGAGATCGGCGATGCGACGAAAGCCGCGCTGGAGGCTGGATTCGTGCGCCTGCGCCCGGTGTTGATGACGGCGCTGGCGATGGTGATCGGCATGCTGCCGATGGCGCTGGGCCTGGGCGAAGGCGGCGAGCAGAATGCGCCGCTCGGCCGGGCCGTGATCGGCGGCCTGATCTTCGCCACTGTCTCTACCCTGTTCTTCGTCCCCGTGATGTTCAGCATCATCCATCGGCACGACCGCACTAACCCGGCACCGCAAGCCCCCTTGGGAGGAACCCATGTCTCAGCCTGATCGCCATACTGGTCGCCCCGCTCTGCAGCGCTTGGGCCTAGCCGGTGGAGCGTTCGTGCTCCTTGCCATCACCGTCGCCGCCTACGGCCTGGGCTCGCGCGCCGCGCAAACGTCGCGCCTGCACGAATTGACCGAAGCGGAAGCCGTGCCGGTCGTGACTGTTGTGGCGCCTACCAATACGCAGAATCATGCCGGCCTGGAATTGCCGGGGCGCCTGGAAGCCTACATCCGTGCGCCCATCTACGCGCGTGTCCCAGGCTACCTTAAATCCTGGAAGCACGACATCGGCAGCAAGGTGAAGGCGGGGGACGTGCTCGCCGAAATTGATACCCCGGATCTTGACCAGCAGCTCATGCAGGCGCGCGCCGATCTGAGCGTTGCCGAGGCCAACGCGAAACTGGCGCAAATCGGCGCCCAGCGCTGGCAGTCACTGGCCGGCACTGATGCGGTCGCCAAGCAAGACGTCGACCAGCGCACATTCACCTGGAACGCCAGCGTCGCGCAGGTCAAGGCGGCACAGGCGAATGTCGACCGCCTGGTCGCCGAGGAAGGCTTCAAACGCCTGATCGCGCCGTTCGATGGCATCGTCACGGCGCGCGAAACGGATCTCGGTGCGCTCATCAACGTGGGGGCCGCGGGGGGTACGGAGCTGTTTGTGGTCTCCGAAACCAACAAGCTGCGCGTTTATGTCAACGTGCCACAGAACTATGTGCCAAGTGTGCCAGCCGGCACCAGGGCAACGATCAGCGTACCTGAACATACCGACAAGACGTATAGCGGCACGGTGGAGGCTTCGGCCCAGGCGGTCAACCAGAGTAGCGGAACCACCCTGATGCAGCTCATCGTCGACAATAGTGCCGGTGAGCTGATGCCAGGCGATTACGCCAGCATCCACCTGGAAATCGCTGCCCCCAGCCAGGTCCTCAGCGTGCCGTCGAGTGCCCTCATTTTCGACGCCAAAGGTCTTTCCATCGCCACCGTGAACGCCGACAACCGCGTACTGCTCAAAGCGGTGTCGATCGGACGCGACCTGGGGGCAATCGTCGAGGTCGCCTCTGGTTTGGCAGCCAACGACCGCGTGATCGAAGACCCTCCCGATGGCATCAGCAGCGGCGCGGCGATTAGCCTCGCCGCTACGGCGCCGGTCGGCACGGTCGCCGGCGGTGCGAAGCGCCAGAATCAAGCGAAGCACGACAATGAAAAGGGTTAAGGGCTTAGCTTGCGGCGGCACAGCGCTAACGCTGCTGCTCGGCGCCTGCTCGCTCGCGCCGCCGCTGAAAACACCGGTCGTTCCGACGGCGAATGCCTACAAGGAAATCGGTCAGTGGACGCAGGCGCAGCCGGCCGACCGCCTCGCGCGCGACAGCTGGTGGACGCTCTACGGCACCGAGGAGCTCGACCAGCTGCAGCAAAGGCTGATTGCCGGAAACCCGACACTCGCCGCCGCGCTGGCTAACTACGCCCAGGCGAGAGCACTGAGCGATCAGGCGCGTGCGGGGCTGTTTCCCACCCTGGGTGTCGGCGCCGGCGCCGAGCGCGATCGCGAATCGATCAACGCGCCGCTCCGAGGACCCACCGCGCCGACCTACTACAATGCCAATACGCTGGGCGGTAGCGTCAACTACGAGCTCGACCTGTGGGGCCAGATTCACAACGAGGTCGCCGCCGGGGAGGCCAACGCCGCTGCCTCCGCCGCGGATCTTGAAAATGCTCGCCTGTCGCTCATCGCGCAGCTGGTCGACGATTACATTCAGCTGCGCAGCCTGGATCGCGACAGCGCGATTCTCGAACAGACGGTAGACGCTTATTCGCGCGCCCTAAGTCTTACTGAGCAGCGCCACGATGCCGGTATCGCACCCGGTCTCGACGTCTCACAGGCCCAGACCCAGCTCAATGAGGCCAGCTCACAGGCGGCGCAGACCCTCGCTCAGCGCGCGCTGATGGAACACGCGATTGCGGCGTTGCTCGGTGTGTCGGCCTCAACGTTCTCGATCATGCCAGAGATCGTCGCCATCACGCTTCCGCGCATCCCCACCGGCGTCCCAACCACCTTGCTGCAGCGACGCCCGGATATCGCGGCCGCGCAGCGGCGCATGATGGCGGCCGATGCCAACATCGGGGTAGCGCGCGCGGCATATTTCCCCACGCTCACGCTCGGCGCCCAGGGCGGCTTTCAGAGCGGTGCCTTTTCGAACTGGCTTAGCGCGCCGAGCGCGTTCTGGGGAATCGGACCGAACGCTCTGCTCAGCGTGTTTGACGGCGGCCTGCGCCGGGCGCAGGTCGCCCAGGCGCGCGCCGAGTTTGATGCAGCCGCCGCGAATTACCGCGGCATTGTCGTCAGCGCGTTCCAGCAGGTGGAAGACAACCTCGCTACGCTCAATCATTATCACGATGCCGCTCTAAACGAGGGATCCGCGGTAGCCGCCGCGCAGCACACGCTGGACCTATCCATGACGCTCTACAAGCAGGGCGCGACCGACTATCTCACCGTGGTCACCTCCCAGACTGCCGTCCTGCAGACCCAGCTGGAGGCGCTCACTCTCGATACCCTGCAGCTGCGTGCCAGCGTCGACCTGATCCGTGCGCTCGGCGGCGGCTGGGAGTCCCCGGCCGCGACCGGCCTCGCGAACTATCGAACCCCAGACCGCACGATAGGAGACGGACAATGAGAGGGCACCTTGTTTGCTCAAACCATAAAAAGATCAGGCTATGGTCGTCGTTTCACCCGATCGGAGACGAGGCCAGATACCTCGTTTCGAATATCTCGCCCGACACGGGTTTGCTGAAGAGATAGCCCTGCATTTCATCGCAGTCTAGCAACCGCAGCAGGCGCGATTGCTCCTGCGTTTCGACGCCCTCCGCAACAACTTTGAGCTTCAGCGAACGCGCCAGCTTGATGATCGTGGACACCAGTGCCATTCCCTCCGGGGTGGCGTTCATGTTGGCCACGAATGAGCGGTCGATCTTCAGCGTGTCCAGCGGCAGCTTGTGAAGGGAGCTGAGGGATGAGAAACCGGTACCGAAGTCATCGATGGCGATCTCTACGCCCGTATCGCGGATCGCTTGCAGGCTCGCAATACTGTACTTTACATCCTCCATGATCAGAGTTTCGGTGATCTCCAATTCCAGTCCCTCCGCTGCATCTGTGGCAATGTCGATCGCCTCGATAATCTCGGCGACGAAATCGCGATGGCGCAATTGTGGGGGTGACACGTTTACCGCGATGCGCACGACATCGAGGCCTGCTTTGCGCCAGCGCAGGTAGTCGTCTATGGCTTGGTGCAACGCCCAGCGCCCAACTTCATAGATCAGACCGGTTTCCTCCAGAACTGGCATGAACCCGGCCGGCGGCACGATCCCCGTTCGCGGATCATTCCACCGGATCAGCGCCTCTGCGCCGGTAAGCTTGCCGCTTGCGAGGCTCACCTTTGGCTGGTAGTGCAGCACAAACTCACCCTGGTCGAGCGCCTGGCGCAGCTGGTTTTCCAGCGTGAGCTTGCCAGCCACCGTTTCGGTCATTTTCTGCGTGTAAAAAAGAAAACGATTGCCTTTCGTTTTAGCGTTTCTGAGCGCGGCTTCAGCATTGTTGAACAAAGCGTCGGCATTGGCACCGTCATCCGGAAACAGCGCGATGCCGACTTTGGCGCTGATCCGGAACTCAGCATCATTGAGTCGAAACACCTGCTTCGGAAGAGCCTTCACGGCTGTCTCCAGAAGCCGCGTCACGTCTCCGTCCTGCATTACTTGCGGAAGCACCACGGCAAATAGGTCTGCACCCACCCGCGCCACCAGGTTGGCGTCGGCGAGGTTGCGCGTCAGCCAATCCGCCACCAGCTTCAGGAGAGCGTCGCCAGCCGGCCGGCCGAGGGTATCGTTGATGTTCTTGAAGCGCTCCAGATCAATCAGGAACAGGGCAAGCTTGTGCCCGCCGCTGATGGCACTGCGCTGGTACTGCGCCACGCGCTCGAGAAACAGAGCGCGGTTGGCCAAACCGGTGAGCTCATCATAGTAGGCGAGGTAGTTGAGTCGCTCGTGTTTTTCCATATGATCGACGGAGAACGAGATGTTTCTGGCAAGTTCCAAAAGCAACTGCGCTTCTTCCTCGTCAAAGGCGTAGCGCTCGCCCGCAAACAGCGTGAGAACGGCCTCCGGCCGTCCAGCCACCGTCACCGGAAAACATCCTACGGACTTATGCCCCCTTCTGAGTAACTCATCCCGAAGAGCGGCCAGCGAGAGGTCGGTCGCGATATCATTGCAAATGATGGGTCGCGACTGCCGCAATGCCCGGCATGCCGGTTGCTCGCTCTCGGGCGCGCCGTCGCGCGCCGTGAGCCTAATATTGTCGACGTAGCTTTTCTCACCGCCATGCCAGGCGACGACTGTGCCTTCCAGCGTTTCTGAATCGATGACCCCAATCCAGGCCATCCTGAATGTGCCCGCTTCCACCGCGATCCGGCACGTCTCCCAGAACAGTTCCTCGCGGTCCTGAACACGCACAACGAGCGCGTTGATCTGGCTGAGCACCGAGTAGACACGGTTGAGGCGCTTGAGTTTCCTCTCTGCCACTGTGCGCTGCCCGACTTCCGCCTCCAGTCGCGTCGCGTGCTGTTGGATCTCGATATACAAACTGCGAATCTCGTAAAAGCGACCCACCTGGTCGGCAAGGATACGCAGCAACTCCTCGTCCGCCGCACTGAATTCTTCCGCACCGATTTTGTCGGTAAGGCATATCCAGCCATAAACGTGTAAAAGCGAAACGATGGGAGCCGCCAACAGTGAATGTGCCGGCGGGTAGTTGAGCGGTAAACCTGATACCTGCGGATCGCCTGGCGGAATCTTCAGGCGACATGCCTCGCGCTCATTGAACACTCTACCCACGATGCCTTCGCGCAACCCCGCGGGGCCCAGCTGTTGCAGAATTGCGGTACTCATACCGCTGGTAACGAAGTAGACGTCGTTGTCATTCGCCCCGGTCCCGACCGCCAGCGCGGCATATTTGGCTCCAAGCAGACGGCGCGCGGCGCGGCACACACTCTTCAATAACTGCTGCTGGTCCTGTTCTGAAACAAGCTGCCTATTGATGTCGACTAGAGCCGCTAGACGTCGACTTGAAACCCGCGGGTATTGCGCGGTCTGCGACACCTTGTCGGCAATGACGCGCAGATCCTCCGGGATAACCTCCTGCGGGAGCGACGGATCAGAAAGATTGAGCGGTGGGCGCAGCGACTCCTCCACCATTCGCAGAAGCTGCTCTGGTTTGCATGGTTTGGTCAGGACATAGCTGATACCGCAGCTCTGTGCAAGCGCTGTGGCCTCAGGTTCGTTATATTCCGCCGTGAAAATGATAATGGGGATCGTTGCGGTAGCCGGGTTGGCGCGCACTTTGCGGACGAACTCAAAGCCGTCCATTGCCGGCTTCATGATATCGGTAATTATCAGATCCGGGCGTTGCTTTCTAAGCCACGCGAGTGCGTCGACACCGTGGCTGGCTTCAAGCACACGATGCTTCTGGTGACTGAGCAGCTCCGCCAGAAAGGCCCGATTGTAAGGGCTATCGTCGAGTACAAGGATGTTGGGCACGATTAGGGCCGGTGCATGTGGCTCAAGCAGGCCGCAGCCGGCCATCGGCGGCGGGCCAGTAACCTATCAAACACACGGTTGGCGGCACGCTTCACGCAGAACCCGCCAACCAATAGGCGCGATGAAGCCACACTCCTCCACGATCGCGATGAATTGTCCCGGCGGAATCGAGCCCGAGCTGCGGCTGCCACGTCGCGTGGACTTATCGCCGGCAGAGTGCGTCGTGCACGACGCGGATCGCGTTCAATTCAAACTGTAACGTTGAGGACGTTCGGACACTGTCGCGTAGGGCTGACAAATCGTGTCGGGGATTTCCTGACAACCCCGCTATCCCAATCCGTTGTCTTGGGCCCATAATTGAGAGGAAAATTGGTGACGGGGCGTGTTTCGACCGTTCTCTTCGTGGCAAAGCAGCTCGCCAAGGGAGAGGAATATGTGGACGCCTGATGCTGTTCGGTGGCTCAAACACTCCGCAACCTTGAGCTATGTGGCGGCTGTTTTGTCCGTGATCGCTGCGCTTTGCATCGCACGGTTGCTCAATATCGGATACGGTTTTGAACCTCTAACCCCGTTTCTTTGCGCCATCACGTTCAGCGCCTGGATTGGAGGAGCCAAGCCGGGCGGGCTCGCGCTGCTACTCAGCCTTGCGGCTTTCTACTATTACTTTCTCATTCCCAACCATCCGTTGCCTGCGCAGATGCACCTACCGCGCTTGATCCTTGCTGCGCTGACCGGGCTCTTTATCGTGTCTCTGAGCGCCACGCAAAGGAATGCGGCAGAGGCGCTGTGGGAGAGCGAGCTGCGCTTGCGCCAGATCGCAGAGAACATTCCAGAGTGCATCTGGATAGCAACACCGGCAATGGATCAGGTACTCTACGTAAGTCCAGCTTACACGCGCATCTGGGGTCGATCTGTGGAAAGCCTGCTTCAACGGCCCAAGTCACTCTTTGAAGCGATTCACGCCGAGGATCGCGAGCTCGCGGCCGGTATCATTACAGGGCAGCGGCAAATGGGATTTGACATCAAATACCGCATCGTAAAACCTGACGGATCTGTGCGGTGGATCCGTGACATTGGATTTCCGGTGAAAGACGAGTCAGGGAAGGTATACCGGATCGCCGGCATTTCCGAGGACATCACCGAGCGCAATCAGGTCGTTGAAACGTTGCGACAGAATGAATTCGACCTGGCAGAGGCACAGCGCGTCGCTAAGCTTGGCAATTGGACGCTTGACGTTGCCACCGGCATGGTGCGGTGGTCAGATGAGCTTTATCGGATTTTCGATGTCGACAAGGCGACCTTCGATGGCACTTATGCGATTTTCGTGTCCCGGGTCCACCCGGACGATCGCACGCGGGTTTTGCAAGCCAACGCCGAAGCCCGATCGCACGGGAAACCTTTTGAAATTGAGTACCGGATCCATACGCGCAGCGGACAACTGAAGCACATCCGCGAGATTGGATACGCTTGCACGGATCGCACAGACACGGTCTCAGCCTTGTTCGGGACCGCGCAAGACATCACTGAGCGCAAGCAGGCGGAAAATGCGTTTCGCGACTCCTCGGTCCAGCTTCGGGCACTGTCGCGGCGCCTGGTTGATTTGCAGGAATCTGAGCGCCGGGAACTCTCCCGCGAACTCCACGATCGGGTCGGCCAGAACCTGACCGCCCTGAAAATCAATATCGATATGCTGCAGCCGGCGCTCGCATCGTACGGAAACGAGGACGTTCTTGCACGGGTGGCTGATTCCGCAGCGCTTCTCGAGTCGACGATGGATGCCATTGAGAACGTCATGTCCGAGCTGCGACCGCCAATGCTCGACGACCACGGGCTCGCCGCAGCGCTGGACTGGCATGCGAGGAATTTCGCACGGCGAACGGGCATCGCGGTTGTGGTACACGCTGGCGAGCCGGCCGTGCAACTGGCACCTCAGGTCGAAATCGCGCTGTTTCGCATCGCACAGGAGGCCCTCAACAACATTGCAAAGCATGCTGGCGCTCGGCACGCCGAAATCGCGCTCGATCAGGAGGACGGCGACTGTGTGATGTCGGTGCGGGACGATGGAATCGGCTTTGAGGTCGGCGAGATTGCCTCAGACAAGCCCAAGGCCGGCCTCGGCATGGTGACGATGAGGGAACGCTCGCAGGCGGTCGGCGGCCATTTCGAGGTGCAAGCTCTGCCCGAGCGCGGAACGCGACTTACCGTGCGCGTGCCGTGCTGACATGAGGATCAGGGTTCTAATCGCTGACGACCACGGCATCGTGGCTGAAGGCTTGCGCAAATTGGTCGAAGCACAGGCTGACATGGAAGTTATCGGCCTGGTCGGGGACGGCCGTGAGGCCGTACGCCGTGCGATGGAGGACCGTCCGGAAGTGGTCCTCATGGACATCGCCATGCCCTCTCTGAACGGTAACGAGGCGACGCGGATTATCCGGGAGCGGTGCCCTCAGACCCAGGTCATTATGCTCTCGGCGTACTCCGATTCGGTTCACGTATACCGTGCGCTGCAGGCCGGGGCGGCAGGCTACATCGCGAAGAAATCAGTCGCCAAGGAGGTGGTCGATGCAATCCGGATGGTGCATGGAGGTAGACACCATCTCAGCGGCCACTTGACCGAAGGTTTGATCTACCACGTCGTTCACAAAACCGCCTCGGAGGACCCTCTTATGCTCCTCAGCTCGCGCGAGCGGCAAGTTCTGCAATTGCTCGCCGAGGGGCACTCGGTCGTCGACATCTCGGAACAGCTGTCGTTATCACCGAAGACGGTGGAGACCTACCGCGCCAGGATGATGCAAAAACTTGGGATCGGCGACTTTGCGAGCCTCATCCGCTTCGCTATTCAGCAGGGCGTGACCCCGTTAGAGTAGCCGTGACGGGCGACGCCTGCGCAGTTTACGAGAACTTCGCAGCGCCACGGCAACACGTTGCCGACTAGCGGAGCGGCCCCGAAGTGGGTGTGCACGTAGTGCAGGACATTGGCCATCGCGGTCTGGGGCGTGTCCTGGTCGGAAGGACCGTATATCACCTGCCCACCGCCGGGATTATCGATGACTTTAAGTGCATCGTGCGCGCCGGCAGATTGAGACGCTGCGATGAGCCAGGAGGTCCCGAGCGCCTCACTCACAACGTCAGTCATGCGCGTGTGATACATCTATGCCAACAACGGATGGCCGACCGGCAATTTATGCGCATACCAGGTCGCGAGCCGATGCCGAACGCTTTTCTCGCTGACCTGGTCCTCCGGCATCGGCGAGATGACCTTGTCGTGCACCAGCAATCGATAGACGTACAGTGCCTTGTCGCTCGCCGAGTCGGTTGATTCAAATTCGACCGCCTTGCGGCCCTCGGCATATTGAATGCCGGCGAGCAAGGCCGCTTTGAACAGTTCCGCTTCGTGTTTGAGCTTCTTCACGTCAACTCCAGAGCTATGCCACGGAGCGAGTAAGCCGTAGCTGCCGTGTCGCAGGGTTCCCAATTGTGCCAAATTAGCCTGGCGATAACCGCCGCGCACCCGAACAATGCACGATTGCAGGGTACGGTTGCCGAATCAAGCGGCCGCTGGACTCCTGGCCGCGCGCTTATCGAAGTTACCGGTCGCGTGAAGCTGCATTGTTGCGCCGCGCTTGCAGCGCCGCCAGCTCGCCGATGATGCCGCGCCGAAACGTCATCACGCAGGCGATGAAGACCGCCCCGATGATGACCGTGACCCACCCGCCGACCATGTCGGACAGGTACTCCTGCAGCGTGACCACGATCGCCGCGCCCACTACCGGACCGAAGAACGTTCCGGTACCGCCCAGCAGTGTCATCAGAATCACTTCCCCCGAGTTTGCCTGCAGGACGTCGGATAGCGATGCGAAACCCAGCACCAGCGCTTTCAACGATCCGGCGAGGCCCGCGAGCGTGGCAGACAGCACGAACGCGACCAGCCGGTAGCGATTGACATCGTAGCCGAGCGACACTGCGCGGGGCTCGTTTTCACGGATTGCCTTGAGCACCTGGCCGAAAGGGGAATGCACCACGCGCCGCACAAACAGGAACACCGCGACGAAGGCGGCGAGAACCAGGTAGTACATGACGACATCGGAATTGAGCTGCAGCACACCAAACAGCGTTCCGCGCGGCACGCCCTGCAGCCCGTTCTCCCCGCCGGTAAACGGGGCCTCAAGGCAGACGAAATAGATCAGCTGCGCCAGGGCGAGCGTGATCATCGCGAAGTAGATGCCGCGACGGCGAATGGCGATCACGCCGATCACCAGGCCGAGCATCGCCGACACCACGATGCCGGCGATGATCGCCGGCGCCGCGCCCCAGCCGTGCGCCTGCGCCAGCCACGCGGTCGCGTACGCGGACGATCCGAAGAAAGCCGCGTGGCCGAACGAGAGCATGCCGCTGAAGCCGAGCAGCAGGTTATAGGCGCACGCGAACATCGCGAAGCACAGCAACTTCATCATGAACACCGGATAGATCCCCAGCAGCGGCACGCACAGCGCGAACAGGCCGGCGAGCACGTACAGGACTGCTGCGGCGCGCATGGACCTATTCCCTTCCGAACAGTCCGGCGGGGCGAACGATCAGCACCAGCGCCATCACCACAAAGATGACAACGTTCGATGCCTCGGGATAGATGACCTTGGTGAATCCCTCGACGATGCCGAGCACCAGCCCGCTGATGATGGCGCCGAGGATCGATCCCATGCCGCCGATCACGACCACCGCGAAGACGACGACGACCAGCGA
>Ga0210394_10001738_pt1 | contig 33010 bp, 27 predicted proteins | sample IncBWC12MmetaG_FD_160121 | JGI IMG/M metagenome (GOLD analysis project Ga0210394, IMG submission 160121) | Forest soil microbial communities from Barre Woods Harvard Forest LTER site, Petersham, Massachusetts, United States - Inc-BW-C-12-M | ecosystem: Environmental > Terrestrial > Soil >... | reverse complement strand
AGCGTCAGGACTTTCGGGATCAGGTCGAAATCGACCGACGCGAAGAACGCGTATTGCTTGTAGCCGCGCTGCACGTCCTCGCCGAACGCGTTGTTCATGTTCTCGCGAAGACTGGGATCGCTCGCATAGACCCCGGGGAACGGCCCGACCGCGGACAGGCAGTCCGGGCCGCCGGCGAGAGCCGCGCTCAGGTTTGCCGGGCTGCACTGCGGAATGGCGAGATAGTCGAAGTTCATGTTGTCGTCGATGACGAACTTCTCCCAATACGCGCCCAACAGCGCGCGAACCCGATGGTCCTCGCGCGTACTGACGCGCAGCTCGTGGGTCTGGTGGGTGTTGCGAACGCCGTCATACCAGCTCCCCACCGGCGGATAGCACTGCAGCGGCTTGCCGGTGAGAGAGGGAAAATTCGTCGGGTTGAAGTATCCAGCCCCCGGCCCGATGCAGGCGTAATACGAGCCGGTGTGACTGCGCAGGTAGTTCGAATAGTCCTGCTGGGCTTCGATATGGCGCACCAGATAGCTGCCGTTGTAGACAGCCTTCAGCTCGCCTAACTTGCCATTGAGTGTCCACGCCGTGCTCTCGTAACGATCCTTGTTGTACCCCGGAGTAAATGCCGTGATCTGATAAGGCTGCAGCGCATTGCCGCTCGGGTCCTGGGGATAGGCGGAAAAATAGCCCTGCGCGTCCATGTCCTGGTAGTTCTGCTGGACGAGCAGATTCCAGTCGTCGTTGAACTGATAGAGCGCGGACAGCCGTAATCCCTGATAGGTCACGGGGTTGGTGTTGGATGCCACCAGACCGGCGTTGTTGGCGGACGGGTTGCCACCTTCGACGGCCGGGAGCGAGCCGGCAGGAAAAGCAATCGTGCCGGGGACGTTCGATATATAGCCGCCGCGCCGCTCGGAAAACATCACTGCGCGAATTGCCAGCGTATCCGGGATCAGCGGCAGGTTGAGCGTCGCGTTGACGCTGCTGTTCGGATCGCCGCCGGCCGTGGTCCCATAGCCCGCGTTGAACTCGCCGGACGTGGCAGTCAGGTTTGGCTTGTTGGTCACATAGCGGATGACGCCGGCCTGAGCGCCACCACCGTAGAGCGTCCCCTGGGGTCCCTCGAGCACTTCCACCCGCGCCATGTCGATGAGATACACATCGTTGTTGCGCGCCGGGAATTGCATCGACTGGCTGTCGAGGTACAGCGCGACGGAGGGGAATGGCGCCGCCGTCGACTGGGTCTGGTTACCGGTGCTGACGAAGCCCAGACCACGGATGAAAATATTGCCGCTGCCGGGCCCGTTGCCGCTGTAGGTCACGTTCGGCGTGTACTGCAGCAGATCGTCGAAAGTGGTCACGTTGAGCTGACTCAGCTGATCCCCGGTCATCGTCTGGATTGCGATCGGTACGTCCTGAAAGTTCTCCTCGCGTCGGCTCGCGGTAATGATGACCTCGGTCGGCTCATCACCCATGCGACCCGAGGGCCGCGGTTCCGGCGCAGCCGTCGCGGCGAAGATGCGCACGCTGTTGGCGGTGAGATACGCGAACCTGAGCCCCGTCCCCTGCAGCATGGCGGCGAGTGCCGCGTCGGCGGAAAGTCCCCGGGGGACCGCGTGTGACGTCTGGTTGCGCACCAGTCCGGAGACATAAAGGAGCTGCAGGCCCGTCTGCCTCGCAAGCGCTGCGAGTGCCTGGCCCAACGGTTGCGCAGGAATGGCGACCGCCGGCCCCGCAGGCTCTGTGGACTGGGCCTGCGCCCCGGCGGCCGCTCCAACGATCGCCGTGGGCGCGCCCACAGCGAGCGCACGCAGCGCCCCGGATACCGCGCTCGCAATCCGCGTCGACGGGTGACGCAAGAGTACCCCCAGCCGCTTTACCAACCGGGCGTCGGGGCGCCGGTCGGCCGGAAGTTTAATGGCAACGGGCGATTAACCCGAATGGTGCGCCGCCGCAGGGTCTACTTCTGCGATACGCGGATCCGCGTGTCGGTCACCTCGACCTGCACGCCGTCGAGGCTGCGCAGGAAGGCAATGAACGCCTCGCTGTCGTCGACCGAGAACACACCGCTGATCTGCAGCTCGCGCAGCGCGGGCGAGGCGATCTCGACCGGCTTGCGCGCGTAGCGATTGAATTCGGCCACGACCCGCTCCAGCGGCTCCCCATCAAACATGATCTGACGGTCGAGCCAGGCCGTCGTGCGCTGCGCATCGACTGCAACCGGGGTGGCCGGCCACGCGCCTTCGGCCACACTCAGCTGCTGGCCGGCGGCCAGCTCGACGGACGGTCGCTCGATCTGGCTGCCGTTAGCGCCGCTTGTCGCGAGTCTCGCGCGCGGCGTGACGGCCACTCGCCCTTCGACCACCGTCACGACAGCGGAGTGGTCCTCGCGGCGCACGTCGAACCGGGTTCCGAGATCCACGACCTGTGCCGGGCCGGCAAGCACCCGGAATGCGCGCCCGGGCGCGTGGGTCACCTCAAAGGCGGCCTCGCCGGAGGCGAGCGCAACCAGGCGCTCGGTCTTGCTGTAGCGGACCGTGACGTCGGTGTCGGTGTTCAGATGCAGCACCGAGTTATCCGCCAGACGATAAGTCCGCAGCTCGCCGTGGCCGGTCGAGTAGTGCAGCACCGCGACGGTCTCGGGAGCCGGCACCGGCGCGACGGGCAGATGATTCCACGACAGCAGCAGCGCCACACTCACGACGCCGAGAGCCGCCACCGCGATCCCGGCGGTCTGCCAGCGCCGCGCCGCGATGGCCGTGAGGGACGCGAACAGCCGTGACAACCAGGCGGTCGCCGGTGCGTCATTGTCACTCCGGGCACGCGCCAGGAGCGCTTCGGCCGAATGGGCCGGATGAGCGCAGGCGGCGCCCAGATCGCGCGCGACCCCTGCGACGCGCAAAAACTCCTCGACATGGACAGGCGAGGCCCTGAGCCACGCGACCAGGGCCGCGGATTGCTGTTCATCCAGCAGTCCGTCGTCATCTGCCACGAACCATTCGGCCGCCTGTTCGGCGATCGCGGCCCGCATCCGCTCGTCGTTGGAGATCATGAGTTCAACCCAGCCGCGCCATGCGGCGGCGACAATGGACTAACGCCTGTGCCACGTATTTCTTCGCCATCTGGCGGGATACTCCCAGCCGCACGGCGACCTCCCGGTAGGTGAGCCCCTCGGTGAACCGCAGTGTCACCGCGGCCTGACATTTCGGCCCCAGCTGCTTCAATACCACCCGCAGCCGCTCGGCCCGCTGCATCTCATCCAGGTCCCCATCAAACGCGGGCAACGACTCGAGCTGCTCGTGTGTTTCGACCTCGTCGATGTCGACGCCGCTCGCCCGCCGGCGCTCGAGCACCGCGTGCTCCTTCACGAGGTTGTTGGCGACCGTATAGAGGTAGGGGACGGGATCGCGGATCGCCTCGTGGTCGCTGACCCGCAGCATGCGCAGATACACCTCCTGCGCCAGGTCGGATGCGTCGGCCTTGGCGCGGATGCGTCTGCGGAAGAACGCCTGCAGGGCGCCGCCGTGTTCCGCAAACAGCCGCTCGACCAGAGATGGCTTGGGGTCAGCGACGGACATAACGACGCAGTTCCACCTCCCCTCTCATGTATATGAGTGGCGCAGGGTCGAATTGGCAACCAAAACTTTCAGGCTCTGCCCGAACGCGATTTCAGTGGTAGCCGTTTCGCCGCCGCCGCACTCCTATCCATTGAATCGGGTCAACGCTCACACAGATTCCCAACAACACATTTCTGCGGAGGGTCACATGAACACTTCAATTCGCATCGGGCGCGCCTCGTCCCTGGTGGGTGCCGCTGCCCTGGTGTGCAGCTGCTTCGCGGGCAATGCCTCGGCCGCGGAGCATGTGGTTGCCGTTTCCGTTCCGGTCAGCAGCCAGGGACTCGACCTCAGCAAGCCGGATGATGCCGAAACCTTTTACGTGCGCCTGAAGAATGCGGCGTGGGTCGTGTGCACGCGCGGCACACGGGTCGACCTCAAGCCCGTCGACAATGTGAAGGGTTGCTACGAAAAGGCGCTCGGACAGGCGGTGCGGTCCGTCGCGGCGCCGATGGTTACCCAGCTCTATCTCGGCACGCATACGCTGAAGGAAGCTGCGGCGTACGGCATTCAGCTGCCGGCACAGTTCGCTGTCAAATGAGCCTCCGCACGATCGCTGCGCGAACCAGAGGCCTTTAGAAAACCGGGAAGTGTGGGCTGCAAACCGGTCGTGGAGCTCCGGGGTCCCGGAGCTCCGGGGTCCCGGTGCTCCCCGGGGTCGCGGAGCTTGCGGGGCCCTGGGGATCCCTCAGTCCGGCGGTAGCCCCATGCGGCGCAGCAGCGCGTTGTAACGCGGATCGGCACGCAGCGGCCGCAGCGAAACGTTGATCTTGAGCCACAGCAGTCCGGCATCGCGCCGGGTAAACGCGCGCTCCAGCCACTGAAAAGCAGCATCGGGATCGCCGCGGCGCGCGTATACCTCGGCGATCTCGGTTGGACGGATCTGGAACTTCTCGACGAGCTCCGCGATAGCCTGATCCGACGCGGCGCGGTCTCCCAATGCATTCTGCACGATCCCGAGCCCCATCAGCCGCTGCGCAGGATCGGTCTCCTGCTCGATCTCAGCGAGCGCCCCCGATTTATCGCCGCGATCGAGCAGGATCAGCCCGATCCACGTGTGATATCTCGCGGACGACAACATGGCCGCCTGCCGGTAGACCGCCTCTGCCTCGGAAGAATTACCGCGTCCCCACAACGCTCCAGCGAGTCCACCCAGGGCGCCGGGGCTCAAGGGGTCCGCGGCAACCGCCCGCCGGTATGAGGCGATGGCGCTGTCAAGCTGCCCCAGATCCACCGCGATATGGCCGTTCATGTTCAATACCCGCACGTCACCCGCATTGAGCGCGAGCGCGCGCTTGAGCTCTGCCTGCGCACCCGGCCAGTTCCAATCGCGGTATTCCTCGACATAGGCAAGCGCCGCGTGCGCGTCGGCCTCGAGCGGGTCGAGCCGCATGGCGCGTTCTGCGGCATCGCGCGCCTGTTGGTAGCCGGAATCCGGCTCGACCCAACCGTTCGCGGCCTGCACGCCATAAGCGGTTGAAAGCCAGGCCCAGCCCCGCGCACAGTTCGGCTCGAGCGCCACCGCCTGCTGGTAGAGATCGATGGAACGCTCGCGCTCGACGCGGGTGTTGTGCCGCCCGAGGTAGCGCCCCTGCAGCAGCAGGTTATAAGCCTCGCCGTTCTGTCCGCAGGCACTAGCCGAGCGGTTCAGCGGAAGCCCCGTGTTGGTAAGCGCGCCGGCAATGTCGCGCGCGATCTCATCCTCGACGCTGAAGTAATCGTCGGTTGCCCGGTCGTATGTCTTGGACCAGACGTACTGGCCACCGTCGGTGCGAATCAGAGCGGCCGTGATGCGCAGGCCGTGGGCCGAGCTCTGCACGCTGCCTTCGAGTACGTGATCGACGTGCAGCTTGCTGGCGATGTCGGGAACGCTGTCGGCTCGGGATGCGAATGCTGACGCGCGCCCAATGACGCGCAATGTGGGCAGCCTCGACAGCACCGAACCGATCTCTTCGGCAAGTCCCTCGGCCAGGTACTCGCGATCCTTCGCTTCACTGAGATCCTTGAACGGCATGACCGCGATTGCATGCGCGGCCGTTGACTCGGATGCGCTTCGCGACCTGAAAAACCCAGCTCGCGCCAGCTCCAGCACGATCGCCAGCGCACTCAGTAGTGCGATGGCGGCAATGACTCCAAGCGTACGAGGTGCGATGCGCCTGAAGCGCAGTCCGTCGCCGACAGCCACCGGAGTGTTCGCCGTGGCAGGCGGCATCGACGGTGTTTGCGCGGGCGTCGCGACGCTAGCCCGCCGCTCGACCGGGCGGTTGTCCACCTTGGCGATCAGGCGATAGCCCTTGCGCGGAATGTTCTCGATGTAGGTCGGCGCCTCGGCCAGATCCCCGAGCGTGCGGCGCAGCTGCGCCACGGTGTTGTACACCGACTGCGGAGTCACCACGACATTCGGCCACACCGCATCGAGCAGCTCCTGCAATGCGACGACGCGGCCTGAGTTGGCTGCGAAGTAAAGCAGCAGGCGCATGGTGAGCGGATCGAGCTTGGTCACGCGGCCGCCCGAGGAAATCTCGCCTAAGGCGGGATCCACCGACCACTCGCCGACTTTCAACACTTGCGCGGGGACGGCCGACATGTGAATGGCGCCGAGAGCGTTCGCAACGCGTACGAACGCCGAAAGTATAGCGTAAGTGTCTGACTCATCACGAAAGAGTTCTCTGAGGAATCTCTGAGAACTCTTTGAGCGATTGCTTATGGACGCCACTTTGGGAAGGCCTAGGATCCGGCCGCGCGATCTTTCGACAGTCGGCTCAGGCGTTCAACGGTCCATCACGCTGCCCGGGGAGTCACCATGAAAACCCAAATCGCACGTGCAACTGCGCACCGCTATTTCGCCCTCGTCGTTCTGGCCACGATGCTCGCAGCCTGTAGCGGCGGAGGCGGTTATTCCGCGCCCCCGCCGCCGCCTCCCGCTATGAACGCGGTCAAGGGGCAGGTCGTGGATGCGTTTGTTGCGGGCGCCACTGTTTCGGCCTACCAGGTGAACGCCGACGGTACCCAGGGAACGCTCATCGCCACTACGACGACCGATTCGAGCGGTAACTATTCCCTGAATCTGGGTGCCTATAGCGGCCCGGTGTACCTCACCAGCACCGGCGGCACCTACACCGACACGGCAACCGGGCAGACGGTTGACCTCACCGGCACTGGCCTGGTCCTGTCCGCGATCATCCCGAGCGCCTCCGGCACGGTCACCGCCGAGATCACACCGCTGACCACGATGGCGGCCCAACTCGTGCCGACACTGGTCACCGGACCGCCTGCAAGCTCCGCGAGCGCCGCGGCCACCGCCGCCAATGGCCTGATCTCAAACTATTTCGGCATCTCCAACATCCTCAACACCGTGTTGCTGGATTTGTCGCAGGCGGGCTGCGACACCGGCGCCACCCAGGGCAGCATCGATGATTCGCTGCTGCTTGCCGCCATCGGTGATTTGGCGGCCCAGTACAACGTCACAGCGCCCGCCCTGACTCAGGCGCTGATCAAGGACATTTCCGACGGCAAGTGGGACGGCAAGCTCTTCGGTCAACCGATCACGCTGACCTCGACAACGGGGCAGACCGTGGCGCTGTCGCTCATCGAAGGCAATGCGCTCTCCGGACTGAAGACCGCATTGCTCGCCTTCGCGAGCTCCCAATCCAACACCTGCAAGGCAGCCGCGTCGCAGATTCTCGTGACCGCGCTCCTCAACCCCGGAATCTTCTCGGTCCCCCCAGCGCCCACCGGTGTCACGGCCACGGCCGGCAACGGGCAGGTGACCGTATCCTGGAACGCCGTATCGGGTGCCACCTCGTATAACCTGTACGTGGCGACCGCGCCCGGCGTACAGGAGGTCCCGAGCGGACTGCCGGGCTATGCGATCCATCTCGGAGTCGCGAGCCCTTATGTGCTCAGCGGGCTCACCAATGGAACGACTTACTATGTGGTGGTGACCGCGGCCAACGGCGTCGCCACTCTCGGCAGCGAGAGCGCGGTGTCCACCGAGGTCAGCGCAACACCCGCGGCCGGATCGAGCGTCTCGGTCAGTATCAGCGGACCCCACACGGTTTCCGCGGGTGGAACCATCGCCTTCACAGTGACCGTGAGTGGCAGCGCCAACCAGAACGTGACCTGGAGCATTTCGCCGAGTACCGGTTGCGGATCGGTGTCCTCGGCCAACGTGTACACGGCCCCGGCCGCGGCGGCGACTTGCACGCTCACCGCGACCAGCGCGGCATCCGCGTCGGCGACCGCATCCGTAACCGTCACCGTCACCGCACCTGCAACGCTCGTGTCGATTTCCCTCGCGCCGCTCAATATGTCGATCGCGGCGGGAGCGACTCAGCAGTTCACTGCGACCGGACACTACTCCGATGCGTCGACAAAGGACCTGACCACGCAGGTGATCTGGGCGTCGAGCCAGGTCGCGTTCGCGACCATCAGCTCGGTGGCCGGTACCGACGGCCTGGCGACGGGCGTGGCGGCCGGCACCACGGTAATTTCCGCGACCCTGGGGCCAGTCAGCGCAACCACCAATCTCACGGTGACGGCAGGGACCACCACGGTTGTCGCGCTGTCGACGGGAATGGCAGGCGCACAGTGCGCGCTGTTGTCGAACGGGACGACCAGGTGCTGGGGCCCTGACAGCAACGGCGGGCTGGGCGACGGCAACCCGAACTACACGATCGTCTCAACTCCGGTGTTGGCGACCACTGTGTCGCAGACCAATCCGGCGAAGGGGATCTCGATGGGCGCTTCGACCTGCGCGGCGCTGACCGACGGCACAATCCAATGCTGGGGAGATAACGGTTCCGGCAACCTGGGCAATGGCACGACCAATAACTCGCTGACCGCGGTGACGACCTACAGCAACAGCGCCAACAATCCGGCCAGGCAGGTATCCGTCGGTATCTACTCGGCGTGTGCGGTGTTCCACGATGGCACGGCCGAATGTTGGGGCAACGACGGGGGTAATCCTGCCGCGCCGCTGCTCGGAAACGGCACGATGGGGTCCACGGCGTACTCTTTGACGCCCCTGCCCGTGAGCAACATTACCGGCACGAGTTCGGCGACTACGGCGACGGCCATTTCCGTCGGCAATGCTTCCGTCTGCGCCTTAATGGCCGACACCACCGTGCAGTGCTGGGGCTCGAACAATCACGGCGAACTGGGAACCGGCGCCTCTGGTCCGCAGTCATGCAATTCGCTGCCGTGCAGCACCGTGCCAGTGGCAGTGAGCGGCCTCAGCAACGTGACCATGATCTCCGTGGGCGGGCTCGTTGACGTCGTGTGCGCGGTGAAGAGCGACGGGACCGTGTGGTGCTGGGGATCGAACTTCTATTCCCAGCTGGGTAACGGATCGAGTGCCGTCGAGGTTACCAGCCCCGTGCAGATCAGCGGCATTACAAACGCTACCGCCGTCTCGGTGGGTTACTCAAGCGTCTGTGCGCTGCTCGCCACGGGCACCGTGCAGTGCTGGGGCAACGACCAGGACGGCCAGATGGGTAACGGCACAGCGTCGGCCACCGCTCAAACGTCGCCGGTGACGGTCAGCAACATCACGACCGCCACAGTGATTTCCGTCAATGAGAACAGCGCCTGCGCGCTGTTGCAGGATGGAACCGTGCAGTGCTGGGGCTACGCCGCCAGCGGCAGCCTTGGCAGCGGTGAAACCACGACGGACGAGTTGGTACCGGTGCCGGTCATCGACCTCTAGGAGAAGCTCAATGAAAGCTCCGATGAAGCTTGTCTCGCTGATCCTGCTCCTCGCCGCCTCGATCCCCGCGTTGGGCGAGACACTGTTCACTTTGTCCGGATTCACATTTCTGGATGGCGGCACGATGTCTGGCTACTTCGTCACCGACGCCAAGGGGGTCATCGTGCGGGTGCTCGTCACGACGACCGCTGGCACATGCGCACCGGTTTCTTTCTTCCCCGCCACGCCTTGCCTTGCGGATCCGGCAATTATCGGCCCCATTCCACAGGGCGACGCTCTCCCGGGGGCGACTTACTCCCGCGCGGGCTCCGCGGTCATCTTCGCGCAGCCCGGTGCCGCGGGCATATGTACCGCTTCGAGCGCGGTGAATTCATCGTGTATCTACTCCGTCCTGTTTGCAGCACTGCCGTCCAATTATCTGTTGATCAGTACCCCCGTCGATTTATCGAAGGTACAACCGGCGCCGGGATCACCGGTGACCATACCGGTCTGTGGAGGCGGGGCCACATGCCTCGCCCCGGATATCATTGGACCGTATCAGTTCGCTTATCCCTCGGAATATCTGACTTTCGAGTGGTTGATCCCAACACCGCTGTCCTGCTGTGTATCTGGAATAAGCACGGTCAGCATCCAACCGCCGATCGCCCGTCAGCCGATCATTTCGCCCGTCTACAATTTCTTTCGCCTGATTAACTCTTTCGCCACCATCACCGCGCAGGATTGCGCCTACGTCACCTCAGCGGATGGAGTGGTTATCTGCCACAACATCCCCCCACCACCGTCCCCGTAATGAGGCTCATGCGCGCAGATGGCGGAGAGGGTGGGATTCGAACCCACGAGGCCCTTGCGGACCCTCCGGTTTTCAAGACCGGTGCAATCAACCGCTCTGCCACCTCTCCGTTCGAGCCAGCTCAATGACTTAGCCGCATTTTATCAGGCCGGACACACCGCGGTCGCGGACCTCGCGCCTCACTTCGTTGCCCCCCGGTAACCTGGCAAACCGGCGGCGGCCGGCGTGAGGGCGAGTTTCACCGCCGCAGCCACGGCCCTGTCGAAATCCGCGCGCGTCGGTCCGATGGTGACCCGCGGCCTGAAGAAGTCGGCCCACTGAAACTCGCAGAACGGCATCGGCGTCTTGTCATACCCGCCCGCATTGCGCACGTAGGCCGCGAGCGAGCGGTAGGGGTCGTCGATCAGCTTGTCGAGGTGGTCGGGAATTGCCTCGAAGCCGCACGGCTGCCCGTACTGGTCGATGGGGTGCGCCCAGTGGGCGGCGCTCATCTTCGGCCAGAAGAGCGCGATGGGGACCTTGGAGAAGTCGTCCTCGACGTTGAAAAAACCGGTCTCGATCCCGGCCTCCTCCGCCGCCCGCGCCAGGTGATGGTGGTCAGTGATGTAGAGCTTGCCGTCCGGACCCCATACCGCGGGGATCGGGTGGTCCTCGAGGAACCCCTGCTGCTCGTGTGTCTTCATCGCCTCGAGCCGCGCGCGCTTGTCGTGTACCTCGATGAACCCGACCGTGATCTGGGTGGGTCGCAGACGATGAATCTCGACTTGGTGCAGCTTCGGCATCAGCGCAACTTCGGCATCGGCGTTCCCGTAACACCATCGTAACATTGGGCGCCTCTCCCACCCGCCGGAGCTCGGTCCCGAAGGCCTCCGGGACGAACCCGTTGGTCATCAGGACGAATCCGCGAGGGCGTCCTTCAAACCCTTGGCTCCCGCGGTGTCTCATACCTGTCAGGCAGTCACGATGCTGGGGGAGGTCGACATGAGACTCGCGAGCTGGGCGATCTTGGGATCCCTGCTCATTAACATGGCGTTTGGACTGGTGGTGGCCGGCGCGGTAACAGCCGCCCGACCCGTCGGCGCGGCGCTCGCGCAATGCACACGCCACGGAGCGACTGCCCCGGCCGCAACGCACCGGCCGGTCTCCGGTCACTATCTGGCCGCCGTGCGGATGGGTTGGGAAGTGGGTTGAAAACCGGGCGTTAACCCCTAACGCGCCCGTCGGCCGGGATCCGGTGCGCAACGGATTCCGTGCCGCTCTCTAAACTACGGCTGTCAGCCCCCGACAGGCGCCGCGGCGCGTGCCGCGAGGCGTTCGCGCCGCGCTGAGCGCAGCATTGCCACGGCGGAATAAACCACCACGACGATGATGAGCCAGCGCACCACCTGGATCTGCGAGCGCATCACGACGAACTTCAGCACGCAATATGCCGCCAGCACGCCGACGACGCTGCCCAGCGTGAGGCCCATGGAGGCGATGTGCGAGAAGCGTCCCGAGCGGAAGAACCCCAGGCTCGACACCGGCTGCAGGAGGCCATCGCTCGCCATCATGATGGGATAGGCCGCCAGCGGATCCATGCCGAGGAGCGAGAGCAGGATCATGAGCGGCGCGTAGTTGCCGATGCCAACGCACATGAGGGCGCCGAGCACGAAGCTCACCGCGACCGCGAACGGAAACTTCCAGCCGGCGAGTCCCATGGCGACCCCGCCCTCGGGGAAGGCGCCGAGGTTCCTCATGGCGAAGAACGTCGCCGCGATGAGCAGCGCCGCCCCCATGAAGAGCTGAATCGACCGCCGGTTCATGCGGCTCACGATCCCGGACCCGAGCCAGGCGCCGGCCGCCGCGGCCGCCACCATGGCGGCAAGCAGCGCCGGCTGCACCTTCACCAGCCCGATGAGCAGCAGCGTCTCGATGAACGCCGCGGCGTTGAGACCGACGTTGAGCGTCCCCGGGATCAGCTCGTCCGCGACCTTGCCGCGAAACTTAAGAAGCGCCGTGGTCGGAGCGAACGAGCCGATACCGAGCGTGTCGAGGAACGTGGTCGCGGTGCCGATCGCAACATCGGGCGCCCGTGGACGCCCGTGCAACCCATGACGGCGCACGGCCATGCGCCAGCCGATCACGAACACGACGTTCAGCAGCACGAGGGCCGCCAGCACCGCAGTGGTCAGGTCCAAGAGGCTCTCCCCCGCAGCCGGTCACGTCCACGCGTGACCAGGTCGACAGCGCGAAGATACTGGATCGCGGCGCGCGCGGCGAAGCTCGCTCCCCGGTGGAAGGGAATCGGCCGCAGCGGCGTGACCGGGAAAGCGAGCTCGGCGTCCGACATGCCGAGCGTGCGCTGCGCCAGGAACCGCCCCATGAGCGTCGCCATCGCCACCCCGCGGCCGTTGTACCCAAGTCCCGCGAGCAGCCCCGGGGCGAGCTCGTGCAGGTGCGGCAGGTGGTCGCGGGTCATCGCCACCAGGCCTCCCCAGTGGTATTCGAAGCGCACGTCGCCGAGCTGCGGGTAGATCTCGCGCACCGCGCGATAGTGGTGGCGGCAGCTGCGCGGCCCCGGTATCGCGCCGAAGGTGCCGCGGGCCCCGAGCACCAGCCGCCCGCTTGCATCGAGCCGGAAGTAACGCAGCAGATGCCAGGTGTCGGAGGCCGCCTGGCGCCCGGGAAGGATGCCGGCACGCTGCGACTGCGTGAGCGGTACGGTCGCCACCTGGAACGAGGGTACCGTGACGACGCTGCGTTGCAGGGCACCGATCAGACCCCCGCTGTAGGCATTGGTGGCGGCAATCACCGCGGGTGCCGTGACGATCGCACGCGGCGTCTCGAGCTGCCACTCGCGCGCCGCGCGCCGCAGGTGCAGCACCGGGCACTGCGCGAAGATCGCGCCGTGCTGGCGCAGCAGCGCGCGCGCCAGGCCGCGCAGGTACGCGAGCGGCTGCACGGTACCGCCGCGCCGGTCAAGCAGTCCGCCGCAATAGCGCTGCGAGCCGGTGAGCGATGCCACCGCGTGTGCCGAGAGGAGCTCGACCGCCGCGCCGCGGCGCTGCCATTGCGCGGCGCGCGCCGCGAGCGGTGCCAGTGCGGACTCGGAGGTGGCCGGTTGGATCCAGCCGCTGCGGGTCGCATCGCAGGCGATCGCGTGGCGTTCGATGAGATCGAATACCAGGTCCGGTCCGCCCGCGACGCTCGCCACCAGGCGAGCGCCCCGCTCGGCTCCGAAGAGCTCCTCGAGCGCGTCGGGATCGGTCTTCAGTCCCGGAATGACCTGTCCGCCGTTCAAGCCTGAGGCCCGCTCGCCGAGCGAGCGCGCCTCGAGCACCGCGACGCTGCGACCTGCGGCCGCGAGATGCAGCGCCGCCGAGAGTCCCGTGTAGCCCGCGCCGATGATGGCGACGTCGACCCGCAGCGCACGCTCGAGCGGGGCGAGCGCGGGGCCTGCGGCTGCGGTCGCCGCCCACAGCGACTGCGGCAGTGCGGCGGGCATCGCCTCTCCTATCGATAATCGATGGACGGATATCGGGGGCGGCCGGACTCTAAGGCAGCCGCGCGGCGGCGGTCAAACCCGCGGCGCAGCGGCGTGCAGCACGCCGGCACGCGCGCGGCTTGCGTGCTTCCGCGCCGTGGAACGATGTGCGACACTCAAGTTCAGGCGCATGCCGGGCTCCGGCACTCAGGGGGTCGCCGATGGTCTCTTCAGCGCGTTGGCTCGCGGTCTTGCGCCTGGCGTCGGTGCTGCTGCCGGGCACGCTCGCCGCCGCGCCGCCGCCGCTGCCCGCCGAACGGATCAGCGTGCAGCAGCTCCCGCCTTCGAGTCACCACTGGGTGTACGTGTTCGACGACGCGTTCGCCAACGAAATCGACATGCGGGTGCACGTCTATGACGGCGACCACTATCGCCGCCTGGGGCAGATCGACGCCGGCTACTACTCGAGCTTCAATCTCTCGCCCGACGGCGCCACGACCGTGGTTGCGACCACTTACTTCGCGCGCGGCAGTCGCGGCGCGCGCACCGATGTGGTCGAGTTCACCGACAACCATACGCTCGCCGTGGCCGGCGAGATCGTGCTGCCACCCAAGCGGGCGCAGACGCTCCCGACGCCCTTCAACATCGCCTACTCGGGCGACGCGCATCTCCTGTACGTCGCCTACGTGACGCCGGCCGCGAGCTTCGGCGTGCTCGACCCGGTGAAGAAAACGGTGCTCGGGGAGATCGACACCGCCGGCTGCGTGCTGGCGATTCCATCGGGGACGTACCGCGTCTCCTCCCTCTGCGAGAGCGGGCGGCTCCTGACGGTAACCCTGGACGCCGCCGGCAAGGAGACCGGGCGCGCCATGTCCGAGCCCTTCTTCGACGCCGACCGTGATCCGGTGTTCGTGCAGGGCATCCCCACGAACAAGGGCTACGCGTTCCTCTCCTTCCTCGGCAAGGTGCACGAGATTGACTTCTCGGGCGAGCAGCCGCGGATCGGTGCGCCCTGGTCGCTGCTGACAACGGCGGAGCAAGGCGTGTGGCGGCCCGGCGCCCAGCAGGTCGGCGCGATTCACGTCGGCCTGGGACGCCTCTATGTGCCGATGCACCAGGGCGGTGAAGGCACCCACAAGGACGGCGGCACCGAGATCTGGGTGTTCGACCTGGCGAGCCACACGCGGGTGGCGCGCTTTCCGATGGCGACACACGGTCTGACGCGCGTTATCGCCGTGCAGATCTCGCAGGACGACTCACCGCTCCTCTTCGCCGCGACCGACAGCGCGCAGCTCGCCGTGATCGACCCGCGCGACGGCCATATCCGCCACATCGAGAAGCACTTCGGCCAGACGCCGTGGCAGATGCTCAACCCCTGAGACAGTACGAGACAGACGATGGGCCCGTTCGACCGGTTGTTTGAAGAATCCTCGCGCCAGCTTGCGCGGCGTACCTCGCGCCGCAGCGTCCTTGCGACGCTCGGCCGTATGCTGACCGGCGCCGCACTGCTGCCGCTCCTGCCGATCGACCGCGGCAGCCGCGCGCGGGCCGGTGAGCCCGCGCCCAAGGCCAACGATCCGGAGAGCTGTGAGTACTGGAAGTACTGCGCCATCGACGGTTACCTGTGCTCGTGCTGCGGCGGAACCTCCACCGCCTGCCCGCCGGGCACGGCGCCCTCGCCCATCAGCTGGGTGGGCACCTGCCACAACCCGGCCGATGGCCGCGATTACATGGTTTCCTACAACGACTGCTGCGGTAAGACGACCTGCGGAACCTGCGATTGCACGCGCTCCGAAGGCGAGCGGCCGATGTACCGGCCGTCGCGCAATAACGACCTCAACTGGTGCATGGCGAACGCGGACGCCAACTATCACTGCACGGTATCGGTGATCCTCGGGGTAGCGGAAAAATGAGGCCGCTCCCGGGCGCGGCGCTCGCCGCGCTCATGCTCGCAAGCGCGGTGCAAGCCGCCGACGCGCCGCCTCCGACCTACCCGGCCGGTGCCAGTGCCTTCCAGTCGAACTGCGCGGTGTGCCACGGCCCCGCCGGTGCCGGCGTCCCCTCGCTCGCGCCGCCGCTCACGAGCTATCCCGCGCGCTACGCGGCGAGCGCCGCAGGGCGCCGGCAGCTCGCCATGACGGTGCTCGATGGCCTCTTTGGCGACATCGCCGTCGAGGGCAAGCACTTCGCCTCGCGCATGCCAGACTTCGGCCAGCTCGACGATGCGACTCTGGCCGCGGTACTGAATTTCGTGGTGTTCGATCTCGGGCATGCACCCGCGACGCTCGCGCCCATGGAGGCCGGCGAGCTCGCCGCCGAGCGCGCGCATCCGCAGGATGGTGCGGCGGTTCGCGAGCATCGCAAGAGCGTCGCGCCCCCGGATCCCTGACCGTGCACCGCCCGCCTCGTGCGGCGGCCGCTGCATGCGCCGCTGCTCTGCTCACCGCATCGCTCGCTCGCGCCAGTCCCGCGCAGGACTACGTTCTCTATTGCATGGGCTGCCACGGCGCTGAGGCGCAGGGCGTGGCCGGCAAGGTGCCACCGCTCGCCGGCTCGGTGGCGCTCCTGATGAGGAGCCCTGAGGGCCGCGACTACGTGCTGCGCGTGCCCGGCGCGGCCAACTCCGCCCTCTCCGATGAGCAGCTCGCCGCCGTGCTCAACTGGCTCGCGCAACGCTACCCGCCACCCGGCGGCACCGTGCCCGCCGCCGCCCCCTTCACCGCCGCCGAAGTGGGGGGCTTACGCCACACTCCGCTCGCCAATGTGAAGGAGAGCCGCCGCGAGCTGGTGCGCGCGCTCGCGGCGAGCGGCCTCGCGCCGCCCGCCGATTACTAGGCGCGCCTAGGCGCCCCGCGCTCCGTCCACCCTACTGGCGGAAGATGGCCGTGATGCCGATGGTGCGCGGGCGGAAGGTGTACTCACGCTCCAGGCGGCTGCTGCCATCGCCCGGATTGATGGTCCAGTTGAAGTCGGTGAGGGCGTGGCTGTTGGTCAGGTTGTCGCAGAAGGCAGCCAGCGACCACGGACCGAACTGCATGCCGGCCCGCATGCTGCTGAAAGTCGTGCCGGCCAGCACGTAGTTCTGCGGGTCGTACTGCAGCGTCCCCGGGTCCTGGCCGGCACCCGGCCACTTGGCGCGGCCCTGGTACTCCGAGTCGACGCGGATGAAGGTCTCGTGCGAAAGCATGTTGAAGCGGTACTCGAGCCCGAGGGATACCGTGATCGGGGCGGTCGGCTGGCCGGCACCGGTTTCGCTGCTCTGGCCGACGATGGCATCGCCGTTCGCGACTACCGGGGTCACCTCGGTGGGGCTGAGACGCGAGTCCTGCGTGTAGCGGGCCGAGGTGTAGCCCGCGGCCAGCTCCAGACTCAGCGCATCCGTGATGGAGGCATCCAGCTCCAGGTCGATGCCCTTGGCGACCGCGGCGCCCAGGTTGTCGATGAAGGAGATCTGGCAAATCGGCGGCACCACCACCTGCTGGATGTTGTTCCACTTGATGTAGTAGACGCTGCTCGCGATCTTGACGCGGTTGTCGATGTTGTTCTTGGCACCGACCTCGTAGCTTTCCACGGTATCGGAGTTATAGGTGGTCGGCGAATTCGCGATGCCGAAGTTCTGGAAGTCCGTCGAACAGGCGGCGAAGGGCAGCGGGTTGTTGGCACCACCCGGGCGGTAGCCCTTGGCGTAGGTGGTATAGAACATGTTGTTGGGATCGGCCTGGTACTGCAGGCTCAGCTTCGGCGTGAACGAGTTCTCCGAATTGTTGCCGGAGCCGAAGGCCGAGGGTCCGTACAGCTGCGGCCCGCCGGTGAAGGTATCGAACGAGTACTTGTTCTTCGACCAGCGCGCGCCGGCGGTGAGTTTGAGCTTGTCCGTGAGGCCGTAGGTCGCCTCGCCGAACACCGCGGCCTGCTCGTCCTTGGCGTGGGTCTGCAGGAAGTAGGAATCCGTCGGGAAAGCGGGATCGTAGCCTACCGTGAAATAGTCGACGATGTTCGGATCCCCGGTGAGCGCGTTCTGCAGCTCGGAGAGCAGCGGATCGTGGATCTGCTCGAGGTAGGTCTGGCGGTTCTCACTCAGGAAGATCCCCGTGGTCCACAGGAAGCGAGCATTCGCATCGCTCGACTGCAGACGAATCTCCTGCGTGACGTTGTTCTGAATGTTGTCGACCGACGAAGGCGAGGTGTAGTTCAGGGCTCCGGCCGGCAGATGGATGCCGTTGCCATCGATCAGCGGGTAGCTGGCGCCGGTCGCATAGGGCGGCAGGTAGGCGAACAGCTGGTAGAAGCCGAGGTTGTAGAGCGTGCCCTCGTAGCCGTCCTGGTTATGGCGGTCGTAGAAGGAGGTATTGGAGATGAGCGTCACCGGGCCCAGGTCGCCCTCGATCTTGAGCGAGGCGAGATTGAAGCGGTCGGGCACGTGGCGCTGGGTCGGATCGGCATCGACGAAGTTGTTGTTCCCCGGATTCGAGTACAGCGGCCAGTAGTTGTTGATGTCGTTCTTGCGCCCGTCCTGATAATAGATTGAGGGTGTGATGCGCCAGTTGGCGCTCGGCTCCCACAGGAACGCCAGCCGCGCGAGATAAGTGTCGGCAAAGTTGGCGTTCGCCTGGACCGGCGCCAGCGTCACCGGGTTGATGTCGTTGATCCAGCCACCGTCGCGGCGGTACCAGATCGTCAGGCGCGCCCCGAGCGTGCCCTCGACGAGCGGCCCGCCGACCGCGATACCGCCCTCATAGCTCAGGTCGCCGCCCTCGGTGGTGGCGACCTCGGCACGGCTGTAGATGCTGGTGTTCGTCAGGCTCGGCTGCGTGGTGATATAGCGCACCGTGCCACCCTCGGAGCCCGCGCCGAACAGCGTGCCCTGCGGACCGCGCAGCACCTCCACGCGCTCGATGTCGAAGGACTTCGGCAGCGCCTCGTCGGGGTTGAAGGCGAGCGAGCGCATCTGGATCGGCGTGTCATCGAGATAGATGCCCGTGGTGCCCGCGCCACCCGTGCCCGAGATGCCGCGGATCGAGATGTTGTTGGTGCCGGAGGTGTCGAAATTCACACCCGGCGTGAAGCGTGCGACCTCGGAGAAGTCCTTGATGCCGCGATCGTCCAGGCCCTCCTGGGTGAGCGCCGTAACGCTCAGCGGAACGCGCGAGAGGCTCTCCGCACGGCGCGTCGCCGTCACCACCACCTCCTGCAGCGCGCCCGTGGGCGCGGCCTCCTCGGTCGGCTGCGCGGCCTGCTCATCCGCCCACCCGACACCGCAGCCCAGGACCAGCGACATCGCCGCCGCGCTCAGGCACGCGGGCTTGCGGACGAATCCGGAGTGGTAGCGCATCGATCCTCCCGAACGACTCGGCATTGGAGTCGTGATCTTGTCGCGACAAGGTAACGCGCCCGCGCGAATGCGGCAACGCCTTGTCGCATGCGTGCAAACGGTGCGCGCCCCGGCGCGACGCACTGTAATCGGGCGGCGGATCTCTCAGCGCCGCAGCCGCGGCGTCCCGCGCCCGGAAGCGGCGCGCGCCGTCTCAAGCAGCAGCGGCGCGAGCTTCGCGCGTAACCCGGCCAGCGTCCAGCGGCTGCTCGGCGCCGAAACGTTCACCGCCGCCACCGGCAGCCCGTCCTCGCCCAGCACCGGCGCGGCGATCGTGAGATCACCCGGGTAGCATTCCTGCTCCGACCAGGCGTAGCCCGCGGCGCGCGCGGCGCGGATGCGCCGCATGATCTCGCCGGCGTCGGTGAGCGTATGCGGCGTCAGCGCCCGCAGCCGCGAGCGGCGCACGACGCGCTCCGCCGCGCTCAGCGGGAGCGCCGAGAGGTACGCACGCCCCGAGGCCGTGCAGTACATCGGCAGACGGTGGCCGACCGGCATGTGGATGAAGAAACGCTTGCGGGCCGGGAAGCGTGCCACGAACACCATATCGGTGCCGTCGGGCTCAGAGAGGCTCACCGATTCTCCACTCGCCTGGTTGAGATCGATGAGATGGCGCGTGGCGTGCTCGAGGAGCGCGTGACCGGCCAGATAGGCGTGCGACAGCGACAGGGTGCGCGGCGTCAGCACCCAGCGCTTGAGGCGCGCGTCGCGCTTCAGGTAGCCGAGCCGCGCCAGTGTATGGGTGCAGCGCTGCGCAGAGCTCGTGGTCATGCCGCCCTGCGCCGCGAGCTCGGCGAGATTCAGCGCGCGCAGCTCGCCGCCGAAAGTCTCGAGCAGGGCGAGCGCCTTGCCAACCGAGCTGTTGAACAGCGGGTCGCGCGCCGGCGAGGGCTTGCGCTTCATCGCGAGTGTCTAGGGCGTGAGGCGCTCGAGCCCGCCGAGCCACGGCCGCAGCGCCGCCGGCACCTCCACCGAGCCGTCCTCCTGCTGGAAGTTCTCGAGCACTGCCACGAGCGTGCGCCCCACGGCGAGCCCGGACCCGTTCAGCGTGTGTACCGGCTCCGGCTTCTTGTCCTGCGGGTTGCGCCAGCGCGCCTGCAGCCGTCGCGCCTGGAAGCCTTCGAAGTTGCTGCACGAGGAGATCTCGCGGTAACGCTCCTGCGAGGGCAGCCAGGCCTCGAGGTCGTAGGTCTTGGCCGAGCCGAAGCCGACGTCGCCCGCGCACAGCGCGACGGTGCGATAGGGAATTGCGAGCCGCTGCAGCACGATCTCGGCGTGCCCGGTGAGCTCCTCGAGCGCCGCGTAGGAGTCCGCGGGACGCACGATCTGTACCAGCTCCACCTTGTCGAACTGGTGATTGCGGATCATGCCGCGCGTGTCCTTGCCGGCGGCGCCCGCTTCCGAGCGGAAGCACGGCGTGTGCGCCACGAACTTCAGCGGCAGCGCCTCGGCGGCCACGATCTGCTCGCGTACCAGGTTGGTGACCGGCACCTCGGCGGTCGGAATCAGAAAGTAACTCTGCTCGCCGCGCACGGCGAACAGATCCTGCTCGAACTTCGGCAGCTGCCCGGTGCCGAGCAGCGCCTCGGGCCGCACCAGGTAGGGAACGTAGACCTCGGTGTAGCCGTGCTCGCGTGTGTGCAGATCGAGCATGAACTGCGCGAGCGCGCGGTGCAGCCGCGCCACCGCCCCACGCATCACCACGAAGCGCGCCCCGGAAATGCGTACCGCCGCCTCGAAGTCGAGTCCGCCGAGCCGTTCGCCGATCTCCACGTGATCGCGCGCCTTGAAGCCGAGGCGCCGCGGCTCGCCCCAGCGGCGCACCTCGGCGTTGGCGCGCTCATCGCTCCCGTCGGGCACCGACGCGTGCAGCAGGTTCGGGAGCCCGAGCTGCCATTGCTCGAGCTCCGCCTGCACGCCGGTGAGCTGCGTCTCGGCGGCCGTGAGCTCGGCGATCAGCGCCTCGCTGCGCGCGATCAGGGCGGCGGCATCCTCGCCGCGCCCCTTGGCCATACCGACCGCCTTGGCGTTGGCGTTGCGCTCGGCGCGCAGCCGGTCGACTTCGACAGCCCAGGGCTTGCGCTTGTCTTCCAGCGTCTTGAGCGCCCCGACATCCAGGTGGAAGCCGCGGCGCGCGAGATTGCGGGCCACTTCCTCCGGCTCGTTACGCAGCAGTTTAGGATCGATCACTCGTTACCTTTCGGCGTCGGCGCTGAGCCCCGCAGCCGCGCCAGCGCCTCGCCGATCTTCAGCTCCAGCCCGCGCGCCACCGGCCGATAGTATCGCCGATCGGGCATGCCCTCCGGCAGGTAGCGCTCGCCCGCAGCGATTGCCCCGGGCTCGTCGTGCGCGTAACGGTAGTCGCGGCCGTAACCGAGATCCTTCATGAGACGCGTGGATGCGTTGCGCAGCTTCAATGGCACTTCGAGCGTCCCGAAGGCGGCCACGTCCGCCATCGCCTCACCCATCGCCACATACACCGCGTTGCTCTTCGGCGCGCAGGCGAGATACACCACCGCCGTGGCGAGCGCCAGCTCCCCTTCGGGCGTGCCGAGCCGCTCGTACGCCTGCCAGGCATCGAGCGCGAGCGCAAGCGCGCGCGGGTCCGCCAGCCCCAGGTCCTCGCTCGCCATGCGTACCACACGCCGCGCGATGTAGTGCGGATCGCAACCGCCATCGAGCATTCGGCATAGCCAGTAGAGCGCGGCGTCGGGGTCCGTGCCGCGCACCGCCTTGTGGAGCGCCGAGATCTGCTCGTAAAACTGGTCGCCCCCCTTGTCGAAACGCCGGTGGCCGCCACTCGCGACCTCGCGAGCGAGTGCCACACTGAGGGTGTGCGGGCTCGCGCCCGCCTGCACCAGCGCCACGGCGAGCTCGAGCATGTTGAGCGCACGGCGGGCATCGCCGTCCGCCGCCTGCGCGATCACCTCGAGCGCCTCGGGCTCGGCCTCGAGCGAATCGCGCCCGAGCCCGCGCTCCTCGTCGGCGAGTGCGCGGCGCAGCACCGCGGTGAGATCCGCCGCGGTCAATGGCTTCAGCACGTAGATCCTGGCCCGCGACAGGAGCGCGCTCACCACCTCGAACGAGGGGTTCTCGGTGGTCGCGCCGATGAAGGTCAGCGTACCGTCCTCGAGATACGGCAGGAACGTGTCCTGCTGCGCCTTGTTGAAGCGGTGTACCTCGTCGAGGAACAGGAGCGTCGGCCGCCCGTCGGCGGCACGGGCCGCGCGCGCGCTCTCCACCGCGGCGCGGATGTCCTTGACGCCGGCCATCACGGCCGAGAGCGGAATGAATTGCGCGCTCGCCGTCTGCGCGATGAGCCGGGCGAGCGTCGTCTTGCCGGTGCCCGGCGGTCCCCAGAGGATGAGCGAGTGCAGCTGCCCCGCCATGATGCTGGCGTAGAGCGGCTTGCCGGGGGCGAGCACGTGCTCCTGCCCGATGAACTCCTCGAGCCGGCGTGGCCGCATGCGGTCCGCCAGCGGCCGCAGCGACTCGGCCACGGCGGCGCTCATTTGCGCGGAGTTCCGATGAGATCGGCGCCGTGCGGCGGCGTAAAGCTCACCTCCGCGGCACTCACTTTGGTATTGCGCTCGATCTTGTCGAAGATGACGGTCGCCGTCTGGTCGAGCTTGTCCTCGAGGATCATGCGCTTCAGCTCGCCCTTGTCGAAGCCGAAGAGCGCCTCGCGGAAATCCGCCTCGGCGCCGTGCGGCTCGACCAGGACCCAACTGAGACCCATGCGCTCGCCCGCCGCCGAGATGGTGAAGTTCTTGCGCACGTCGACGGCGCCGGAGAGCAGCATCGCAGGCGTCGCCGACAGTGCATCGTCCACCGGCTTCACGGTCACCTGCCCGAGATCGCGGTCGAAGAACCAGAGATTGCGCCCGTCGCACACCATGAGCTGGCCGGTGCCGGCACCCGCAGCCGCGCCGCCGCTGCCCTTCGTGGTGTCCATTGCCGCAGCGGTCTGCGGATGGATCTCCCAGCTGAATTTACCCGGACGCTGCACGATGATCTTGCCGCTCGCGCGGTCGATCTCGTGGCCCTGGCCGTCGGCGAGCGTCTGCAGGAAGCTCGCCCGCAACGTCTTCAGGTTGTCGAGATAGGCGTCGAGCTGCGTCGGCTGCGAGCTCTGCGCGGGCTGCGCCGCCGCGGTGGGCGCCGTGACCGCTGCCGGTGGCGTGGTCGCCGCCGGCGCCGCCGCCGCCTGGGCGTGCACTCCCGTCACGAACACGGCGGACACCAGCGCCACAAGCACGACGGCACGGCGGCCCCGAAAGGCAAATTCTGCGATCGGCGCTGCTGGCATACGTGGCTCCATCATGTCAGTCCCCCGGTGGCGCCGGCGCCAGCACATCGCGTGCGCCATTCGACTGCAGCGGCCCGACGAGCCCGGCGAGCTCCATCGCCTCGAGCAGGCGCGCCGCGCGGTTGTAGCCGATCTTGAGCCGCCGCTGTACGTAGGAAATCGAGGGCTTCCTCTCGGTCGTGACGATGCGTACCGCCTCGTCGTAGAGCGGGTCCTGCTCGGCATCGTCCTCGCCGCCGCCTTCGCCCTCGCCCTCCTCGCCCGGGAGTCCGGGGATCGGACCGCGCGGCCCCGACAGCACTTCCTCGACATAGTCCGGCGGCATCGGGGACTTGAGCGCATCCACCACGCGATGCACCTCCTGGTCCGAGACGAACGCGCCATGGACGCGGGTCGGCATGGAGGTGCCCGGCGGCAGGTACAGCATGTCGCCGTGGCCGAGCAGCGTCTCCGCTCCCATCTGATCGAGGATGGTGCGCGAGTCGACCCGCGCGGAGACCTGGAAGGCGATACGGCACGGGATATTCGCCTTGATGAGCCCGGTAATGACGTCCACCGAGGGGCGCTGCGTCGCGAGCACCAGGTGGATACCGGAGGCGCGCGCCTTCTGCGCGAGGCGCGTGATCAGGTCCTCGACTTTCTTGCCGACGATCATCATGAGGTCGGCGAACTCATCCACGATCACCACGATGTACGGCAGCGGTGTCAGATCGAGGATCTGCGTCTGGTCGATGGTCGGATCGTTGGCGGCGCGCGCCGTCATCACCGGATCGCGGATCGGCTTGCCGGCGTCGATCGCGTCCTTCACGCGGCGGTTGAAGCCGGCGATGTTGCGCACGCCCAGAGCGGCCATGAGCTGGTGGCGGCGATCCATCTCGGCGATGCCCCAGCGCAGCGCGTTCGACGCCTGCTTCATGTCGGTGACCACCGGCGCGAGCAGATGCGGGATGCCCTCGTAGACCGAAAGCTCGAGCATCTTCGGGTCGATCATGATGAGGCGCACGTGCTCGGCGGTGGACTTGTAAAGGAGTGACAGCACCATGGCGTTGAGCGCCACCGACTTGCCCGAGCCGGTGGTCCCTGCGATCAGGAGGTGCGGCATGCGCGCCAGATCCGCCACCACCGGCTGGCCGCCGATGTCCTTGCCGAGCGCCAGCGCGAGCGGCGAGTGCATCTCGTCGTAGGCGCGCGAGCGGATGATCTCCCCGAGCGTGACGATCTCGCGCTTCTCGTTGGCGATCTCCAGGCCCATGACGCTCTTGCCCGGGATCACCTCGACGACGCGCACCGACAGCACCGAGAGGGCGCGCGCCAGGTCCTTGGCGAGCGCCGTAATCTGGCTCGCCTTGACGCCCGGTGCCGGCCGCAGCTCGAAGCGCGTCACCACCGGACCGGGCTGCACCGCCACCACCTCGGCGTCGATGCCGAAGTCCTTGAGCTTCATTTCCACCAGGCGGGACAGCGCCTCGAGCGCTTCCGCGGAGTACAGCGGCTCGCGCGCCGGCGGATCGTCGAGGAGCTTCAGCGGCGGCAGCTCGTTGGCTTTGGGCGGATCGAACAGCGACACCTGCCGCTCGCGCTCGACCCGCGCGCTCCTTTCCATCACCGGCCGCGGCGGCTCGATGCGCGGCGGGGCACGGGTGGCTGACTTCTTCTGCTCAGTCTCGACCGCCTCCTTGCGGGCCTGGCGGCGCTCACGCCCCTCGGCCACGTCCTTGCGCGAGGCCCAGCGCGTGCGCAGCCAGCCGAGGCCGCGCCAGGCGAGCGACCCGAGCCGATCCATGACGGTGAGCCAGGAGACGTGGAAGGCCACCGAGATGCCGCCCATCCAGGCGGCGATGAGAACCAGCGTCGCCCCGAGGAAATCGAGCCACGCCGCAAGCCCGTTGCCCACCAGGCCCCCGACCACGCCGCCAGCCGTCTGGCGCAGGAACCCGGCCTGCCAGTGCAGCGTCGTCAATCCGCAGCTCGCCGCCAGCAGCAGCACGAACCCGGCCACCCGGACCGCGGTGTTCATGCGCGAGACGGTGAGGCCCTGCACCCGGCGCTGCAGCGCCCCGGCGGCGACCGCCAGCACCACCGGCAGCAGGAACGCCGGCCAGCCGAACAGAAAGAACAGCACGTCGCTCACCCAGGCACCCGCGACACCGATGCGGTTGTGGATCGGCGCGGCGTTACCCGTATAAGAGAATCCCGGGTCGTCGGGGCTGTAGCTCGCGAGCGCCACGAGCAGCACGAGCGCGACGATGGCGATCGCAATCACTGCGCTTTCGCGCAGGGCGCGGGACACCGCCGCCGTGAGGCGGGAACCGTTGCGTGCCTGAACCTGCGTCTCAGCCAACTCTCGTTTCCCCATCTTAAGATAGACGGCCCGCATTATAGGGCTTAGGTACCATGCACCGATGGCACAGATGACCACGCCCAAGACACGCCACAGCCGCTTGATTATCCTCGGGTCGGGTCCTGCCGGTTACAGCGCCGCCGTGTACGCCGCGCGTGCCAACCGCACGCCGCCCCTCATTACCGGCATGGCCCCGGGCGGGCAGCTCATGACCACCACCGACGTCGACAACTGGCCCGGCGACGTCGAGGGGCTGCAGGGCCCGGCGCTCATGGCGCGCATGCAGCGGCACGCCGAGCGCTTCGCCACCGAGATCGTGAACGACCACCTGGTGGCGGTCGATTTCTCCTCCCGCCCGCTGCGCCTCACGGGCGAGGCGAGCAGCTACAGCTGCGATGCGCTCATCATCGCGACCGGCGCCAGCGCGCGTTACTTAGGTCTCCCGTCGGAGGAGCAGTTCCGCGGCCGCGGGGTTTCCGCCTGCGCCACCTGCGACGGCTTCTTCTTCCGCGGCCAGCGCGTCGCGGTCGTCGGCGGCGGTAACACCGCCGTCGAAGAGGCGCTGTATCTCGCGCACATCGCGCAGCACGTGACGCTCGTCCACCGGCGCGACAAGCTGCGCTCCGAGAAGATCCTGCAGGATCGCCTGTTCCGCGAGGTGTCGGCCGGCAAGATGTCCGTGGTCTGGAACCACACCGTCGATGAAGTGCTGGGCGATGCCCAGGGCGTCAACGGCGTGCGGCTGCGCTCGCTGCCGGAGGGCGCACTGCGCAGCCTCGAGGTCACGGGTCTCTTCGTCGCCATCGGCCACACGCCCAACACCGCGATCTTCGACGGCCACCTCGCGATGCGCGGCGGCTATATCACCGTGAAGAGCGGCCTCGACGGCGACGCCACCGCCGCGAGCGTCCCCGGCGTGTTCGCCGCCGGCGACGTCGCCGATCACGTCTACCGGCAGGCCGTCACCTCGGCGGGCTCCGGCTGCATGGCCGCGCTCGATGCCGACCGCTACCTCGAATCGCTGGACGCGCGCACCCACGGCTGAGCGCCGCGCCTCATGAGCGCCGACCGCGTCGAGTTCCGCACCACCATCGATCAGCTCGACGCGCGCGAGTGGAACGCGCTCGGCGGCGGACATCCGTTCGCGCGTCACGAGTTCCTGGCAGCGATCGAGCACACCGGATGTGTCGGCGCAGGCACCGGCTGGCAGCCGCGCTATCTCGCGCTACGCGACGCGCAAGGCCTCGCCGGTGCCGCCGCCGCCTTCGTGAAGACGCACTCCTATGGCGAGTTCGTCTTCGATTTTGCGTGGGCGCAGGCCTACGAGCGACTCGGCCGCCCCTACTATCCCAAGCTCACCCTGGCGACCCCCTTCACGCCCGCCACCGGCCCGCGACTGCTCGTGCGGCCCGGACTCGACGCGGCGCACATCGGCGCGCGCCTGCTCGGCGCGCTCGAACGCGACAGCGAGACCCACGGCCTCTCGGGGGTGCACGCGTTGTTCCTCGATGAGCCCGCGCGCAGCGCCTGCGCGCAGCAGGGCTGGCTGTTGCGGCGCGACTGCCAGTTCCACTGGACCAACCGCGGCTGGGCGAGCTTCGAGCACTACCTCGAGTCCTTCACCGCCGAGAAGCGCAAGAAGGCGCGCCGCGAGCGCCGCCGGGTGCAGGAGAGCGGCGTGCGCTTCGAGACGCGCTTCGGCGGCGAGCTCGATGCGCCACTCCTGCAGCGCATCTACGCGCTGCACCGGGACACGTTCCTGCGCCACGGGCACGAGCCCTACCTGACACTGGAGTTCTTCATCGAGGTGGCGCGGACGCTCCCCGAAGCTCTGATGGTGAAGCTCGCGATGCACGGCGGCGAGCTCGTGGCGGTCGCGATCTTCTTCTGGTGGCAGGAGGCGCTCTACGGCCGCTACTGGGGCGCCGCCGCCGACTACCACAGCCTGCATTTCGAGGCCTGCTATCACCAGGGGATTGAGTTCTGCATCGAGCGCGGCATCGCGCGCTTCGAGCCGGGGACACAGGGGGAGCACAAGGTGAGCCGCGGCTTCGAGCCCGCGCTCACCTGGTCGGCGCACTTCATCGCCGACCGGCAGTTCCGCGCCGCTATCGGTCAGTACCTGACGCGCGAGGGCGCGGCGGTCGAGAGCTACGCGCTGGAAGTCCAGGAACACGTCCCATACCGCCGGGGGCGCGCGGAGCGCGGCGGCGCATGAGGACGGTGACCTGGATCTCGGCCCACGATGCGCCGGAGTGGTTCCCGCCGCCCGAACAGGCACTCGAGGATCCACCGGGCCTGCTCGCCGCGGGCGGGGATCTGTCGCCCGAGCGGCTGCTCGCCGCCTACGCCCGCGGCATCTTTCCCTGGTACTCCCCGGGCCAGCCGGTGCTGTGGTGGTCGCCCGACCCGCGCGCGGTGCTCTTTCCCGAGGAGTTCCGCCGCACCCGCAGCCTCGCCAAAACGCTGCGCAACGGCGGCTTCAGCACCTCGGTCGACCGCGACTTCGAGGCGGTCATCGACGGCTGCGCCGCGCCCCGCACCGCGAGCCCCGGCACCTGGATCACTTCCGACATGCGCACCGCCTACCTGGCGCTCCATCGTCTCGGCTACGCCCACAGTATCGAAGCCTGGCGCGACGGCTCCCTCGCCGGCGGCCTCTACGGCGTGCGCTTCGGCGGCGTGTTCTTCGGGGAGTCGATGTTCAGCGCGGTGCGCGACGGCTCCAAGGTGACGCTCGCCCATCTCGTGGCTTTGTGTCTGCGCAACAGCATCGCGGTCATCGACTGTCAGCTGTACTCGCGCCACCTGGGGAGCCTCGGTGCCCGCACCATTCCACGCAGCCAGTTCCAGCGGCTGCTGCGCGAGCAGACCTCGCTCCCGCCGGCACCGCTCGTGTGAGCCTTAAATTGCCACGGGAGCGGCCTTTGTGCTCCAATTCGCGCCCCCGAAGTCGTTTAAGGCTCCTGTGTCCAAAGAAGACGCGATTCAGATGGAAGGCGAGGTCGTCGAGACCCTGCCGAACACGACTTTTCGGGTGAAGCTCAAGAACGGCCACGTCGTGACCGCACACATCTCGGGCAAGATGCGCAAAAACTACATCCGCATCCTGACCGGCGATGCCGTCACCGTGGAGATGACCCCCTACGACCTCACCAAGGGCCGCATCATCTATCGGGGTCGCTGAGGCGCGCGGCGCAGCCGCCAAAAATCACACTTTTTGGCGGCGGCCGACGGAGTGCTGTCCGCCGAAATCGCTTCCTGCGATTTCGGCCGTGAACTACACGACTTCCGGCACCTGCGCCGGCTCAAAGTGCAGCACCAGCTCCGAGCCGTCCTCCTTGACGGAGACGCTCACGTGCCCGCCGCGCGCCAGCCGCCCGAACAGCAGCTCCTCGGCGAGCGGCCGCTTGATGTACTCCTGGATGGTGCGCGCCATCGGCCGCGCACCCATCTTCGGATCGTAGCCCTTCCTGGCGACCCAGGCGCGCGCCGCGTCATCGAGCGTGATCGACACGCCCTTCTGCTCGAGCTGCGCTTCCACCTCGAGGATGAGCTTGTCCACCACGCGCTCGATGGTGGCACCGTCGAGCGAGGCGAACTGGATCACCGCGTCGAGCCGGTTGCGGAACTCGGGGCTGAAGATGCGGCGGATCGCTTCCATGCCGTCGGTGGTGTTGTCGGCGTGCGTGAAGCCGATGGCTGTGCGGGCCATCTCCTGCGCGCCGGCATTGGTCGTCATCACGATGATGACGTGGCGGAAGTCGGCCTTGCGGCCGTTGTTGTCGGTCAGCGTGCCGTGATCCATCACCTGCAGCAGCAGGTTGAACACGTCCGGGTGCGCCTTCTCGACCTCATCGAGCAGCAGCACGCAGTGCGGATGCTTGGCGATCGCCTCGGTGAGGAGCCCGCCCTGATCGAAGCCGACGTAACCGGGGGGCGCGCCGATCAGGCGCGACACGGTGTGGCGCTCCATGTACTCCGACATGTCGAAGCGCAGGAACTCGACGCCCATGGCGATGGCGAGCTGGCGCGTGACCTCGGTCTTGCCGACGCCGGTGGGGCCCGCGAACAGGAAGCTGCCGACGGGCTTGCGTGACTCGCCAAGCCCCGAGCGCGCCATCTTGATGGCCGAGCCGAGCGCCTCGATCGCCTTGTCCTGCCCGAAGATCACGAGTTTCAGGTTGCGCTCGAGGTTCCTGAGGACCTCTTTGTCGGAGACCGACACGCTCTTCGCCGGGATGCGCGCCATGCGCGCCACCACGTCCTCGATGTGGCGCACCTGGACCACCGGCTCGCGCTCGGCGACCGGCTTCAGGCGCGCGCGCGCGCCGGCCTCGTCCACCACGTCGATGGCCTTGTCGGGCAGATGCCTCTCATTGATGTGGCGGGCGGCGAGCTCGGCGGCGGCCCGCAGCGCGTCGTCTGCGTAGGTAATGCCGTGGTGCTCCTCGAAGCGGGGCTTCAGGCCGAACAGGATGTCGATGGTCTCGGCTACCGAAGGCTCGACCACGTCGATCTTCTGGAAGCGCCGTGCGAGCGCGTGGTCCTTCTCGAAGATGCCGCGGTACTCATTGTAGGTGGTCGAGCCGATGCAGCGGATCTCGCCGTTCGAGAGCACCGGCTTGATGAGGTTGGAGGCGTCCATTACGCCGCCGGAGGCGGCACCGGCACCGATCACGGTGTGGATCTCGTCGATGAACAACACCGCGCCGGGGAGCTTCTTGAGCTCGGCGATCACGCCCTTCAGACGCTTCTCGAAATCGCCGCGGTACTTGGTGCCGGCGATGAGCGCGCCCATGTCGAGCGCGAAGATGGTGCAGTCCGCGAGCACCTCGGGCACCTTGCCTTCGACGATCAGGCGCGCCAGCCCCTCCGCGATCGCGGTCTTGCCGACGCCGGCCTCACCGACGTAGAGGGGATTGTTCTTGCGGCGCCGGCACAGGATCTCGATGGTGCGCTCCACCTCGAGCTTGCGGCCGATGAGCGGATCGATGCGACCCTCCTGCGCCAGGCGGTTGAGATTGGTCGTGTACTTCTCGAGCGCGCTGCCGCCCTCGCTGTCGCGCTCGGCGTCCGGCTGGCCGTCCTCCTTGTCGGTCTTCTCCTCGGCGATCTTCGAGAGCCCGTGCGAGATGTAGTTGACGACGTCGAGCCGCGTGACGTGCTGGCGGTTCAGGAGGAACACCGCGTGGCTCTGCTTCTCGCTGAAGATGGCGACCAGTACGTTGGTCACCCCGACCTCTTTCTTGCCGCTCGACTGCACGTGGAACAGCGCCCGCTGCAGCACGCGCTGGAAACCGAGGGTCGGCTGCACCTCGCGCTCCTCGCCCTCCTCGAGGCGCGGGGTCGACTGCTCGATGTGCTCCTTGAGCTCATCGCGCAGCTTCGCGAAGTCGACACCGCACGAGCGCAGTACTTCGCGCACCTTCGGGGTGTCGAGGATGGCGAGCAGCAGGTGCTCGACCGTCAGGTACTCGTGACGCGCCTCGCGCGCCTTGTGGAAGGCGTCGTTGAGGCAGTATTCCAGTTCGTTCGACAGCACTTTAGGCGCGCCTCCGGTTCAGGCCTCTTCCAGGGTGCACATCAGCGGATGCTGATGGTCGCGGGCGTAGGTCGTCACCTGCGCCACCTTAGTTTCGGCAATCTCATATGTGAAGACCCCGCAAACGCCCTTACCCTTGGTATGCACCTCGAGCATGATGCGCGTTGCGGTGGGCCGGTCCAGGCCAAAGAACTTTTCCAGCACGTCGACCACAAACTCCATAGGGGTGTAATCGTCATTGAGCAGCACGACCCGGTACAAAGGGGGTTGTTTGACCTCCGGTTGCGCCTCCTCGACGGCGATGCCGGAGTCGGGACGGACCGGATGCTGCTCGGGCATGGCCTTCTTTATAGGGGTCGCGAAACGGCAACACAAGAGCGTGACAATGTCGAGTGCATACTCCTGCAGAAACAATTGCTTGAGAGCGCGAGCAGCGCGCCCGTATGATTGCGCGGGCGCTCCACGGACGCCCTCGCGCGGCGGGTGTTCCGCGCGCGCCGAGAACACCGGATAAGCTGCGCTAAGCCCATGCTTTTGGCCCCATGAACGCCGCATCCTGGCTCGAAGGTCTGCCGCCTCCGGCCCGCTGGCGGGCACTGCTGCTCGCCGAGGGGCCGCGCTTTGCGACGTGGTTTCTCGCGCTCGCCCTCGGTGTGCAGGCGGCCCTCATTGTGACCGATCTCGCCGGCGGCGACCGCGGCACGCACTCAGCCGCGGCGCCACCGCGTCCGGGCGGGCCGGCACGCATGGTCGATGTCGCCACGATCGCCAACGCGCACCTCTTCGGCACCGCCCCCGTACCGAAGGCGGACGACGCCGACGCGCCGGCCTCGAGCGTTGCGCTGATCCTCACCGGAATCATCGCCGGCAATGATCCACAAAGCGGGCTCGCGATCCTGGGACCGAATGCACAGACCGCGAAAGTGCATGCGGTCGGCGACACGGTGGTCGGCGGGGTGAAGCTCCATTCGGTATATGCCGACCGCGTCATCATCGACCGCAACGGGCAGCTCGAGTCCCTGACGCTCCCCCGGCAGGTGACCGGGGCCGCGCCCGCGCCCTCGGCGGCCGCCCTCCCCACCCAGAGCCCGGTCGTCGACCGCATGCGCAAGGCGCTCACCGAGCAGCCCGGGCTGATCGCGGACCTGCTGCGGCCCCAGGCGGTCATGGAAGGGGACAAGGTCAAGGGTTTCCGCGTCTATCCAGGCCGCAATCGTCTCGCCTTCGCCCGCCTCGGACTGCGGCCGGGAGACGAGGTGATCGCCATCAACGGCACGCCGCTCGATGACCAGGACCGCGGTCAGGCGATCCTGGGCACCCTCACCAGTTCGTCCGAAGCGCGGGTCACCGTGATCCGCAACAACCAGCAGCAGGACCTGACGCTCAATATCGCCCAGGTCGCGCAGGAAGCCGAAACGGCCACCGGCCTGCAACCGGGCCCCTTCAGCGGCGGGCCGGGCCTGGGTGGCAACGGCGGCAACGGCGCGCCGGCGCAGCTGCCGCCACAGCCGGGTGCCCTCGGCCCGGACGCGACCACAACCGTTCCGGGGACAGCGCCCCCGGCACCGGTGCCGCCTCCGGAGCAGCCGGAAGGCACTACTCCGCCACAAGGCAGTCAATAGCTGGAGCGCGTTGTTCCCGGGGGACCAATTCAGTGAACCGCCTTCGCCCATTCGCCCTGTGCGCGCTCGCCGTCGTGCTCTCGGGTTCGCTCGCCACCGCGCAGCCGGCCCAGCGCATCACGCCGAACTTCAAGGACGCCGACATCACGCAGGTCGCCGAGGCGGTCGCGGCCGCGACCGGCAAGAACTTCATCATCGACCCGCGGGTGCGTGCCCAGGTGACGATGCTGTCCTCGACGGCCATGACGCCGGAT
>Ga0210394_10001737_pt1 | contig 33018 bp, 33 predicted proteins | sample IncBWC12MmetaG_FD_160121 | JGI IMG/M metagenome (GOLD analysis project Ga0210394, IMG submission 160121) | Forest soil microbial communities from Barre Woods Harvard Forest LTER site, Petersham, Massachusetts, United States - Inc-BW-C-12-M | ecosystem: Environmental > Terrestrial > Soil >... | reverse complement strand
GTGAATTTCAATTGCCTTCGCGCCGACGCGACCGGTGTGCACACCAGCGCTGATATTTCCGGCTGCAAAGTGGCCGACGGAGAAAAACCTCAAGGCCTGAGCAAGTCTCTCCATCAACTGAAGCCGGATGCCAACGCCAAGCAAGCTACAAAAGAAGCAGAGCAGCAAGCCAAAGACGATCTGAAATCAATCGGCGGCTAGCTAGTATTTGGGAAATTGACCACTCGGCCTCACGAGAGCGCCCGTAAACAACTCGAGCATGAATCGGAGTGTAAGAATAGTCTTCGCGGTATTCGGATCATTACTGTTGATTGCCAACCACTACGTCGTCGCCCGGTGCCGAGACAGACGCCACAGGCATGAGGAACATGCATCCGAGAAGAGTGATGAGGTATGCAAATTTATTCATCGGGTGCTCCACAGTTGTTGAAGTTAAGTAGGCGGGCATTGACACTGGTGCAATCACCAAGATAAATCTTTCAGTAGTTTCGCTACGCTGAGTTAGCGCGTGCTTCGGATTTTAGGATGCCTTCTAGTTCTCCGGGATCGAAAGCGAGGTGCGTGGCGTCTTCGCGACTCAAGGAGCCTTGCGTAATGAGCCGGGCTAATGACGCTTCCAGGCTGAACGAGCCTTTCTTTTTGGTAAGCGTGATTTCCTGCCGCAGATACTGAAGAGCGTTGTGACGAATGTGTTGGCGAGCACCAAATCCGATCATCAGGAGCTCGGCGACGGGCATTTGGCCGCCGCCCGTTACCGGCACAAGAATCTGATTCAGAACGGCGGCGAGAGCCATGGCCAACTCCTGCCGGATCGTATTTTGCCGCTCCACGGGAAACGAATCAGAGACCCGGCCAATCGTTGTCGCAACGTCCGTGGTATGCAAAGTGGAAAGAACTAAATGACCAGTCTCCGCCGCGGCCACGGCAATCCGCATGGTTTCAGGATCGCGCATTTCGCCCACGACTAGAACGTCAGGCGCCTGGCGCAAAGCCGCACGCAGCGCGGTGGGGAAATCCGGAGCGTCCGTACCGATTTCCACCTGCTCCACGATGCTATGAATGTGCTTGTGTTCGTATTCGATGGGATCTTCGATAGTGACGATATGGCGAGATTCGTTTTTATTGATCTCGTTAACAAGCGCTGCGAGCGTGGTGGTTTTGCCGGCTCCTGCCGGACCTCCGATCAACACCAGCCCTCGCGGCAAGTGAGCGAGAGCTTCCACCGGCGGAGGAAGATGTAGATCGGGCAGGGAAGGGACCTTCGCGGGCAACGCTCGCACGGCCGCCGCGGCGTTGTTACGTTCACGATGTAGATTGATTCGGAAACGTCCGAGACCGGGAACCCGGTAGGACGAATCAGCGATCTGCGTTTTTCGGTAAAGTTGCAAGGCGTGAGATGTGAGCGCAGGCAGAACCGCGGCTTCAATTTCAGCGCCGTCGAGCGATCCGGATTCGAGCTGGCGTATTTTCCCTTCAAAGCGTAAACACGGCGGGGCATTCGGAACCAAAAGCAAATCGCTCCCACCCTGTTGAGCCAGTGCGGTGAGCCAACGATCGAGAAGCCGCGTGGCGGACAAATCCGAGAGAGTCACCTCGCGATCGTCGTTGAGATCGCTTACGATTCGATTGAGTTCCGGCGATTCGGCCATGCCCACTCCACCACGTGACAGTATATGACGCCGCGCGTCTTTATGGATTTTACGCTTAAGCAGTACGAATCGGCGCTGGCGGCACAACGATCTCAACAAGTCCAGTTGCCACGTCGTACACGAGGCCTGATATAAGCCAGGTGCCCGGCAATGCCGGAACCGCCCGCAGCGCAACAACGTCGGCGGCAACCGCCGCGCGGGGATCGGTGACCGCTTTTTTCTTGAGTTCACCCTCTTGTATTTGGAAATAGGCTGCCAGCAGGGCGGGGTCGCGAGCCAAACGAGTGATGCCGCAATCGGTGTGCTGAAGCACGATCATCTGAAACTCCCCGCCGCCTCCCGGAATCTTTCCGGCAACCTCACCGATTCGTCCGAGTAGACTCAACTGCTGCAACAGACCCGGGGTGATTCGTCCACCGATATTGCGCAGCACGACGGCCTCGCCCGGTTGAATTCCCAGGACATGAGCCGGATCCACACGCATATCAGCGCAACCGATGATGATCGCTTTTACCTTGGGCATCGCCTGCGGAAGCGAGGGCATTAGTGTGCCCGCAGCGGACTGTTTAACAGCAAATTCCTTGTTACGTTGTAACAAGTTATCGAGAGTGTTCATGCTGATTCCCCTGAGGTTGTTCTTTACAGCGGAATTGTAAAGTTTTCAGCTCGCTAACGATTCGATTTAGTTCCGGCGATTCGGCCATCCCCACTCCGCAGAGTGAAAGTATATGACGCGACGCCAAGCAAGTCGAGCCACGCAACGCCGATTGGCTGAATGTCACTCGCTCTGGCCAATGACCGCGAACTTGCTGGTTTTATTGTCAGGGAAGAGAAACTCGTATTCCTGAGTTGACTCATAAGCCGTCTGATGCTGATCTTTGACCAGTTTGGCCTTGTAGTCGCCAAGGGCCAATAATCCACCTCTGGTGAATCCCGCAAGCTGATACTTCTTTGCGTTGATGACGACATCCAGCCCGTTCGTACCGGGCCCGGCGTAAATATTGTACGATGAAGTCACACGGACATTGATCGAGTAGTCATCCGGCGCTGGTGCTGCCGGGGCGAGCGTGGCGAGTAGTAGCAGGACGAACAGTGTTGCCCTCTTCATAGTCCCTCCGTTAATGATCTCTGGCATATACTCCGTGCCATTGGGCATCCTCGCATAAGACGTGAAGTAACGATGCCAGGGTACTAAGACGCACGTAAAAGATGAGCTTTGGAGAGGTGGTTCGTGAGGAACCTGTTTTTGCAGCGTCGGCGAACGCTACGGCGTTGGAACGTTCGTACCGTGCGTGCTGTTTTTGCGACGCTGGCCGTCAGCATGATTTTTACTACGTCGGCCTTTGCGTCCGTGACAGCAGCCCAGAAACCGGGCCCAGTGACTGGCGTCATTGATGGTGTGACGCTCGAAGGCGGCCAATATTTCGTGCACGCCTGGGCTTGCCAGGAGGGCAATCGCGGCTCGATCAGTATCAACATATATGCGAACCACCCGGCGGGCGCTAAGCCCCCTGGAACGTACGTGATGGCAGACACGGCCAACCTCGAGAACGAGCCTGCCGTTGACCACGAGTGCCATGACGCCGAGGGAGGCACGCACAGGTTCCATACCGCCCTGCCCAACCAACTTCTGAGAACGTACCAGAACAAAAAAATCTACGTACATGGTATCGCGGTCGCGGGCAATGTCGACAACGCCTTGCTTGCTGGCTCGGGAAAGTTTTTGTTTCCGGCTCCCAAGTGGCCGCCCGATCCGCCCACGCCCAATTTTCTGGACGGCGCGCGAGTGGCGGCGTTCGACACGCAGAAAGAGTCGTGCGAGCAGATCGATATTCCGGATGCCGCAGCTCGCGCTTTCAAAGACTACAAGGGAATCGTGCACCTGATTGCTTCGCACTATGTAACGCGCGCGGGTCTCGGAGCTACTCTCGAAACCGCGAAACACAATTGCGAAATAGTTTACAAATCGGCGCACGACGCAAATATTTCCGCTTTCAACGACGCCACCTGGCTGAATTCGTTTTACAACGTTGACGGCAAACGTATCGTCGCGCTCGGACACATGGAATACCACGGCTGGGATCACCCCGGCATGTGCGCGCAGAAAACCGACACGGCCTCCTGTTGGTACAACGTGGACACCTACAATTTGTCCGACGATGGCGGCTATCATTTTTCCAGGCCGAAACCTCCGGGAAATTATTTCCTCAGCCTTCCGGTTAAATACGAAGTGAATCAGGGCCCGCAAGGTTACAGCGTTAACGCGAACGTTATAAAAGTTGGCGAGTGGTATTACGATGAAGTGTACGCGTGGGCCTGGCCTCCAAATTGCGGCGATGGAAAAGGAAAGAAACCGTGCCTGGTTCAGGATGGCGCGTGCGCGATTCGCACGTCAAATATTCTGGACTCTGCTTCATGGCACGGCTGGGACGGCAAAGATTTTACCGTCGAGTTCGTGGACCCGTACCGAGCAGCGGTCGCAAATCCGAAAGCGCATGTTTGCGCGCCGGTTCCATACCTGGACTACAGCACCGGAATCAACTATCACGCAGCGTCTCATCTTTTTATAGCTACGTTGTGGAATCAAGGCTCAGCGGGATGGGGGCCGCAAGGCGTCTATTTTACGACCTCGCCGGATTTCATTCATTGGAGCAAGCCCGAGCTGGCCATGACGCAGAATCAAATGCTCAGGCGCGAGCCGGAAGGAAATTGGTCCTACGCATATTTTTCGCTGATCGATCCAAAATCCAGCGATTCCAGTTTCATGACCATCAGCGACACTCCATACTTGTATTACGTGCGCATGGACGGCAACCACCCGCCCTATCAGCGCGTCCTGTTTCGCCAAAAAATAAATCTGGATTGGTTAACTCCACTGCATCCGAAGCCACCGTCGCCAGCGCACCCGAAACCAGCGGCGCCTCCGCCGTCGCGTCCGAAGCCAGTGCCTGCTTCAGCCGCAAATCAAGCCAACTAAATGAGGGCGCATCGGTGGGTGGCCGGCCATGCCGCTCGGCACTAATATCAATCCCGATGCTCAATCGCCGGGTTGACGCTCGCGGCCGGGTTACGAAGAGACGACGGGATGATAAGATCTCCGCCCGTGAGGGATTCCTTCTTTGATCGGTTCGAGGGGAGCTCACCCCTATTCTGGGCCGTCCTTGTGCTTCTACTCGCCCTGAACTTTTGGTTCGATTACTACCATCCGCCCGGATTCACAATTGATGTTGTCATAGTGATGGTTCTGGCGATTGCGTATAAACCCCCGCGCGAGCCAGACTAGCGAGCAGATGTTGCCGTTGAATAAAACTGCAAGGAGGCTCGATATGAGGCTAGCTTTTCTTTTTCTACTTGTCACGCTGACTGCAGCCGCTCAAACGCCGGAGGGTAGCCCTCCCGTAACTGACTCCGAGAAAATGGCGGACGCGCTCAGAGCCGCGCCCACTTTTATTACAAAGGATGCGACGATTCTCGACTGGCCGGCGACGAAGGGTGGTGAGTATCGCGTATTGCGAAAGGGAACCAGTGAGTGGAACTGCCTTCCGGCGTTCCCCGGTTATTCGCACGACGAGCCGGGATGTTTTGATGCGGCCTTCATGCTGTGGATCAAAGAAAGCTTAGCCGGACTCGAACCTCACATCGACAGAGTCGGGATTGCTTATATGTACGCGGGAGCGTGGGTGCCGAACAAGTCGGGCGATTCTAACACGCCGAGAGGTGAAGACTTTCACGTCGGCCCGCACATTATGATCGTGAGTCCGCATGAAAATCAGAAAGAGATACAGTCGTTTAATCATGACGGGTCGAATGGCATGCCGTACGTCGCACACCTGCCAAACGGGACCGACCTCTATCTGGTGATTCCATTGCACCAAGCGGACGAGAAATGAATCGCCCTGAGAGGACACGAATTCACTCCCGATAGAAATTCGTTGAACTGAGCGCGTCCCTCGCTTAGACCCCTGGCGTCTTGTTCTGTTACTTCTTTGGGCGCGACTCTGGTGGAACCATGCCTGCTACGCGGTAGTACACCGTTAGCTGGCCGTAGATTTCTCCGGAATGCTCGACGAAGCCATAGGCGAAATCGCTGATCCGGGTTTGTTCATTCCCGAAGGGATCGACGACGATGTCGGACATGCCTTTGTCGCCTTTTGCTTTGATGGCTGCGGCGCCGTCAGCAAATGATTTCTTCACGTAGGCGACTACGTCAGCTTTGGTTTTAAATGTCTCGGGCTTGGGATCGTCCATCGCGGGCATTTTCTCGCCGCGGACTGCGTTGATGAAAAATTCGTTCGCGTGAGCGGCATGGATCAGTCGCTGCGCAAAGGTTCCGATGGTGGGAGCCGGCTTGTAACTATATTTGTCTTCGGGGAAATCTTCGGCCATCGCGATTAGTTTGCGTCCGATATCGTTCCACTGTTCGAGCACAGCTTCAGACGCGCTCGGCGCGGGCTTGGGCGCCGCGTTTTGTTTCTGCATGTCTTGCGAGTGTGCTGACGTAACCAAAACACCGGCGGCAAAGATCGTTGCTACGAGCAAACGTAGGCAATTCATTTTCAGTGCGTGCATCTTTACAGGCTTCATGGCGATTCCTCCAGTGAGTAGCCCCGGCGCATCTTACAGGAATTTCGGGGAGACGAGAACCATCTTTCGATTTGGCATCAGCGCGAGAATCTAAAATACCGCGCGTTTTCAACTCGCGCGCGTGTTCTGTGGAGAGCGAGCCAGCGCCCAGGAGCCTCCCCATAGCGCGATGGCGATGAAAAGGCTGGACCACTCGTCGGGGGCGCGCGGGCCGCTTCCACCGTAAAGCCCAAAAAGAGTTCTGGGAAGATGAAGCGTGAAAACCCAAATCGCGAACATCAGGCCGATACAGATTGCACCCCAACGTAGCTGAATGTTAAGGCCGATGCTTATGCCGGCTACAATGAAATCGGCGCCGAAGAACGCGATCCAAAAAACGTGCCAGGGAATCCACGGAGGAATCAGCGTGCCGATGGGGGCGAGAGCGAGGAAATGGTCCACTCCAAACACCATGAGGGAAACTGCGAGCAGGTAGCGACTCGCGCGCGCCAGCCAGCTCGGCGTCGCGTCCGAGCCTGGTAAGAGCCAGGCGAGAGCGGCGATCGAGAGTGGTTCAAACACGCCTGTGCGAGAACTTATGCTGCTAAGGTTTGTGGTGTAACGCGGCACTTCCAAAATTAAAGCGTACAAGAATAGCAGAGTGCCCAGCGCCATCGCGGCCGCTCGCGCAGTGCGCTTAAACAGAAGGCCCACGCCGCAGGCCGCCAGGAGCGGTCCTATTATTCTTCCGAAGCTGTCGGACTGAATGAGCGATCCCTGCAGCGAGCCTGTGCATAGAAATGTCTGAGTGCCCAACCCGATGATTGCGAAGGCAAACAATATGTAGCCCGAGCGCAGCAGTGTATCCGCCGCCGGCGCGAGCGGTATTGTTTCGTTCGAGACTGCGTCGTGCACGTCCACTTCCTTTGTGACCACGCCGAACTCACGGTTATTCAGATTGCAGGGAAGAGAAGTTAGATTACTCGTTGGTTCGCTACAATGACCACTCTTGCGCGAGACGTTATGACCACTCTTGGTGTGGTAGAGTCAGCCACAGCCCGAAAGGATCATATGCGTTTCATAACGTCGGCCCTTATCGTAACGTTTGTCTTATTGGCTTTGACCTTCGGCACTCGCGCGCAACAGTCTCAGACTTCTCCAACTCCCTCCGCGGCATGGGACAACAATCCATTGATCACCGTTCAGAAAGAGGGCGGAGACCCAGCTCGTAAAGGCGACGTGAAGATTGAGTTCTACGGACACGATGCATTCAAGATCACGTCTCCGAAAGGTTTGACGGTACTGACCGATCCGTGGCGAAATGATTCGACAGGCGCGTATCCCAAGTGGTTCCTGAATGATTTTCCCGCTCTCCGGGTCGACATCGTAATTTCCACTCACGCCCATTTTGACCACGATGCCGTCGAGCGGCCGAACGGACTGATGGTTCTCGAGCGTCTGGTTGGGCAGTTTAAGCTCGGCGATATTGAAATAACAGGCCTGGCCGACAAACACCAATGTGATTCCGGCTCCGCGGACTCCCGCTCTAAGACCTGTCCGCCAAACAACGTGATCGGGTTCGATAACGCGATTCAAATCATCCAGACCGGCGGACTGCGGATCGCGATCTGGGGCGACAATCGCACAGTACCGGATCCCTCTCTCGATCATTATTTAACAAATATTGACGTGCTAATTCTTCCGGTCGAGACAGTCCTCTCGCGTGCTGAGGTGGACGCCATCGTTCGGAAATACGATCCTAAAGCTATAATTCCAGCCCACTATTTTCTCAACGGTTTGACGACCGACATCTCCGATCTGGAATCGGCCGGTGGATGGGTAAGTGATCAGGAGAAAGTTCATCCCGCGGATGTTCGCCGCCGCGATAGTGCGGAGCTAACGCTTAATACAGCTGCGCTGAAGGGAGCCCACCCCCGGGTCTATTACTTCGGCAACCACTTCCAGAAGAAGTAGTTTATCAGCGCCCAGAAGTATAGGTTCCTGTTGCGTAGTGTCTCTAATCAAGATATGGCAATACGATGGAAGGTGGTTTTACCGGTCTTTGGTCTGATCGTTTTCGCGGGAATTAGCTGGCATTCTTATCCTAACCCTCTCGAAGGCAATGCTGTTGGACGCTATTTCTATGTGTGGTCAACTATTCGTCTTGATTCGCATCCGTGTCCTGAGCGCCCTCCGGAACCGTGCGACGCAACAAAAGACCCTTGCGTGTCATGGGGGATGGAGGATGCTGGCCTCTGGCATCCCCCGCAAGGCTTGAACGAATAGTCGCGTTTTGCGCTTCGCCCACATTCTTCATCGGTCTTTTTACTACAGCCGTTCCTGGTAAATACGGCATGAAGCAAATCGTGAGTTTTATGATTTCGATGCCGCTTTTAATTTTCGGCTGGTTCTACTTTGTCGGGCGCATCGTTGACCGGTGGAGTTACAAACGTTCCGACTAGCCAACATCTTTCACACTTGCGAGAAAGGGTTCAAGAACGATTTCCACATTTCCGAGATTTCCACAACGAAAAACGTTTGGAGTGTAGTTGACTGATTTTGCGCGTGGAGTTACAACCGTTTTGTTAAAGCATTCGATTCATCTGAGTCTTGAAAACACGGCAAGCGAAAGCTTAACGAGTTACGCAGGACGAAGGCGATAGAACAGCTTCGACATAGTTCGGAATGGTACGGCAACACGGCAAAGCTCAGGGTGTGGTCAGTGGTTTGCTACGCCTGCTTTCCTCAAGCGAAAGCTTGATGAGACGCGCGACGCAAATCACAGACTGGCCCAGCGGCGAACGTCGTGGCTAGCTTGTCCCCGTAAAACGGGAGAACGCTCAGCAGCTGATATCTTTCGAAACTGAAGGGAAGGGGCGAGCAATCGCCCCTTTTCTTTTAGTAGGAGATGTTCCGGCCGCTTTGCGGCCTCTTCCCTAGGCTCGGCTCGCCGTCGACCTGGGCGTCCCCCAAAGTTTCAGTCGACTGACTCCAGTGCAGGGTTCGCCGTTTGCTATTCCCGGCCAAACCGTTGCCAATAGCATGCCATTCGGTATCGTGGACACCGGCGCGTTCGTTTACGCCGCGTTCACTGCCACCAATCAGATTGCGGCATTCTCCATCGACAGCGCGACCGGTGCTCTCGCGCCCGTGGCAGGCTCGCCGTTTTCAGACGAACGGAATCCCGCTGTGCTCGCGCTGGCAGACAAATTCCTTTATGCGGTGAATGAAACAGACGGCAGCATTTCCGGGTACAGCATAAGTTCCAGCAGCGGCGGGCTTACACAAATTCCTGGTTCGCCTTTTGTGTCGGACAGCGCGGCGCTCGCGGGCGATCCCACCGGGAAATATTTGTATGACCGCACATACGAAGGTATCCTGGACTTCGATATCAATCCGGATACGGGCGAACTCACTCCGGGCGTTGCGAGTTTATCGAATGACGGAAGTCTCTTGTTGACCGTTGTGCAGCTACCTTCATTAACCGCGCAGTAGGCGGCCGCTACAAATTTCAGAAGATTCTCGCGGGGACTGAAAAATTTGCTGCAGGGTTGACCCTTGCGGACAATCCGTGTTATTCCGGAGAATGGTTTTGCATCCGGCGCATCGAGGTCACCTTGACGGTCATCCAATCCCTGGAGTTTATCCCGCTCACGTTACCGTCAAGGCAGGAATGGCGTCTATGTTATTCCCATCGACGCTAAGCGAGTTCGCGAGGCGAGCGCCCAGTCGTTCGGCTAACAGTTATTTTTCAAGTACCGAGGAAATTCAAAGGAGACGTTTATGGCGACGACAAAAGTTGGAATAGCACCAATGAAGGTGGCGCAGGTTCCCAAGCCGGGAGGCGATTTCGAGATCGTCGAGCGCGAGATTCTTAAGCCGCAAGCAGGACATGTGCGCGTGAAGGTGCAGGCTTGCGGTGTTTGTCACAGTGACGTGCTTACGAAAGACGGGCTGTGGCCGGGAATTCAGTATCCGCGCGTTCCGGGACACGAAATCGCCGGCATCATCGATGAACTCGGTGAGGGTGTTACGGTGTGGAAGAAGGGGCAGCGCGTCGGCGTTGGATGGCACGGCGGGCATGACGAAACATGTCTGTACTGCAGGCGCGGAGATTTTCGCAATTGCGTGAATATGAAAATTCCAGGCATCAGCTATGACGGAGGCTATCAGCAATACATGGTGGCTCCCGCGAACGCGCTGGTGGCCATGCCGGATAGTCTGGGTAACGTGGAAGCGGCTCCGTTGCTCTGCGCCGGAATTACCACCTACAACGCGTTGCGCCACAGCGGCGCGATGCCCGGCGACCTTGTTGCAATTCAGGGCATTGGCGGTCTGGGCCATCTGGGAATTCAATTCGCGAACAAGTTTGGATATAAGGTGGCGGCGATCGGGCGCGGATCGGAAAACGCGGCGCTCGCAAAAAGACTTGGAGCGACCGTTTACATCGATAGCCAAGCAACGAAGCCAGCAGAAGAATTGCAAAAATTAGGCGGCGCACAAGCAATTCTGGCGACAGCGCCAAGTTCGAAAGCGATGTCCGAACTGATCGACGGCCTGGGGCCTAACGGCAAACTTATCGTGATAGGCGCGACGTTTGATCCTATCGAGGTCGCACCCGTACAGCTCATCAACGGAAGTCGAACGATTCAAGGTTGGGCCTCCGGAACACCCGCGGACGAGGAAGATACGCTGCAGTTCGCCGTACTAAGCGGCGTGCGTCCAATGATTGAAACATATCCACTCGAAAAAGCAGGCGAAGCTTACGCGCGCATGATGAGCGGCAAGGCACAGTTCCGCGTGGTTCTAACCATGTGAAGCTGGGCCAGCACGCGGTACGAGTGGCGGACGCGATCGCGCGGGCCATCGCTTACGCCATCGTCGTTTTATGGGAAGCTTTGCGCTCTCAATCAAACTGTTTCGCAACTCCCGATTCGTTGGCTTACTGGTGATTTGAGTACGGAGCCGCTCCTCCGGCAAACGGGAGTTGGGAAACCAAAATTTGACATCTAACTGCCGAGGCCCCTCTTAGCCCGGCGTTAGAATAAGCGAGCCGGGAAACGCGGTGAGGTGGAATGCGCGATTGGATTTGGTAGGATGAACTCATTAGGTTCCAGGCTGGGTTTTCTAATTCGCCAGCGAAGCTTTCAAATTGCGCTGGCTCTTTGGGTACTGATCAGCGTGGCGGCCGTGCTTCTGTGTCATGGGACGATGCCGCTACCAATTGGGCCGCATCCAGACAAGCCAGCAGCGATGGTGATTTCGAGTTCGATCGCGCTGCTTTTTCTGGCGCTCGAAATAGGGCTCGTTGCGCTGATTACGCGGCGGCGTGCGTTGCCGGATCTAGCAGCACGCGCGCCCGATTGTGGCGTCGCGTTACGCGAGACAATTGCTTTGTGGCTCTACGGCGCTTTGGTGCTTCTGATAGGGCGCTTTATCGGTCTACATTTTTTTGGTGAAAGCATTGCGATGCATCTGAACGGGTCCCTCGTGGGCGCGACGCGCGTGCAGTCGCCGGTCGAGGCATACACCTGGGCGGCGTATAACGCCACTTTGATCGCGCTGGTTCCGTATGTCGTGTTTCGGATGCGTGGATACTCGAATCAGCAATTGAATTTGACGTCGTCTGACTTGAAGAGCGACGTAATCGTAATCGCAGTGGTGCTGGCAATTGGCTGCTTCATGGACCTAACACTAGACGGGAATGTTCTTAAACTGACGCATCACCAGCAAATGGTCGGCGGCCTGTTGTCGTTTGTTTTGCATCTCTTCGGCACCGATCTCCCGGTTATGATTTTCATTTATTCCGTTCTCATGCCGCGGTACGCGACATTGACCGCCCCGGTCACGGCGTTTCTGCTGGGTGCGGCGAGCTATCCGGCTATGCACGTTTTCGAATCCTGGACGCGCTACGACTCGCTGGCGCATTCCGTGCTGTCGGTAATCGTTGTGTTCCTGTTTTTCTTTCCTCCAGGCCTGATGAAATCGTTTCTAACACTACGCACAGGGAACGCATGGGTGCACGTCTGGGCCTTCCACGCCGTCTCACCTCACGTCACAGTTGATACTCGTTTGATCGTCCGCGACTTCAATATTCCGTGAAATGCGATGCGGGCCGGAGCCACGGCCTGAAGTTTCACGGGGTCTTTCCCGTCGACCAGGACAAACATCCGCTGGCGATATTGATCCGCTGTTTCTTACATGTTCAGCACCCTCCAAAACCTTTCGTTGAAACGGGCAATTTTAGACAAGTAGCGCCCAACGCGTCATAAGCTCGATGATTTCGCCAGCAAGAGTCGCGCAAATGACATGGACCTGCCGATGCGTAGGCTCGCTGACCAGATGCACGAGAACGAGCGGCAAGCACAATTCCATGGTGCGGGCCTTGGACGTTTCACTGTCGGCTATTCAATCGGGAAATCGCGCCGTTAAAGAGAGGCGAGAAAATTAGATGATCCAGCGAAGGATTCTGACTGACTGAACGCGGGGCGCAGGCTGCGCGATTTGTTCACTAGCACTCGACCCTTCCCCGAGGGGCGTGCGAGTAGTCGATCGCTTCGGAAAGTTCGATGTAGATAAGGATACATAACTTGAAGAAGTGAGCGAAAAAGTGATGTGCTACCTTTTCAAATTGTCAGTATCGAATTGCCTTGGAGGAGCCAACTATGAAAGCGCCCAAGGAAAAGTTAAATCGATAGTGGAGACGTACCCGTTGGCTGATGCTCCGAAGGCGTATCAGCCTGTCGTCGATGGCAAGGCGCGCTTCCGCGCCGTCCTGACGATGTAACACCTGTCTTTGACTCTTGACAACCGAACGCTGGATTGTGAACGATCCGTGGTCGTTGATGTAGAGTCAAAGAAAATGGGCAGAAACGCCCGCAGGAGTGAACGGAGAAGCACACTCAAAAACAACTTGACAGGACTGACATTGTTGAAAATGTCCGGCTTGCGGGTTGATCAGGACTTGCGAGTTAGGCCTTCGGATGCGTAAGGTTTGTTCGCAATTATCACCACGTTGATGATGCCAGCAAGCCGTATCTGGTCAACGACGATTCGGACGTCTCTATTCTTAGCTCTAGCGTCTGCGAAAAGATAGACTTTCCGTTCGGACCCAGCGCGTATTTCCGTTCGTATCAGATCAGACAGGTCTTCCGGTTTGGCTGTGGTGAAGCGAAAGAAGCAACGTCCATCCCTAGCGACGACAATCCGTATGGCGTCGTCGCGTACCCCGCGCGGTTGAGATGCTGCGGTTTGAGCTTTGGGCAGATCTACGAACGACATACGACCGTGGGAAGGCGGAGTTAGCATAAAGATAAAAAGCAAAACCATGAAAACACCAACGAAGGGCATGAGGTCAAATGTAGGATAAACGCTTGGCCTTCTCTTTGCGGCACGGAATGCTGCGGCCTTGCTGGGTGACCACACGGATACACCTCATGGGTGGTTCTTACGACCGTCCTCAACTGTTAGACCCCAACGTAATTCGAAAGTGCCGGAGGGGCTTGGGGAAGGTGCCGAAGGTAGCTGGCATGCATTCTCGGTTAGCGGGATAGCGGACAAGTGCCGAACTATTACGCAGTTCTCCGGTTGCGTGGCGAACGCAAAAAGTACGGCGCGCTAGTGCGAGGGGTTTGACGATGCAGCGCTGTCCTGGCTACTGGACACTTGAGCATCGCGATTGCCGTTTGATTTTTGATCCTGGCTCGATTTCGGCTGGCTATTCTTCGGAGATTCGAACCCCGGGCAACCGTAGCCCGAACACGGCGGGCCTGAATCGCGCAAACCCGCGCTCGACGGCGAAGGATACAAGAGCAAAAGGGAGAAAACGAGACCGATTGCTGCAACTTTCTTCGTCATAAAGCCTCACCATGGCATCCGGAGCGTCAAGCAGGCTTGGCGCTTATTTTGAGCCGCGATAGTAGCTAAATAAACGAGTGGCACTTTGGCGGCCAAATCTGCATTAGAAAGCTGACTATGTAATCGGGGGTTACGGCGGAAGCTAGCGATGGGATTTCGGTTCTAACACAGACGATTTCAACGTTTTGGCAATTTCATCGCACAAATGTGAAAGTCCTTACCAGTGTAGCCAGCGCGGATGTTCGGTATCATACGTACCATTACCTGCGTATCCGGTTGACGCGTAATTGAAACGAATTCGCTATCAGCGTCGCCGCGAACGGTGAAACTAATTTGCGGGCGGGAGTGGAGTGTCCTCGTTTACGTACGCAGTGAAGGGCGTGCCTGCTGTGATCTCTGCATTTGTGCCGTGCTTTAAAACGGTGAAGGCGCCTGCGTAGGGAATCAGCCTGGCGGCTCCTGGTGGCTTTGCTTCGCCTTCCTTTGTGGCGAAACCTCTCAGCTGGATAACGCTGCCGTTCACGGTTAGCGAGTTCACCTGGAAAGTGATGTCACCCGGTGCTCCTCCGATGCCGTTGTGATCCACTTGGATTATGAGACCAACGGCAGCAGAACGTTTTCGCGCGACGGTTACATTTCCTAGTTTCAAGTCCTCGGAAAGCGTAAGAGGAATCAAGTCTCCCACTTCGGCAGTCTTGGAATTCACATCAGCGCCGAAGACAAGCGGAACAGGCGTGCCTTGAGGAAGAATAATCCTTCCGTCGGGCAATATTTCAGGAACGGCTTCTGGCGTCGCGGGCGGATTCGGTGGCGCAGAGGACGTTGCCGCTGTAGCCGAGGCCTCTGTCGCCGGCGCATTTATTGTGTATTGCCCGGAGACCACCAAACTTCGCCCATAAACCGCAGAATACGGTGCGATAGCGATGGCCTGCAACGTGGTGGTCGTATTGATCGTAATCGGGCCCAGGTAACGGTTGGATGCGGCCGTAGGAGTCCAGCCATCGGTCGTGTAATAAATGATTGCGCCGCGAGTTTTATCCGTTAGTTTCACGGTCACGGTCGAATCGTAGTTGCCGGGCTTTACCGAAAATTTTGGTTTGGTGGTGATGCAGCAGGGTGGAGTTGGTGTGTCGGTTTGCGCCATCTGTGCTTGTTGCGCTGCGGTTCGGGCCGCCTGCTGAGTCATCTGCATGGCCTGCAGCGCGTCTTGATTAGCCTGCTGCGTGGCCTGTTGTGCCGCCATTTGTCCGGGGTCTTGTGCCTGCGCGTAGGTAGCACTCGCTGCCACTAAAATTACCGTCAGAAGGAATCTCATATGTTTTCCTCCTGCTGATGGGACGTACGCTCGCCACTTGCGGTTGCAGTATGAATCGTTGTCATGTTGCACCGTAGTAACTGAGAGGTCGGGCACCGACGCCCGGTGAAATACCTTCGCGTTTAGCTTGAGTTGGGGGGCGAGAAATCTCGAAGCATTAGAGACGCGCGTGACCCACCCTCCGCAAAATCCGAAGCGTGGGTCGAAAATTCTTGGCTTGGCATCCTTCCGGCGAAAGCTCTTCGTGCGGTAGTTCGAGACTGGCCGGAAACAGTAAATGCACGATCAGTGTCGTGTTTTCACCGAGCGCACCGGGCCAAGAACCGGAACTCAGAGCGTTTCCGATAGCGCGAGCAATAGCCCGCAGACTTCACAATCGAGCGGGACCGGCGACTGATGCAAGACGGTCTGACGGACGATTGCGCCGAAAGTACATTTCAATGGAATCGCTTTGATTTTCCGCGCTACGTTCGCCCTGCGAGCTGTCGCCTTTCTCGTTTTTGCAACGCCCTGAAAGCCGTTATTGGGAAGCGGAGACGATGATCGGCTCAGCGGTCTTGCTCCAGCCTTTCAATGAAATGTTGCCATCCAGGTGAACGGTGCCGGTCATCATTCCGGTGGTATTGAACGGTGTGGTGACGTTGCCTTGGCGGTCGAGCGCGATTACTCCGCCGTCGCCTTTCTGGTCCATGAGCTCTTTCATCACCACATCGTTCGCGGCCTGTTCTACCGAAATGTGCAGATAGCGAACGCGCTCACAAATGTCAGCAGCGACGATATTGCGCATGAAAAATTCGCCGGTGCCGGTGGCGGAAACTCCGCAGCTTTCGTTATTGGCGTAGGTGCCCGCGCCAATGATGGGAGAATCCCCCACGCGGCCGGGCATTTTCAATACCGTACCGCCGGTTGATGTGCCAGCGGCAAGATTCCCTTGTTGATCGAGTGCCACAACGCCCACTGTGCCGTGCTCATCGTTGCTATCGAGTTTTAGCGCTCCGGATTTCTTTTGCTCGGCGGATTTCGCGAGCTTGTAGCGCAACCAGAGTTGCTCGTTGTAGAAATAAAATGGCGACACAAGTTCAATTCCTTGCGATTTTGCGAATTCTTCGGCTCCCGCTCCGACCAGCATCACGTGCGGCGTTTTCTCCATTACCAGGCGCGCCAGATGAATTGGATTCGCGATGTGTTGCAGACAGGCGACCGAACCCGCAGCGAGTGTCTGGCCATCCATGATGGCGGCGTCCATCTCAGGGACGCCTGCGCGCGTGTAGTAGGCGCCGCGGCCCGCGTCAAACAGGCCGGAATCTTCCATGGATCGAATGGTGGTCTCCACTGCGTCGAGACTTGCGCCGCCCGCGGCCAGGATTTTATAGCCCTGTCTGATGGCGACGGCCAGAGCGTCGCGGCGTGGCTGAATATATGCGGCGGGCGCCTTGCTGTAATCGCCGGCGCCGCAATGCGCCACGAGAACGAAATTCGAAGCCGGTGGCGCAGCGGATGTGCGGACTCCGTCTGCGAAAAGAACCGCGACAAGAGCGGCGAGAAGATAAAGCGCAGCGTAACGAACAAGTTTCATGGCAGCCTCCGGCGCATTGCGAGCCAACGAAATTGTGATTTGGACTTCTGGTGCGCACATCGTACGCTTCTCCTGTTTCCGGGGACAACGGTTTTGCAACAGAGCAAGCGGCGGCGAGTCAGGTCTGAAATCTGATACGTCTTGAAGTCAAAAAGGAGATTCCGGTTTACAATTGCAATCTTTAAAGGAGACTTTCACATGAACATGAAGAAGACAACGGGATTGCTCGCATTTCTGCTTTTGCTGGCTGGTGCCGGCGTTGCGCAGGCACAGGACGCAAAGCCAGCGGAACATCGCACCATCGCTCAAGTGCTGGACCGCGGCGTCGCCGGTGTGGAGGGCGAATTTGTCCCCGCAGCCGAGGCCATGCCCGAAGATAAATATTCATTTGCACCCACGAACGGCGAATTCAAAGGCGTGCGCACCTTCGCTCAGCAGGTCAAACACGTTGCGGCAGTCAACTATCTGGTCGGAGCGGCCATCCTTGCAGCACCGGTCGAACCAGGGGGCGAGAACGGCCCGGATTCAGTGAAAACCAAAGCGGATACCGTGAAATACCTGAAGGACTCGTTCACATACGTCCACAAAGCTGTCGCTACCATCAATGAAAGCAATCTTCTGACACCCATCAAGAGTCCCTTCGGCGAAGGAATGACTACGCGACTGGGAATGGCCACTCTGATCGTAGGGCATTGCTTCGACCACTATGGCCAGATGGTGGAATACCTGCGCATGAACGGCATTGTGCCACCTGCCAGTCGTTAGCGACTGCTGCTGCAGACCCCCTAGTTCAAAACTTCACATAGCGAGATTTGCAGGGCTTGAAAATTACTTTAGGTTTCGTGTAACTCGACCGGGCCATCTTCCTCTCGCGTTAATTGCATGTAGGTCATTTATACAGGATAGACTGTATAGTCCGATTTTCCCGCATTTGGTAGGTTGTGGCGCCGCACATTCAAAACCTGAGGTGTCGTGTGAACCAGGCCGAATGGTACGCCCTTTACTCTCACGCGCTCGTTGAACACGATCCTGTAAAACTTCGCCTTCGAATCCATGAAGCGGAAACCGCAATGTTCTCGCGAATCCAAGACCTTGTCCAAGACCCGGATCCGAACCACGAACGAGAGATCATTGCAAACGCGCTCTCTAGTCTGCACGCCTTGCAAAGAAACTTGCTGCGGTATTCCAGCTGACAGATTGCTTTTATAACAATCGCAGCACCGTAGAACCCATGCATTGTCATAGGACTTCTGCGTCCACCGCAGTCCGGCGACGGTTGGACAGTTTTCCGGGAGCCATACCGGAAAACTGTCCAGGATGGATTAGTCCAAATTAGATAGCTAACGGCGTCACAGCAGGGGGAGCACGTCATGAAAATTCACTCCGAAGTTTGATAAGGTTTGGCCGTGGTTTTCTTTCCTTGTCTGACAGTTTATAATGTCTGTCAGATAGGAGGTCTCATGACCATTTCCTTACAGGCACTGCAAGATCGACGCGATCAGCTGGCGGCCAGTTTGGCCGGCGTCGAGGACCTGCGTCCTGGCTTTCTGACCGCGCGTTTCCGTAAGTGTGGCAAGCCCAACTGCCACTGCGCCCAGAAGGACTCCCCCGGGCATGGTCCGTCTTATTCGCTGACTCATCGGGTTGGCGGAAAGACGGTCACGCAAGTCATTCCCCAAGGCCCCGCCGTCGAACGTGCCAAAGCGCAGATCGCCGAATACCGCCGTTTCCGGAACCTGGTACGGGAACTGATTGTCGTAAGTGAGCAGATCTGTTCCGCCCAGGTACGGGATTCGCAGGGCGCCCCTGCGAGCCGGGCTAAAAAAAAACCTCTTCGCCGATCTATTGGCCAGCGACGTCGTTCAGGAGATTGAGACGCTTCTCGGTCGTCAGGCGGTGGAAGAGCTGGATCTGGAAGCGCTGGAGCTCGCTGTGCGGCAACACGTCCTGCAACTGGCAGGAGCTGCCGTCGAGCAACGTCTCCATGCCGACACCAGCGATGAGCGAGGCTCACGAACTTGTTGTAGATGTGGGCAGCCCGCGCGATTTGCCGGGCGCCGGACCAAACAGGTCGAGAGTGTCCTCGGTCCGCTACGACTGGAGCGCGCCTACTATCACTGCGCCACCTGCGGCCACGGCTACTGTCCTCGCGATCAGCACCTGGGCATAGAAAATACCTCGCTCTCTCCTGCGCTCACGCGCATGACCGGGACCGTGGGCGCTTTGGTAAGTTTCCAAGAAGGAAGTGAACTGTTGACCGAACTGACAGGCGTGGCCGTGGACGCCAAGCAGGTGGAGAGAACCGCAGAAGCTCTGGGAAAAGGAATCGCCGAAGATGAACGCGTGCACACGGAACCTCTCGATTCTATTTCTCTACCGCAGACCTTGTATCTCGGTATGGACGGAACAGGGATTCCTTTGCGCGCCGAGGAACTGCTGGGCCGCACCGGCAAGCAACCGGACGGATCGGCCAAGACCGGCGAGGTGAAACTTTGTACCATTTGGAGTGCGGAATCGCGGGATGAGGAAGGTATCCCGGTCCGCGATGAAGGGTCGGTCACTTATTCGGCCGCTCTAGAAAGTGCTTCGGCATTGGATACTGCCGCCGAAAGCTCTCCCTTCGCCCAGCGCGTTTGGCGGGAGGCCACGCGCCGCCGCTTCTGCCAAGCGCCACGCAGGGTGGTGCTCGGGGACGGGGCCGTTTGGATTTGGAACATCGCCGACGATCAGTTTCAGGATGCTACCCAGATCGTTGACCGCTTTCACGCCAAGCAGCACTTGAGCGATCTCGGAAAAGCTCTTTACGGTCCCACCGCCCCACGGGCTGCGCAATGGGCGGAACGCCGGAAGGAAGAACTCGACACCGGAAAATTCCGGGCGCTACTCACCGCGATCCGACGCCAGGTATCTCGTTCTGAGGAGGCCCGCCGCTGCCTCCATTATTTTCAGACCAACCGAGAACGCATGCGCTACCTGGAGTTCCACGCTCAAGGTTTGTGCACTTCCACTGGCGTTGTGGAGGCTGGGTGCAAGGTGGCCATCGGCACGCGGCTCAAACGCGCCGGAATGCACTGGACCGTACACGGCGCCAACGCCATCATCGCTCTTAGGTGCTCGAAACTCAGCGGTCGTTTTCAGGACTTCTGGGAACGCAGGACCGCTTGACTCATCACTTTCCAGACGTGCACCCCACAGCAGGTGGTTTGGAGATCAGTACCACTTTACATTGATTCGCCTAATTTCCGTAGAAACATGCCGTAGCAAAAATCCTGGTTAATTCCTTATAAGCAGAGCTACTGTTGCAGCTCGCTTTGTTAAGCGAGTAATCCCGACCAGAATCACAGCACCAATGGACGCATCACCCGCCGACGAACCAACGCTACTCCGCAGGGCGCAACTTCTGCAGCCTTTTGATAATTTCCTTCGCCGTGGCATTCGCAGCGCCTGCGTCTGTTTTGCGCCCGTCGCGATTGAATTCAAAAAGTTCAGCGCCTTTAGCGTCAAACACCTTCGTCACTGACGCGGTTGCTACCACCGGACCATAGGGAGCTAAACCGCCGGCTTGCCCTGTCCCGTACGCAATCCGGTAGTCGAAATTTTGGTTCACAAATTCAAACTTGATATGGTGATCCGCGCCGTGTTCGTTGAGCTTCTGGATCAGCAGCCCGCGGTCAAATTCCTTCGCATCAATCCTTACTCTCCAGGTTTGCTGGCCTATTGCAAACTGGGCGAAACAGCAGCTAACGATCAGCAGCACGAGTAAATGTCTCAGAAACCTCATAGCTTCCCTCCGTCCCAAAACTTTATCACGCCTAAGCTTCATTATGACCAGCCCAGTCGCAGGACGAGCGCTTGAGTAATCAACACCGCGGGCAACATGGATTTTCGCAGCAACGACGCGGTAAATTCGTGCTGCGATTTCTCCCGTCCGTTTCCAAGACTGGAACCGCCTCGCAAAAATAATCTACCGCCTGGGCCAGATCATTTGTCTTACGTAGCGCCGGGCTTTAGCCCGGCATCTTGCCTCTGCGCCCTTGCTTTACATTGTGATCGCGACAGAGCCCGCCTTCCGGCCGACGAGGGACCTGCTGTTGTTTCCCTATGTCGATTTATGTCGATTATTTGGTTATAGCCTAAATAGGGCTTCCCATTAGAATTACTCCTTGCTGTGCTCATAGCGGCAAATTCGCCTTCGCCTTTATGCGCTTGACAGTAGTAGATTCTTGTATACTCTAGTGTATAAGAGTAAGGAGGCGGCTTGCACCGCTCACAGTTCTCGGCCCGGGAACGGCAGCAGCGATCGCGCCTGGCGCAGGTGGTCCACGTCGCTCGCTTTCTGCGTGGCACCCTCACCGTGCGCAATGTGCGTTGTGGCAAACCTGGCTGTCATTGCGCCCGGGGAGAACTGCATGCCTGTCTTTATCTGGTCCGACGCCAGGGCGGGAAATTACGCCAGATGTTTGTGCCTCGCCAATGGGAAGACCGCGTGCGGCAGACCGTCAAGAATCAGCGGGAGATGGAAAAGTTGATCGAGGAACTCTCTGATTTAGAGTGGAAGCGCCTGCGGGAGAGAAAGGAGTAAGCCGGTTCTCCGACGAGCAAACCTCCCGCTGGGCGCCGCGGTCGACCTGGAAATCATTTTCGAGCTGGCGGGGCAGGAGGGAATCTCGGCGACACGATCAGGCCAAGTTGCACTTTAATCCCCGATAGGAGGAGGCTATGAGGCGAGCGGAAACATACTTGGGGGCCTCGCGCGTGGTTTTGGCCATGCTCGCGACATCTATATTACCGGGGCAAGCGCAAGGAAAGGAACATCCTATGCAACAACGTGGGGAACATAGCAGGGAACACTCAACTGTTTATCGCACGGTGCAAGTCGATGGGCTCTCCATATTTTACAGAGAGGCGGGGCCGAAAGATGCGCCCACACTCTTGTTGCTGCACGGACTTCCATCCTCATCGCGAATGTTTGAGCCGCTTTTCGCACGACTTTCTCATCGCTATCACATGGTGGCGCCCGATTATCCTGGCTTTGGACACAGTGATTGGCCTGACCCGAAAAAATTCGCATACACCTTCGATCACATCGCGGAGGTGATGAATCATTTCACCGAAGCGCTCGGGCTTTCGCACTATTCGCTTTACATGCAAGATTACGGCGGCCCCGTGGGCTTTCGCATGATCCTGGGGCATCCCGAGCGGGTGGACTCACTGATCGTTCAAGACGCGGTGGCGCATAACAACGGTCTGGGAGCGAATTGGAAAACGCGGCGCGCTTATTGGGTCGACCGCGCGCCGAACGAAAGCGCGTTGCGCGTGAATTTGCTCTCGCTGGCTACGACGCGCGCGCGCCACGTGGGTGACGATCCCAACGTGGAACGTCACGACCCGGATTTGTGGACCGATGAATATTATTTTCTCAACCAGCCCGGACAGATCGACATTCAAAGCGATCTTTTCTACGACTACCGCACGAACGTGGAGAATTATCCCAAGTGGGATGCCTGGATGCGCGAGAAGCAGCCGCGTTTGCTGGTGATATGGGGCAAGTATGAGTCGTCGTTCGATCCGTCGGAACCGGAATCGTATCGCCGCGACGTGCCCAAGGCGGAAATTCACATCGTCGATGGCGGCCATTTCGCGCTTGATACAGCAGCGGATGAAATCGCCTTCATCGTCCGCGAATTCATGAAGTAGCGGCGAGGATGCTAGTGGCGCGACATTCGTTCTACGCGTGGTGGTTGAATATCCGCTGCTTCGTTAGCGGATTAAATTCGCTATTGCTTCGATGCGTCGTAGTGCGGCGACGCGCATCCAACTGTGAGCGAATCGTCATCCAAATTATGAGGAGACCATATGCGACCTGACATTGTCCCTGGCGCCATTTTTCCCGACTATGAGCTTTCCGACCACACCGCGAAACGCCGCAAGCTCTCCGATCTGCAAGGACAACATCCCATGGTTCTCTTCCTCAGCCGCGGAGGTTTCTGTCCCAAGGATCGCCGGCAGGCTGAAGGGCTCGTTCAACTCCATCGCGAGCTCGAGGTTTCTTATTGCCGGCTGGTCACGATTAGCACGGACAATATCACTGCCACGAATGAATATCGCACGGGAGTCGGCGCGCACTGGCCTTTCCTCTCCGACGCGGGGCGTGTGGTCCAAAAAGATCTCGACATCGCTGAATACACGGATACCGCGAACAATCCCATGATCCCGCACGTGATAGTCCTGGAGCCCGGCCTTGTGATTTATAAGATTTACAACGGCTACTGGTTTCTCGGCCGGCCCACTCTGGAAGAACTGCGCCAAGACCTGCGTGCAGTTACAAAGAAACGCCGCCCGGACTGGGACATCACCACGCCCGAACTAAAAGTCGCGTGGCAGCAAGGCCGCAAAGACCTGTTCTATCCTTATGGCAAAACGTATGCCCAAACAATTGGTGAACAGGATTAACCGCGGCGAAACCGACTAATTTCAACTCCAGAATGCGGTGTGTACGAGGCAGGGCATCAAAAGTTTATTGCGTTGGTTACCAATGTGAATATCCACGTGCGCAAGGCGCCGATCAGCCGACGGCGCATCCAGGGTGAAACCGACTACGCGCAAATGTCGTCTGAAACACTGAATACTTCGCGCATGAATGTGTATGGGGAGCAGTGAGATGAGCGACCCAAACATAATCTTCTTTGAAAACGGCTTACGACTGATCAAAGGGCAGGGCGACTTAAAGACCGCGCTGTCAACCTTCGTTCACCTGATAGCACAAGACGCGAAATCCACGGCAGCTTCCATTTATGCAGTGGATACAGCGAATCAAGTCTTGAAACCGCTGGTCACCTACGGTTTGCCGCAGTCTTATGTGAAAAACTGCGGTGATATTCCCATCGGCGAGCAGTGCTGCGGAAGGGCGGTGGCGCACCGAAAACCGTGGATTGTTTCCGACATGCTCTCGGACCCGTTATTCGAGTCTGCAAAGAAGGCCGCATTGGAATCTCCCATTCGCGCCGCATTTTCTGTTCCAATAATTGACGATCGAGACCATTGCCTTGGCTCGCTGGCCTGCCATTACAGCGAGGCGCACATTCCGCCTAAAGAGGCGATTAAGCGCAACGAGGAATGGGCGAGTCTGTTAGCCCACGCCATTTCGCAGTACAAGGCAAACGGAAACGGGCGCGGGACTCAACCTTCTGACTCTGATCTCCATGCCGAAGCGCGTTAAACTGCAAGTGATCTGACGGGCCGACCGGCACGGTTTCTGAACGTCCCGCGGGGCACTAGAGTTCCGATTCACAAGTCAAGTAAACGCGGGACATCGTGCTTTGGAATTTTGCTCGCGATTGGCGTGCAAATAATATAAATCAATAAGCATGGATCGATGGACTTCGGGTGCGCACTACGACCGTTGGATGGGGCGCTGGAGCCGTCTGCTGGCGCAGGAATTTGTGAGCTGGCTGGCGGCGCCCGCCGGTCTGCGATGGATTGATGTCTGCTGCGGAAGCGGCGTTATCACCGAGACGATCGTTGAACGCGCCGCAGCCCACAGCGTGATGGGAGTTGACGCTTCCGCCCAGCAGATCGAGTTCGCTCGCCAGCACCGCGCTCATCCGAACGTCAGTTTCGAAACCGGTGACGCGATGGCGCTACGTTTCCCCGACGCAAGTTTCGACGTAGCAGTGTGCGGCTTAGGGTTGAACTACATTCCGAGTCCCGTCCGAGCGTTGGAAGAATTTAGGCGCGTCGTCAGTCCCGGCGGAACAATTGCAATTTACGTTTGGGACTACGCCAGCGGCGCGATCTTCCTGCGTCATTTCTGGGATGCCGCGATGGCAATCGACAACGAAGCCGCCACCTTCGATCAAGCACAGCGTTTTCCAATGTGCACGCAAGAAGGCCTGCGCACGCTGTTCAAAGAAGCAAAGCTGGAAGATTTGTCGGGGCGTGCGCTGGAAGTAGTAACGCGTTTCGCCAGCTTCGACGATTATTGGGAGCCGCTGCTGACAGGCCAAGGCTCCGCGCCAAATTATCTGGCCACGCGCGATAAGCCGGTTCAAAATGCGATCCGCGATCGTTTGCGCACGGCCCTGCCGACAAATCAGCAAGGAGCAATCGAAATGCCCGCAACAGCCTGGGCTATCCGCGCGCACCGAAAGGGTTAAAACCTACTTCCTATGTTCCAGTTCAAGTGAAATGAATTTTATGTGATCGGTCACGTTGAAATAATGCCCCGGACTGAATACTTTTCCCCGATCCGGTCGCCAAGGCGGCAATGCAAGACCCTGCTGCGATTTTGGGGAAGGAGAAGAATTTCATAGCCTATTAGACCCTGGTTAACGAGCGCGGTTCCAGGGCACAAACTCTAGAGTGTGGTGTCAATAACAACAGGCGAGCAAAATGCGCTGCTTCTACTACCCCCGGCTGGCGTAGATACCCCGGCAGCGGCTCGTTCGAAAAGAAGTCCTCATCATGGCAATAATGGTCGGTGGAACCAAAGGCGGCCCCGTTTCAGACCCCAACATCGTTCCGTTGATTGACGTGTTGCTGGTGTTGATCATCATCTTTATGGTGATCACGCCAACGGTACCTACTGGATTGCCAACCCTGCTTCCGCAGCCTTCTCAGCCTGAATCAAAATCCGAACCGCCGAATCCCTATACGATCGTGGTGCAAGTGAGACAAAACGGAAAGATCATGATTAATCGCGAACAGAGCGACTGGGACAATCTTGGCGCACGCCTCTCCGACATTTTCAAGCAGCGCGCTGAAAAAGTGGCGTTCGTTGACGGCGCCGAAGACGTCCCATTCGCAGACGTGGCACGTGCAATCGACATTATGCGAGACGCAGGAATCGAGCACGTCGGACTGATCACAGCCAGGGACAGCGTAAAAAGAGAATTCTTACTTACTTCGCTATGAGTTGCATCTTTCACATGCTTGTAACCTGAATTTAACAAAAGAACTTCGTCACCTCCATGCTAGCATCGGGTTTTTTCCGCAAGGGGGGGGCTCTGAAGTGATGGAACCGAATAATTCTTTTCACTGCGATGTTGAGACTTCGCCAGACGATCAGTACGGGAATAAGGTGAAGACGATCAAGTCTCATGGCAGGCTGGTGAGCGACACTGCCGGCGAGCTAAAGGAATTGGTCAAGCCGCTCATCCCTCTTGGCGGCCGCATAGTTCTCGATTTTAGTGATGTGAATTATCTCGATAGTTCCGGGCTTGGAGCGCTGGTTGGTTTAAAGGCAACCGCAATCAAGCAGGGCTTGTGCAGATTGGAACTCGTCAATATGATACCGCGCATAGTGGAATTGCTGCGGCTCACGAGTTTGACAAATATGTTTTCGTCGTAGGGCTGGAATCAACTACCCGTGCCGTACCGAGGGCGCATCACTCTAACTTTTCACGATCATCTGTCCATTGGGCCCAGCCGAAGACCTTAAAGCGAAGACCGCCCCCAGTCACGGAGAGCCAGCTCGCAATTTCTGATAAGGTAGCTCCTCGCGCATACCCGCTCAAAACTTGGCAGGCACCCTTGCCGGCGCGATAAAGGTCTGTTCCAGTTTGGACAAAACCATTGCGTTTGTAGAAGTCAATGGCGTGATGGTTCGCTTCATGGACTTGGCGCCACATTTTTTCTGCCTTCATCTCCTTGGTAAACGACAGCCCTGCATTAATCACTTACCCAAACCGCTCCCGTGAAATCGGTAGAAGATATAGGATTGCCGAGACCAGCGTCGGAAAACGTCCGGTAAGGTATGCGGTTGCGGTTTCCGACGAAAACGTGAAATCATTTTCTTCGTTTGAACTGAAGCGCCTGTGCCGCGACGAGCGAAAGCGCCTGTTCGTCGCCCGGTTTACAAATTCTGGTAGAGAATTCCATTGCTTTCATCCTCGCGTAGCACATGCCGGTAGTTAATGTGGCGTGCAGGTTTGTTGCAGGTGCATCATGTCGACGACGAATCGTTGGCCGCGGGCTTTTTCGTTCATAGCTGCGTTTTCGTGTGCGGCGATGCGGGCGTTATATCCCGCGGTGATCTCGGTGTAGCGCTGCTTTTCCTGTGGATTCGCTGCCAAGGCGCCAGGATTGTGCCAATCGGGTACGGATTTATCGAGTTCGCGGTATTCCTCCTGGCGGATGACGTCGCTGCCTTTTTCTGCTTCCATTAGCAAGTTCGTCTCAGGCTTCATCACTTCGGCAAAACTCTTGGATACGGCCATTAGCTCGTGCCATTGCGTCGCTTGGGTAAGATCTTTGGGCTCGCTGGTAGGAAGATGGCCGCCGTTTGCGGCGCATAGATTTTTTGCCAGCTCGATATAGCGCGCAAATACATCCTCATATTCCGGGCCCATATCGACGGCGAGCGCCGCGCAACTTTGCTCGGCGTCGGGGTTTTTACGTTGGCGCAATTCATCGCAATAGGCTTGTTTGTCGGGAGAAAGTTTTCCCCCGCCGGCGCCACCCTTCGATTTGGGCAGATTGTCGTCGTCCAGCACGATGGCAGATTTTGGCGCGGAAGATTTCGCGGCACGCGCTTGACGCGCTAGGTCGCCGAGCGATTGCGGCTGGGATTGACTGTCCTGCGCGTGCGCGATGCTCGCGAGGCTAACGACCAGCAGGAAATTCAGAGCCGCGGCTCGTATCATTAGTTAGCCTCCCAAAGCTGCATGTAGCTAGTGATGGTCGCAGACTTCTTGCAAGCGGGCCATATCGTAGAGGTACCTTAGCCCGCGAGCCCGTTGCTCCGCCGATGCTTCTTCTCTTTCCTGTTCACGGGACTTGTATTTCTCCTCGATCTCAAGGAAGCGCCGCTTTTCTTCCGGGTTGGCCAGGAGAGCCGCGCTGTTACGCCAATCCGGGAGTTGGGCGTCCTCTTCGCGATATTTCTCCTGGCGGATAGCGTTGACGGCAGCTTCTGAGTTGCTGAAGGTCTTCAGTTCCGCCTTCATCATTGCGCCAAACTTGACGCCAATATCGTTTAGCTCTCGACACTGTGCGGCAAGGGAAGGATCTTTCGGATCGCTCGTGGGAAGGTGGCCACCGTTTGCGGCGCAGACACTTTTTGCGAGCTCGACGTACCGCGCGGTCATATTTTCGTATTCGGAATCCATGTCGATGGCCAGGACGGCGCAAGCTTGCTCGGCCATCGGATCCTTGCGCTGGCGCATTTCGTCGCAATAGGCTTGCTTGTCCGGAGAAAGTTTTCCGGCGCCGGCGCCACCCTTCGATTTGGGCAGATTATCGTCGTCGAGCACTATGGTGGATTTTGGAGTAGAGGATTTCGCGGCGCGCGCTTGACGCGCGACGTCACCGAGCGATTGCGGTTGGGTTTGCGATTGATTGTCCTGCGCGTGCGCGACACCGCCGAAAGCCGCGAAAGAGAGACCGAGCAGTAGGTTCAGCGCCGCGACTCGTATCAAGATGGAATCTCCCCAAGAATCATTCCAGTTAGTGGCGTCCGCAAATTTCCTGCGTGCGCTCCAGGTCGTAGAAATACTTCTGCACGCGAGGCTTTTCCCGCGCCGCGATTTGCTCAACTCCCTGGATGCGCGGCTTGTATTTTTCCTGGATCTCGTGGAAGCGCTCCTTTTCCTGCGGATTGTGTGCGACAGCCTTCGCGTCAGGCCAGTCCGGCAATTTTTCCGAGGCTTCGCGCAATTCTTCCTCGCTGATGGATTTGACGGCGGCCTCCGCGTCGCTCAGCGCTTTCATTTCCTCTTTCATCATTTCCGAAAACTTGACATTCGTAGTGCTAAGGTCGCGCCACTGAGCAGCGAGCGCAGGATCCTGCGGCTGAGTGACCGGCATCTGCCCGTTGTTTGCCGCGCATACAGAATTTGCGAGCTGCGTGAAACGCTCGGCCAACGCTTCGTATTCCGCATCCATATCGACGGCAACCGCCGCGCACGCTTGTCCCGCGGACGGGTCTTTGCGCTTGCGCAATTCATCGCAGAAGGCATGGCGATCTGCAGAAAGCTTGCTCGCGCCGGCTTGGGTTGTGGAAGCGGATTGATTTGTAGCGGCGGCTTGATTTTTGGAATTGGGCAGATTGTCCTCAGTCACCACCGTGGCTGCTTTTGGCGCGGAAGGTTTTGCATCGCGCGCCTGACGCGCCGCGTCCCCGAGCGATTGCGACTGCGTTTGTGATTGGGACTGTGATTGAGATTGGGATTGGGACTGGTTATCCTGCGCGTAAGTGGCTATTGCGAACGACGCCCAAGATAAGATCAGGACCAGAGTCAAAGTCGCGGCGCGCAACACGATTACCTCCCAAGGGCAGCGTGTTGATTGTGACAGTAGCATTTGCGACGGCCAAGACGAATTTGATGCGCTGGTTTTGTGATGAGACAGGTACGTGTCTGCAAGCGGCGTTATCATGGTCCGCCTAACGTGTGAGGTCCTCTTGCCGAGAATACGTATATCGATTTGTTGCTTACTCCTGGTTGCGATGACTGCTGTAGCCCGAGAAAATCCCAATTTTTCGGGCACATATGCTTTGACGGCCCTAAAGGGTGAGCACACAGCCAAGACGTTACTGAAAGATACGCTAAAGGTCACCCAAAACGCGGGCACCTTGGAAATCGTCGAATCCCATGACGATGGGAAATCCCTAACGAAGAAGTACGCTCTGAATGGGGGCGAGTCCAAAAACGCGACCTCAGGCGGTGTGCCCACCACGGATCGTGCCCGAGATAAAGGGCAAGACGCTTGTCATTCGTTCATCATACCGTTTGCCAACTGGCATCACTGTTCACGAGCCTGAGAAGTGGGACCTGTCCGCAGACTCTAAAACGATCAAAATCCGCCACCAAACACAATTTCGAACGGGCCTCGATGCTGGACGACACTCTAAACAAAACCTATCAGCGACAATAGGATGGCATCGTGCCAGGCCGTTTGAATCCCTGCAAGAGTATTGGAGAAGCTTAGAGCGGAAAGGGGTGGGCTGCATTAACCGCGCAGAGAGAAAGCCTTGTTTAAATTTCGACGGGACTTTTTTCTGCTATGCCGGACACGAGCAGCTTGGCGAAGTCGGAGGCCGGGACCGGCCGACTGAAATAATATCCTTGGGCTTCGTCACATTTGTGATCTCGCAGGAAGAGCATTTCCTGTTGCGTCTCCACGCCTTCGGCTACTACGCGAAGCTTCATGTTACGGGCCATGCTGATTATTGCGGTGACTATAGACGATTCATCCGGAGAAATAGTGATCTGACGGATGAAGGACTGATCGATTTTCAAGGCGTCGATGGGAAACTTTCGCAGGTAGCTCAAGCTCGAGTAACCGGTGCCAAAATCATCGACGGCCACTTGGATGCCGTGCTCCTTTAGCGCCTTCAGTATTGCTTCACTGGATTCCACGCGTTTCATCAAAACGCTCTCGGTCACTTCAATCTCAAGGCATCGCGGATTGAATTCCGTTTCGCGTAGAATTGTGAACACGCCTTCCAGAAAGTTCTCGTCACGGAATTCCATCGCAGAAATATTCACGGCCATAGTAGTTAGCGGCAGTCCTGCCTGTACCCATGCGCGCGCTTGCCTGCAAGCTTCGCGAAGAACCCAATTTCCGATGGGTACGATCAGGCCACAATCTTCCGCAACGGGAATAAATTCCGCGGGAGGAATGGGCCCGCGAGTTGGATGAGTCCAGCGCAGCAAGGCTTCAGCGCCAGTGATCTCACCGATCGCCAGGTTGACTTTCGGCTGATATTGCAGCGTGAACTCGTCGCGTTCCAGAGCGCGACGCAACCCTTCTTCGATGGATTGTCGCGCCACCGCGCGCTCATTCATGGCCGGCTTGAAGAATTTAAAGCCGTGATGCCCGTTCTCTTTAGCCTGATACATAGCGAGATCGGCATTTTTAATCAGCGTATCGGCGTCCACGCCATCGTCGGGATAGACACTAATGCCGATGCTGGTGGTGACGTGCAGATCGTGGTCATCGATCCAATGAGGTTTGCCTACCGCATCGAGTATTCTTCGCGCGGAGATGCCCGCGTCCTCCGCCTGTTCGATTTCGGAGAGCAGAACCACAAATTCGTCGCCACCTTGGCGGCTTACGGTGTCGGAAGCGCGCACGCAATCCAGAAGGCCATTGGCAACGGATTGAAGCAGTTTGTCGCCTAGCGGATGGCCCAGCGAATCGTTGATGTGTTTGAAGCCGTCCAAATCCAGAAAAAGGATGGCGATTTTCTTCGCATGCCGCGGAGCCAGCGCAATGGCCATCCGGACGTGCTCATTCAGGAGCATGCGATTGGGCAATCCGGTCAGAAAGTCGTGCTGAGCTGAATGCGTCATCTCTAGTGACATCGCTCGAGAGGCGCTCACATCGCGGAAAACGATGACTGCTCCGGTAGGCTTGCCGTCACGGCCATGTATGGGAGCAACCGAATCTTCGATAGGAATTTCAAATCCGTCGCGACGTTTGAGGATGCAATCTTCCGGCAGGTGCACGGTTTGATTTCGTCCAATCGCGGCTTCCATCGGATTGGGGATTGTTGCGCGGGTCGAGCCCTCGAGGATTTGGAAAACTTCGGCCATGGGCTGGCCTACTGCTTCCTGGCGTAACCAGCCGGTCATTTTCTCCGCGACGAGATTTAGGAACGTGACCTGGCCTGAAATGTCGGTGCAAATCACGGCGTCCCCGATGGAGCTGAGTGTCACTTGAGCGCGCTCTTTTTCCACGAATAAAGCATCCGCGGCCAGTTTGCGTTCGGTGATGTCCCGCGTCACTTTGGCGAAACCGCGTAATTGTCCTACTTTGTCGCGCAACGAGGTGATCACCACACTAGCCCAAAACTTAGAACCGTCCTTCCGTACGCGCCATCCTTCCTCTTCGTATCTCCCCAATTCTGTGGCGATCCTTAAGTCCCGAGCGGGCTGCCCTTTTTCGACGGATTCCCGCGCATAGAATTTCGATAAATGCTGGCCGATGATTTCCTCAGCGCGATAACCTTTGATTCGCTGCGCGCCTTCATTCCAAGTTGTGATGCGCCCCTGTGAATCGAGCATCACAATTGCGTAGTCCTTAACGCCGGAAACCAAGAGGCGAAGATCTTCTTCGCTCTTACGCAGGGAGTCTTCGGCGAGTTTCTGGCCGGTGATGTCGTGGATGATGCTAAGGACTTGCACCGGCGTGCCATCTTTATCGCGCTGCAAGGCCCAGCGGCAGCCGACATTCAACCGAGTGCCGTCCCGTCGGTAATGGATGGCCTCGCCTTCCCAGTGGTTTTCGCGGAAGAGCTGCGCATCGATTTCCGCCAGAGGCTGAGAGAATTCCGTTTTGAGCAGGTCAAGACTGTGCGTTCCTATCGCCTCTTTGGCAGTCCAGCCGTACACTACCTCAGCGCCGCGATTCCAGAACAGAATTCGATTTTGCATGTCGCGAACTATGATCGCGTCATGGGCAAGATCGAGCAGCGCGGCCTGCTCCGCGAGAACGGTGCTCTGCTGCTCGCTTGCCTTGGTACGGGCGGCGACGCGTAGCTCCAGGTCAGCATTCAGTTCGCGGATTTCGACTTCCGCGACGTTTCGCTGCGCGTATTCTCGATTCATCTGCCGCGCGCTGAGCCAAACAAGCACGGCAAAGACGACTACGTTGGCGGTGGCATAGATCGCCAGGCCAAATTCAGTGCCGTACAGGCCTATGTATTGTCCCTGCAATCGAATCCAACCGAGAAGAATCGGGGATAAGAAAACAACGGGTAGAAATTGGCGAGCCATTATGCTGCCGGAACCTTGGCCGGTAAGCTCGCCCGCGATGCTGGCCCGAGGTCGCGCGAAGAAAACGGCAATGCTCAAAAGAAAAAAGCAAAGTGTGGTGTGCACGGCCATCTGTGTGTACGGCAATATTCTGGTGAGCGCTACGGCGTGATAGATGTAACCGCTCAGCGCGACCATCGTGATCAGCGCGGAGCAAAGACTCAATGCCTGTGATGGCCGGTGACCACGGCGCGTTTTCCAATTCAGAAGAAGCAAGGCCAGGCCGATGGCCACGAATGCGGCTGCGGACGTAGGCGCCATGAGTTCGGGCGCGGTAGTTCCGTACGACATTTGGGGATC
>Ga0210394_10001736_pt1 | contig 33027 bp, 30 predicted proteins | sample IncBWC12MmetaG_FD_160121 | JGI IMG/M metagenome (GOLD analysis project Ga0210394, IMG submission 160121) | Forest soil microbial communities from Barre Woods Harvard Forest LTER site, Petersham, Massachusetts, United States - Inc-BW-C-12-M | ecosystem: Environmental > Terrestrial > Soil >... | reverse complement strand
TTCTTGTCGGTGAAAGCGGATCGGGAAAAACCCTTATTCTTAAATTGGCTGCGGGACTGATTCAGCCGGACTCCGGTACCGTGCGCGTGCTCGGCCACGATCTCGGCGCCATGTCGGAAAAGGAATTACTCGCATTCCGCCGAAACATCGGATTCGTGTTTCAAGAGGGCGCGCTGTTTGACTCTTTGACGGTCGCGGACAATGTCGCGTACTGCCTCCGCGAAGAACACGTGGCAGAGGAAGAGATCGAGCCGCGGGTTCGCGAATCCTTGCGTTTTGTGGAACTGGAGAACGCTCTGGACTTGCTGCCGTCCGATCTGTCCGGTGGCATGCGAAGGCGCGTCGCGATTGCGCGGGCCCTGGTGACCCGGCCTCATTTGGTCTTTTACGATTCTCCCACCGCGGGACTTGACCCGGTCACGTCCCAAACGATCATCACCCTGATTCTGCGCTTGCGTGATACCCAGGGCGTGACTTCAGTGCTCGCCACACATCGCTTGCAGGATGCGTTCGGCCTGGCGAGTTACCGCTTTGACAGACAGTCCGGGCGCGTCGTGCCCGCTAGCCGCAACGGGAATACTCAGCCGCTGGAACCGCAGACCAATTTCGTAGTCCTGCGTTCCGGAAGAGCTTATTTCCAGGGGAGCCCGCCCGAATTGGCCGCGACACAGGATGAATATCTTCGTCGCTTTTTGTTGTAATTTGGAGCACGCTGCATGGGGATTCGTTGAGGAGGAACAGCGATGGCGCGAAACAAACAATTGACGTGGACTGAACTTCGGGTTGGATTGTTTGTCCTGGCGGGGGCTGTGTTGCTCGCGGTGGTCATCTTCTATGTGACCGGCGGCGGAGGCTTCGGACCGAAGTATCGATTGCGTGCGTACCTGCCCGAGGTGGACGGTCTGACGCTCGGCGCGCCCGTCCGCGTGGACGGGGTCGAGGTCGGCAATGTGGAGCAAATCGTAATTGCCGTCCCGAAGCCCGGTGAGCCGACGTCGAAAGACCGAAATATTGAAGTGGACTTGCGCATCCAAAAGACGTTTCAAAACTACATCCGCTCGGACTCGTCCGCAGGGCTCATCACGGAAGGCTTGCTCGGCAATCGTTACGTGGATATCGACCGAGGGTACGTCGGGCGCATGCTGGAGAACAACGACGAAATTCCGGGCCGTGAAGAGAGAGCCCTGAAGGAAGTTGTGGAGCGCAGCGCCGACCTGATGGACAGCCTCAGCTCGATTACGAAGCAGGCGAGCGCGGTGATAACGGATGTGCGCAACGGCCGCGGCTCGCTTGGCAAGTTTATGGTCGATCCGACCGCTTACAATCATCTCAACGCTACGCTCGAAAATGTCGACCACATGATGGCGGACGTCCAGGCCGGCAAAGGAACTCTCGGGAAACTGGTGACCCAGGACGAGATGTACAACCGCGTGAATTCCGTCGCGGGGCGCGTTGATGACGTTCTCGAGGCGGTTCAGGAACAGAAGGGCACGCTTGGCAAGCTCGTCTACGACGCCGGCATCCATGAAAGCGCGCAGCGGCTGATCGACAACAGCAACGCGCTTTTTGCGGATGTGCGCGCCGGGAAGGGAACTCTCGGGAAACTGGCCACGGATGATTCTCTGTTTGTGTCGTACAAGCAGGCCGGCGAAAACTTTGCCAGCGCCACCGCGAAGCTCAATTCCAACGAAGCCACGATCGGCAAGTTCTTTAACGATCCGAAGTTCTACGACAACTTTACGGGGCTGGCGGGAGATATGCGGCTGCTCGTAGGCGATTTCCGGAAGGACCCGAAGAAATTCCTGCACGTGAAGTTTTCGATTTTCTAGAGCGACGAGAGGAAAATTTCGCGTCCGCGAAAGCTTTCACCACAGAGGGCACAGAGAACACCGAGAAGCGTCACGTTCCGATTTCCGTACTCGCTGGATTCTGCTCTTGGGATTCAGGCGGCAAAAGAAACGCGTAGATGGTGGCGACGAGGGTCATGAACCCTCCGGCGAGGAAAATCTGTCCGGGACTGAGGTGCGCGATCGTGGACAGCGCGAAATAGACTCCCGCCGCGATGAACACGCCGATGAACGAGAGCAGATTCGCAGCCGCGATCACTCCGCCTTTGTGCTCCGGCTCAGGGCGATGCTGGATGAGTGCGTTCAGCGGAACAGCGTAGAATCCGCCGAAAATTCCCAGCAGGCAAAGATCGATACGCACCGACCAGATGGCGAGGCCGTTCCGCGAGACCAGAAAACCGAAAAGCGTCATCCCCAGCGCCCCGAGCGGAACGAGGCGGCATTCGATCTTTCCGCGCGAGAGATAACCCGCGGCGAGGCTGCCCACTCCGATACCGATTCCCACCGCAGCCTGCAAATAGCTGATCTGCGTTTCGTCCACGTGCAGGGCATCGTGTCCGTAGAAGACGATCACGAATTGCAAGAGCGCCGCGAGAAACCAGAGATAGGTGTTGCCAACGACCGACCATTGCAGCAAGCGATCCTTGGCGATGATCCGAAGCTGGCCGCCTAGATCCGCGAAAGGATTGAAACGAGGCGCGCGGGACGGATCGGCGGCGCGCACGCGTGAGATGCCCAGGCTCGTCGCCAGTCCGAACATGGTAAAACCGAGCAGGATCGCGCCGGACCAGAATTGCCGCCCACGAAACGCATCGGCGAGAAACCCGGCGGCCATGGTCGCGGTAATGGCGGCGAGAAACGTGCCGAGCTCGATGACGCCGTTTCCCCACGACAACTCCCGATCCGGTAGAAGCTCCGGGAGGAGGCCGTATTTCGAAGGGCCGAATAAGGCTCCCTGCGTGCTGATCAGAAAGACCGAGACGGCCTCCATGGGGAGATTGCCAAGCGCGAGCGAGGCGAGCGCGAACGCCATCACGCCGATTTCAAATAGCTTCGTGCCGATGGTCACGGATCGTTTGCTGTAGCGGTCGGCGAGAAACCCGCCGGCGAGCGAAAATAAGATGTAGGGCAGGGCGAACAGCGCTCCGACGAGCAAAACGAGACGGTCGCGCGCCTCCACCGAAAAGTTCCGCTCCACGATGAGATAAATGACGAGGAACTTCAGCGCGTTGTCGTTGAACGCGCCCTGAAATTGGGTGACGATCAGGCTCCAGAAACCCAGCCTCCAATTTGGAATGGCCTGTTCGCTCACGCTAGCTCCGCTCCATCTCCAATTCGCAATAGCCTGCAGCCCTTGCATGCATCGTGCGCCAAAATGTGTCGTCCCTATCAATATCACACACAACAGAAAGGCTCTAGGAACCGCTGGCCGCGAGGCGGACACGACGGTAATTTCGCATCCATATTCTCAGGATTCTAAGTGCTGCGGCTTTCCCCCATCCTGAGACCTCTCAGCCGTCAGCGCGGGAGTTGGGTGTGGTCAAAGAAGTTCTGGATCTACTCAAGAAGTATCCCCAGATCAAATTCGAGCGGTGCGACGATTCAGTGCTGGTTCCCCCGACCAGCCCCGAAGGATTTCCCGTGATGATCGAGCAAATCTGGGAGGGCCACTACGCCGTGTCGTTCGGAGGCTGGCAGAAGGATTTCTCCAGTTTGGAGGAGGCAGTCGCATGTTTTGTGATGGGACTGTCAAACCACTGCCGCCTGAAAGTGGAAAGCAAAGGCAAGAAGCCGATTCGTTGGACGCTCGAGCAGCTTGAGAATGCGGACTGGAAGGAAATTTCCAGCCGCGGTTCCTGGTCGCCCAATCTTTTCAAGCAGCCGGTCACCTCGTACCTGATCAACGACCTGCTTTCGACCGCCAAGGAGCAGGCCCGGGACGAGGAGCAGGTCGAGCCGTCAAGCTTGGTTTCGTAACCCAGGCGTGAACCGCGAAAAACCAGGGCTCAGTGTGCAGGTGGGCGATTTATTGTCTGCTTTTTGACTCTCGGTGAATCTTCGTTCACAAAATATCGGTCCGACGGAATCCAGGCCAACACCAGATCGAGGGATGAAGGATTGTCGGGCACGAAAGATGGCCTGGTCCTCGTTTGGGGGGCCGCTTCCTTACTTCTGTGCCCGAAGTGTGCTATTCCCCAGAGCGTTGATCGCCGATTGGCCGCAAGAAATTCTTAAAAACCCAATTCGCCACGTGGAGCCCCTGAGCTCGCGCAACGCGATCCGAGTTCCGGTAATGGATGCCGACGTACACTCGTGCGTCGACGACCTCATGCTCCGCCTGCGAAAAACGGGCGTAAGTGCGCGTCTTTTGCAGTGCATTTGGGTTTGTGGTTGTCATTTGAAAACTCAACTGGTCGGTTCCAAAGAAAAGTCGCAGCATATGAGAAACAGCGCCGCTAACGGCAGCATGACCGGATGGGTACTCAGGAAAATTGGGTGTATTGATGAGCGGCTGCCAATCAGGATTGGGATCGGTATCTGGATTACCGTCCTGGTCGCCCAGGCGGATCGCCGTGATCGGCCGCCAGAAATTGTAGAAGTACTTGCTATCCCAGCAGGCGATTTGAGCATCTGCCAGCGCGGTATCGGCCAGCGCAAACATCCGAGCAGCATCGCTAATGCTGTCCACGTAGTTTCGCGAAATATAACGCAAAGCATTCTGCCAGAGCACCGGGCCGCTGTCGGCCCAGAAGTAGCCGATCTCGGTTTGTTCGGCGGTGCGGGTCGTGCTGTCCAGTGAACCAATCGCCTTCACTTCGTTGTAGTCGTCCGCCCACGTGTCGCTCGCCAGATTGGGCGGAGGGTCAACGCGGAACTGGGAGTTGCTCTTCATCGCGAATGGGGTGACCTTCGCCACCCAAGGTGTAAGCCCCGGCGCAAGGGATGGGGGCGGACCGGGTAGAAGAGACGGCGTAGGCCTCCACTGCCCAATCGCCGTGCTTCCCAGGAAAGGCGGAGGGTTCGGCGGGAACCGCCCGTCGTTGGAGCGCAATGCCAGAATATCGGCTGCCGCTTGGGCACCCACGGCCACGCCGGGATCAAAGGGATCAATGGCGTTTGCTGTGAGGTAGTTTGCATACGCGGTGTCGAGTGCCGGTCCTTGTGTTGGAAACAGCATAGCCAATACATCATGCGCCGCCTTGGCTGCGGTAGCGCTCAGAGAGCCTCTCGCGCCGGGCACAAAGGCGTGATACGGCTCGAACTGGCGATCAATGGACTCAACGGCGTCATAGATCGCCAAATGAACAATCGCAAAATCCAAGGCCGCGACGGGCGGCGGGGCGCCGGCGGTCTTCACTGCTTGTTCGCTAATTTCGTTCCACGCCGCGATGGGATCCTGTGCCTTGCCAGCCGTAGCAAAAGCGCTTGCCAAGCCAACCGTTACGAGCCCGCAGAGAATCATCTTCTTCATGACAGTTCCTTTCTTTCAAGGCGATTGTCGCCGCAGGTGCGTCACCATCGCGCATCGGCGCTTGGCGGTGCAAATACTCCGGCATAAAATTTCTGTATCCTGATAAGCTTTCTGTTTGTGATAACTTAGCTGAACCGGCTAACTCGTTTTCACAGAGTCGGAGAAACTATTTATCCTGCGGTAACTTTGAATTCGTTCGATCCGCCATGAAAGCGTCCGGCTCTCTCGATAGAATCGTTCGGTTCGGCGTCTTCCAGCTCGATCTGAACGCGCGCGAATTGCATAAAGCGGGCGTGAAGGTCAAGTTGCAGGATCAACCGTTTCGAGTTCTTGCGCTGCTGGTTGAGCGCGCAGGTCAGGTCGTCACCCGAGAGGGCTTGCGACAGCAGATTTGGCCGACCGACATCTATGTTGCCTTTGATCAGGGTCTGAATAACGCCGTTAAGAAGGTGCGCGACGCTTTAGGAGACTCAGCGGATAACCCGGTTTTCGTGGAGACCGTCGCCAGACACGGCTACCGCTTCATAGCTCCCGTCGAGATCCCGCAGACACCCCGTATCTCCATGCCTGCGCCCGGTTTGAATCCAAGCCGCCGTCGGACTCTTGTTTTGGCTGCGACTGCTTCCTGCCTGGTGCTTGCTGCCGCGATCTGGGCCTGGCATTGGTCGGCGACGCGTGCCCGACCGTCTTCTGAAAAGGTAATCCTGGCGGTTCTACCCTTTGAAAATCTGAGCCGCGATCCAGACCAGGAGTTCTTTAGCGAGGGCCTGACAGAGGAGATGATCACCCAGCTCGGGAAAATCAACCCGGAACGGCTGGCGGTTATCGCCCGGCGTTCCGTCGCGCGCTATAAAGGCGCCAACCTCCCGGTGAACCAGATCGGCAGAGAGCTGCGCGCCGATTACCTCGTCCAAGGCAGCGTTCGCCGGGAAGCCGGTCGCGTGCGGATCGCCGTACACTTGATTCAAGTCCGAGATGAAACGGATCTTTGGGCGGAAAGCTATGATCGGGAACTCTCGGACATCCTCACATTGCAGGATTCCGTGGCTCGAACCGTCGCGAATCAGATCCACGTTACCCTTGCGCCTGGGCAGTCGACGTTACCGTCGAGTTCGCGCCGGATGGATCCGGAGGCGTACGAAGCGTACCTGAAGGGCCGTTACTACTGGAATAAGCGCACGGCCGAGAGCATGCCCAAAGCGGCTATTTATTTCGAACAAGCCATAAATAAGGACCCTAACTACGGCGCTGCCTACTCCGGATTAGCGGATTGTAACAGCGGGCTGGCATGGCACGGATTCAGGTCCCCGGCGGAGGCCCTTCCGAAGGCATACGCAACAGCTCAAAAGGCCATCGAAATTGATCCGCAATCTGCCGAGGCCCACGCCTCCCTCGGTCTGGTCCTGGACCACAAATGGGATTGGGCTGGAGCCGAGTCTGAGTTCAAACGCGCAGTGCAGTTAAACCCTCAGTATGCCAACGCGCACCACTGGTATGGCGATGTCCTTTCGATCGAGCAGCGGCATGACGAAGCGTTGCTCGAGGCCAAACACGCGTTGGAACTGGATCCGCTAAACCTCATGATCGGAAGTTGGCTTGGACTGCGTTACTACCTCGCGCGTAGATACGATCGCGCAATCGAACAAGGCCGGAGTACAGTTGACTTGGACCCGAACTTTGCCGCCGCTCGCCTCCTTCTTGGCCAAAGCTACGTACAACAACGGAAATACGAGCAAGGTCTCGAAGAGTTGCAGAAAGCCGTGGAACTGTCGGGAGACAGCCCGCTTTATATGGCGCAGGTCGGAGTGAGCCAGGCTTTGGCAGGAGAGAAAAATCAGGCACTTCGAACCGTTCGTGACTTGCAAGAACTTTCAACCGCGCGCTATGTTTCCCCGTACGGCATCGCGCAGATTTACGCCGCGCTGAATGACAAGGAGCAGACGTACAAGTGGCTTGAGGTTGCTTACCGCGATCGTGCCGTGTGGATGTCGTATCTTGCCGTCGACCCGCTGTTTGATTCGATCCGCTCAGAAGAGCATTTCCGCGATTTGCTCCGCCGCGTCGGCCTGCACGCATAAGCATTTGGTTCGGTAAAAAATCCAGCGAGTTTTCCGAGCGAGCGGCCCCGATATTGGGAACCCAGGCAATTTCAGCACATGTGTCAGACAGGTGATTCTGCACCAAGCAGGCGATCTTGCGCCAAGTGAGTCGTTAGGTTAGCCTTAGTCACCGTGCGCCGGAGTGGCGGAATGGCAGACGCGGCGGACTCAAAATCCGTTGGTCGCAAGGCCGTGTGGGTTCGACTCCCTCCTCCGGCACCAAATTTCATTGCTCCAACTTTGAAGTAGTGCAAGATATGGGGACGCGCTAGTCACGTTAGCGCGGGAAAAATCCAGCGGGTGCATGCCCGCCGTGGTAGACAGCCGACCGGAAAGAGGCTCAATCATGAAAATGTTTCGCATTGCATCCATCGCGGTGATCCTTGCGGCACCTTTAGTCGCGCACGGCCAGATGGCCCCCGCCAAAAGTGACAAGGCCGTCCGGGAAGTCGTCGATTTTAGAAATCGCTACATCGAGGCGGAAGAGAATCGGGACATGGCGTTTCTGGACAAGATTTTGGCGGACGATTTCTTCGCGCTGAACCCGCAGGGAAAATTGCTCAACAAGGAGCAGCAGCTCGAGAATTTGAAGCGGCCCGACCGGACGCTTAAGGTGCTTAACCCGCGCGAAACGAAAGTCCAGTTTTACGGCGACGGGAAGGTGGCGATCCTGACCGAGCACGTGACCGTCGACGGGACCGATAGAGGCCGTCCGTTCGGCGGCGAATATCGATTCCTCCGAGTCTTCGCCAAGCAGAATGGGGAATGGAAAGTCGTCCTGGCGCAAGGCTCGCCGATGCCCGAACAACCCGCTGCCGCGAAGTAAAGTAGGACAGACTTCAGTCTGTCGGGTTCTGACAAATTATTCAGGCTGTCCCCGTAATCTAGGTCGAGGGCCAGCGAAGGTTTGCGTATGGGTTTCAGTTCAGCCTCCATCAGCACAGTACTCAAGATCATTTGGAAACCGACAGACTGAAGTCTGTCCCACTACTTACTGAGCGCGGTTTGCTTGATTTCCGCCATGCCGGTCACCGATGGTCCACGCGCGATCAACAAGACCGCGAGCGCGCCCACGCCCGACAGACAGGCGAGCGGCAGGATCGCCAGTGGATAGCTCCCCGTGGCCTGCTTGATGGACCCCACGACGTAGGTTGTCCCGAATCCCGCGAGATTGCTGATCGCGTTCATCTGTGCGAGGCCCGCGGCCGCCGTTCCCGCGGAGAGCCATTCGGCGGAAAGCGCCCACACCGGCCCCTTGCCCGCGTAAATGCCGATCACCGCGAGACACAGAATCACGATGATCGCAGGCAGGGAATTGAAGACGAGCGCCGAGGCCAGGCTTGCAGCGGTCACGAAGAGCGGCAACGCCGTGTGCCATGTGCGCTCGCCCGTGCGATCCGAGTGCTCGCCCCAAAGGACCATGATCACCGAGGCCAGCGCAAACGGTAGAGAGTTGAGCAGGCCCGTTTGCATATTCGTGAGGCCGTACGATTTGATGATTTGCGGCTGCCAGATTTGCAGGCCGCTGCTGACGGCGGTGCTGCCTGCGAGCGTTATGCTCAGGACGAGGACGTATTTGTTCCAGAGCACCTGCCACAGGCTGATTTTTCCCACGCGCTTGCGCCCGGCCGCCTCCGATAGCAGCCTGCCATTGAGCCATTCTTTCTGATCGGCGTCGAGCCAGCGCGCGCCCGATGGCTTGTCGCTCAACACGAAAAGGCAAAAAAGGCCGAGCAGGACGGCCGGAGCGCCCTCAAGGATGAACATCCACTGCCAACCGTGGAGGCCGAGCCATCCGTCCACGCCGAGCAATGCCGCGGAGATCGGCGAGCCGAGAAAACTCGAAACGGGAATCGCGACCGTGAACATCCCAATGATTCGAGCGCGGTATTCGCTCGGGAACCAGTAGGTGAGGTAGAGAATGACTCCCGGGAAGAAGCCCGCTTCGGCGGCCCCCAGCAGCAAGCGCATGGTGTAAAACGAGTGAGCCCCGGCTACGAACGCCGTGCCCGCGGCCAGAAATCCCCAGGTGATCATGATCCGGGCGATCCAGAGGCGCGCGCCGACTTTTTCGAGGAGCAGATTGCTGGGAACTTCAAACAGAAAATAGGAGACGAAAAAAATTCCCCCGCCGAATCCGAAGACCTTGGGCGACATGTGAAGCGCCTTCACCATCTGCAGCGCGGCGAAGCCCACATTTACGCGGTCAACGAAGGAAACAAAGTAGCAAATCATCAAGAACGGCAGGAGGCGCCAGGTGACCTGGCGCATGGTGCGGGTTTCCAAGGGGGATCGAGTCGAAGGATCGGCCTGGGCCGTCAAGGGTACAGTCCTCTTCCCTCACACTTTGCGCGGAGTCCGCATGGACTCCGGCAATCGTCATTGAGCGGGAAATCGAGCTGATCGTATCGTGCCGCGAAACAACAATAGGGCTGTCATTCCGAGCGAAGCGAGGAATCTCTCTGTTCCGACTTTAACACCAAAGAGGGATTCCTCGCATCGCTCGGAATGACAAAAATAGAGTTTTACCGTAACCCGTTAATCGGCGGCGGCGGTCGCGACCAGAGAATTGACGACGGCTTCCGCTTCGCGCCTTTGCGCGGCGCTCAGCGGCAGCAGCGGCCCGCGAACCGGCCCGCCGTAATAGCCGCGATAATCCATGGCGGCTTTCACCCCGGCGATGCCCAATTGTCGCACGAGCTTTTTGGACGCGGGCAAGATGCGGCGGTTCAATTCGCGCACAGTCGAAGTCTGTTCCGCCGCGAACGCGCTGTGCAGTTCGATGCACAGCTCAGGCAGACAATCTGCGAGCGCCAGGATTCCGCCCACGGCTCCGAGGGTGAGCGACGCGTAGAGCGTGTCCGCCGATCCGACGACTACCTGGAAGTCCGCGGGAGCGGCCGCGACAATTTCACCGACTCGCTGCACGTTTCCGGAACTTTCCTTGATGCCAATGATGTTCGGATGCTCGGCGAGCCGCGCTACCAGGTCCGGCTCGAGCGCCACGCCCGTAAACTGCGGAATCGCGTAGAGCAAAACGGGAAGCTTGGAGGCGTCGGCCACGCGCCGGTAGTGCTCGACGAGCGCGTCTGGAGTGAGCGCGGACTTGAAGAAGCTAGGAGTCTTGACGAGAGCGATGTCAAAGCCGATGTTCGCCGCGGCCTTGGCTCGGGAAATCGTTTCCGGGGTGGACTCGGACCCTACGCCTGCAATCAAAATTTTGCCGGGTGTCGCAGATTCCCGCACTGCGGTAAAAACCTGCTCTACTTCCGTGCGCGAGAGCAAGACGGATTCGCCCGTGGAGCCGACCGCGACGTAACCAGTCAAGGGGAGGCGATTATAGCGGCCAATATTTTCGCGCAGGCGATCGGATGCGACGGCGCCATCCGCGTCAAACGGCGTGGTCAACGCCGGAAAAATACCATTGAGCTTCATTATAAATTTCCTCCAATTGGGACACATTTATGATGGCATATCGGCCGTCATCGCTCCAAGCGGAAATCCCCGCATGCGGCGATCCGAAATCCGTAATCCGCGTATTTAAATTCGGGAGGGATGCTGGAGCGCGCCGCCGTTCGCGTCACTTTGATGTGGTGGCGCCAGGAGCCTCCGCGAGACGCGCGGCGATTGCCGGTGAGCGGTCCTTTCGGATTGCGCTCGGGCGAAACAGCGTAGTAGCCGGCTTCGTACCAATCGGCGCACCATTCGTGGACATTGTCGCCGAGGTTGTACAGCCCGTACGCGTTCGGGCCGTACAAGCCCACGGGCTCGGGGCCTGATTTCCAGCGATTCGCGTAGCCCGGAAGCTCTTCCGGGGCGGCGTTGCCCCAGGGAAACATCTCGCCTTCCGCGCCGCCTCGCGCAGCGCGCTCCCACTCCGCTTCCGTCGGGAGGCGGAACCGTTTGCCGAGCGCTCGGCTCAGCCAATCGCAGTAGGCGATGGCGTCAAACCACGACACCGAGACAACCGGCTGCTGGGCCCCATCAAAGTCCGGATCGTTCCACAGCAGGGGAGGCGCGTGATTCGTTTCTCGCAAAAATCGCGTGTACTCGACGTTGGTCGTCTGAAACGCGGCAAGCTCAAACGCATCGACCCACACTCGGTGTGCGGGCCTCTCATCGTCGCGGCCGGCGTCGTCGCCCAGAAGAAACCATCCTTCGGGGATCGGGCGCATCACGGGCTCAGGATATGGTGCAGGTCGAATTTCAGGAGTCGCCATACTCTGAAGCCTCAAGGTTTGCGGACACACCTAGAACTTTGTCATTCCGAGCGAAGCGAGGAATCTCTCTTCGGTTTGGACGCCAGAGCGGAGAGATTCCTCGCTTCGCTCGGAATGACAAAAATCGAGGTTTTTTCCTTGAAGAATTTCTTTCAAGGCACCTCAGCGGTAGCCGCCCGTGGAACGGCGCTCGCGCGAAAGCTCCTCCAGGAGTTTTTCCGCGGAAGGCTTTTCCGGCGGAACCGTAAGCTTCGCTTCGATACGCCGCAAAATTCCAGCAGCGGTGTCATAGCGCACGCCTGCGTCGAGTGCGCTGCGGCGGCTCAAGAACGTTTCGACGAGCGCAAATTCCTCGGGAGTCAGCCGGTTCGCGCCGTACTGGTGCATCATGGGTTGCGCCGCGGCGTCCCACTGGGGCGCCACGCTTTCGAATGGCTTTTCGTGAACCACCACAGTCCCGGCGACGTAATCGCCGAGGCGCTTGCTCTGCGGGCTGATCCACGCGCAGAGAACGCCGATCCCATAGGCGAACGGCAACTGGTCGACGATGCGCATCAGATTCCGCCCCACCGCGTCCACCGCAGTGATGGGCTGGCCGGAATCCTTGATCACGCGAAGATGCGTGATCCGCTTGCCCGGCGTTTGTCCGTTCCAGATCGATTCGAACAGAATGAAGTATCCGTACATCAAGACGAAATATACGAGAATGAAGATCGCCCAGAGCCAGATGCCAGCGGCGGAAGAACCGCTGAATGTCGCGCGACCAGCCACGGCGGCTACCGCTAAGAAAATCAACCCGAGAACGATGACCGCCCCAAACTGAAAAAGCGAATCGATCAGCACCGCGAGGAACCGGCTGCCGATCCCGGCAAGCGGAAACTCAATCGACGTTTGCTCGGGCGTTTCAATGATAAGCTTTTCGCCGGCGGCGGCATCGGGAGCGGCGGGATCGGTTGGACCTGGGGGCATCATGATTTCCACTCGATGGCTCGAAAAGCGCAGGCCACACTGGCAGCGGCTCGAACAGCTGGTGGATCGCTCGGGCCGCCGGGGCGTCGTGGCCCTCAGTCACGATGAATTGCAGGAACTGGGCCTATTGTACCGCCAAACGGCGTCCGATCTCGCGACGGTGCGCGAGGATATCACGAGCCGTCCGTTCACGTCCTACCTCAATCAACTCCTGGCGCGCGCGCACAATTTGATTTACATGGGACGGCGCGCGAATTGGGGCGGCATCCTTGGCTTTTACACGCGCACGTACCCGCGCATTTTTCGCGAGGCGTTTCCGCTGGTGCTCTTGTCGGCGCTGGTTTTTGCCGGGGCGGGAATTGCCGGCGCGGTGGTCACGCTGCGCGATGCGGGGTTTGCGCACCGCATTCTGGGGCCGCAGATGATCGAAACGATCGAGAAGCGCGAGATGTGGACGCACTCGATCCTGGCGGTCAAGCCGATGGCGGCGTCCGGGATCATGACCAACAACATCACGGTGGGATTCCTGATGTTCGCTGCCGGTATCACCGCCGGGCTCGGCACGCTGTGGATGTTGATTACCAACGGCCTGCTGATGGGAGTGCTTGCGGTGGCGACAGCCCGCGCCGGCATGGCGCTGCAGCTCTGGGATTTCGTCGCGGCGCACGGAGCACTCGAACTGCCCGCCATTTTCATTGCCGCGGGCGCGGGGCTCGAAATCGCGCGCGGCCTGCTGTTTCCCGGAATCTTGCCGCGCAAGGAATCGCTGCGTCAGGCGGGGAATCGCGGAACGAAGCTATTGCTGGGCGAGCTTCCTCTCCTGGTGGTCGCGGGCGTGATTGAGGCATTTGTGTCGCCAACCAGAATTCCGACCGCGCTGAAGTTTCTGCTGTCCGCGACGCTGTTCGCTGCGCTCGTCTTGTATTTGTCCAGCGGAATGAGGAAACCAGTGATTCGTGAGTCGTGATTCGTGGACCACAGGTGGTTTCTCTGGACGATGGATTGACGAGCGCGAACATTCTTTTGGATGAAGGTGTTTCCGGACACGAACTACGAATTACAAATCACGAATCACGACGCCCCAATCGACCCAAGTCACCACATCAAATCAGGCTGCGATCCTTACTATCAAGATAGTGGTTCACCAGCTGCGCGGCCAGCGCGCCCGGCATGATTTCCATCGCCAGCACGCCTTGCTGCCGCAGCCGGCGCAGCAGAAGTTCGCGCCGCTGCACGATTTCTATGGCCGCGATGTAGCGGAACATTTCTTCCTCGGACTCCGGGCGGTGCGCGACGCGCTCGCTCAAGTCCGGCTGGCCCACCGCGGTAAACAGAACCAAATGGCGGCGCGTCATCTGCAGAGCGTACTCCACCACGTCGGGCGTGCCCGCGGTTTCGGCGAGATCGGTGATCCAGACGATGAGGCTGCGGCGGTGCTGTTCCGAGAGCAGCGCGCGCGCGGCGCGCGCGTGATCCGCCTCGTAAGGTTCCGCGCGCACGACCGCGAGGGACTCGACAATCGCGTGCAGTTGAGAAGCGCCGCGCCCTGCAGTTAAGTTCTGCTGAACTTCGCGGCCGTAGGCGAGCAAGCCCACGCGATCGCCGGAGTGCATGGCGACTTGCGCGAGCGATAGTGCGGCGTCCACAGCGTAATCGAGTTTCGAAAGCCGTAGCGACGCTTCGTCGCGCACGATTTGTTCGCGCAAGAGGCGCCCCGCATCGAGCACGATCCACACCGTCTGGCTGCGCTCTACCTGAAACACGCGCGTGATGAGCTTCGAGCGGCGAGCGGTCGCCGTCCAACTGATGTTGCGGAATTCGTCGCCCGTGCGGTACTCGCGCAGGCTTTCAAATTCGCGGCCGAGTCCGCGCAGGCGCCGGCGGCGGCGCTCCATCGCCACTTGGCGCGTGCGAATAAGGTAGAGCGTCTGCTGCTTGGCTTGCTCGAGATTCGGGAGGACGCGCACCGTCGCCGAAGCGTCCGCGACGGCCCATCGCTCGGCGAGGCGCAGCGCGCTCTGATACCGCACAAACAATTTGCCGATTGCGAGGTCGCCGCGCTGCGCCGGCAACATTTCATACTGCGCGCTCGCCGTGCCTCCTCCGGGCGCGGCAAGCTCCAGCATTGGAAGCTCGCGGCGCAACGCTCGCGAACTTTCATCGGTCACGCGAGCGAAGACAGCCCGCTGACCGAAGTTGTGCAGCTCAACGGACACGCTCGAGCGAACCCCGAGCGATGGGGCAGAATGCCACACACGCCGCAGTTCGAGATCGCCCGGTTTTGGCAACCGCAGCAAGTCCTGCGCCCAGAGTACGAGGCACAGCGCGTCCCAGATAAACATTCCCCCGATCAATCGCGGCGACCACGCGGCCGGAACGACCCAGACAAGGCCGATCAGCAGCGCGACAAAAAATCTCACGCTGAAGCCGATCCGGAATCGTCCTGTCGAATGGGCGCGCGCGCCGACCGCGCGAGGAATGAATGAGGGCGCGGGATTCACTTGGGAACCTCGACCGCCGCGAGAATCTCGGCGATCACCGAGTCGGCGCTGAGGCCTTCGAGGTCCGCTTCCGGCTTCAGCAGCAGGCGATGGCGCAACACCGCGGGCGCGGCATTCTTAATGTCATCGGGAATCAAAAAGTCGCGGCCCTCCATCCCGGCCAGCGCGCGTGCGACAAAAAACAGACCGATGGCCGCGCGCGGGCTTGCTCCGAGTGACAGCGCGGGCCAATCCCGCGTGCGGCGAATGATGGACACAAGGTATTGGTACAAGGCCGGTTCGACACGCACCTGCGCAATCTCCGCCCGCGCGGCGGCCAGAAGCGCCGGATCGATCGGGTCGAGCGGCGATTGCTCGATCAAGTGCGCGTCGGTGAGCGGCTCGAATCGCTTGAGAATCGCGGCTTCTTCCTCCGCGCTCGGATAGTTCATTTTGATCTTCAATAGGAACCGGTCGAGTTGCGCTTCGGGCAGCGGATAGGTGCCCTCAAACTCGACTGGATTCTGCGTTGCGAACACGGTGAAATTCGATCCGAGCGGGTAGCGAACACCATCGATCGTGGCCTGGCGTTCTTCCATCGCTTCAAGTAGCGCTGCCTGTGTGCGCGCGGTGGTGCGATTGATTTCGTCGACGAGAAGCAAATCGGTGAAGATCGGCCCGCGATGGAGCGAGAACGCGCTGGTGGCAAGATTAAAAACGTTCGTGCCGATGATGTCCGCAGGCATCAGGTCGGCGGTGCACTGCACGCGCTGAAATCCGAGGTCGCAGATGCGCGCGAGAGTCTTGACCGTCAGCGTTTTCGCGAGGCCTGGCACGCCTTCGAGGAGGGCGTGGCCGCCGCACGCCAGCACGATCAGCAGCTGATCGATAATCTCCTGCTGCCCGATGATGACTTTTGCAAGCTCGCCGCGGATGTGCGTGGTGAGGCGTGAGAGATTTTCCACTTAGCGTTTCTCCTCGACGGGTCGCGTCTTGAGTCCGAATAAGACTTCGTAGTGTTCGAGCGCCTGTACGATTTTCAGAGCTTCCGAGCCGGGGATGTCGGTCTGGCGCACCGCCGTCTCGGCGAGCTGCAGCGTGTTGATGAATCCGGGCTGCTTCCAGCCCAGCCGCTCGCGCACCGCGGCGTCGAGCTGCACGTTGGAAATCGAAGACGAGAGCCCGAGCCTTCGGACCAGCAGGGTGCGGAAGCGCTGATACGCCACGCGCACCGCGGCCGAGCCTGCCCGCGCGCGCCGATATAGGTCGCCGAGAGTGTCGACGAACTCGAGCGGCGAAAGCCGCGACTCCGTCGCCGGAGTGACGAGCGGCCCGCTTCTCCGGCTGAATGCCAACAAAACAAACACTGAGACCAGCGCGAGTTGATACAGCGCCCACGGAACGGGCGTCTTCTTGAAATAGTCCCAGAGCGATCCCCGGTAGCCGTGAAAATATTCGTCCCACAAAACGGTCGTTTCGCCGGGACTCGCGACGGGGCGGACCGCCTGAATGCAGTCCAGGAAAAATGCCAGGTTCCCGTCGCGCGTAATTCCGGCGTTGGTGATGGGCGTCGGCGCGGCCCACCAAATCACGCGCCCCTTCTCAAGCTTCCAGGTGACGGCCACGGCTTCGCCGGCGTTCCCGTAGAGAGGCACCTGATTTCCGTCCGAGAGATCCCATTGGCCGCTGCCGAGCATGGTGATTTTCGGAGCGTCACGAGTGAGAGCGCTGGGAACCAGCGCATCATAGCCATGGATCAGCGACGCAAGATCTGCCTTCCAATGCGGAGTGACGTTTCCCGTTCCGAGGAACAGAAAAGGGAAATTGCCGGAGTAAATGATCCAGCCGCCGGCGCTAACGAAACGAAGCAGTGCTTCTCGCTCGCCCTTCTCGGGAAAGCTTTCCGACGTGCCGCCGGGAAAATTGGCCCCGCTGACGACGATGAGAATCGTCCCTTGCGGGTTGGCGGGCAGTTCCGTCGGCGGCTGCTCCCAGCGCTCCGACCGGTATCCAAGTTCGCCAAGCAAAAGGTAAGCCGCCTGCGCGCCGCCGCTCGCCGTGGAATATGTGGTCGGGACGCCCTGGCCCTCCTTTTCGTCTTGCATCGGTGAAAAAATAATCGTCACGGCGATTAGAAACGCCAGAATTGCTCCCGCGATCAGCAGGAGTTTACGGTCGCCCGGATCTATGGAAGCCGGCATCCCAGAATCTCCAGTTGGGCGAGCGAGTCGCGAAAATCCGCCTCGGTCGCTTGGTCATAGCCGTACCAAATTCGTTCCAGGCGCGAGGTCAGCTGGGCCAGCGCTCGATTTCGATCCGCTACCTTTGACTTGGTGAGCGCCTGAAGGTATTCGCGCGGGGTTTTCGCGCGGTCCCGGGCCAGCGCACCTGAATCCTGCAAGCGCGCGATGCCCGCCCAGTAGGCACAATGGACGGCCATTCGATAGTCGCCGCGAGCGGCTGCTTCGCGTGAAGCAAAAATCCATTCCTGCCAGGACAGTAAGGGAACGGACACGGCGCCCAGTGCCATTTCTGCCACGCGAGCCGCATGAAACCAGTTGCGGAAAACCGAATACGCGATGAGGATCGCCGCCCCAGCGACGCCGATCCACAGCAACGCGTACCCAAGCGACTTCTGGCCGCCAACCCTGCTGAACAATCGGTCCAGCGCTTCAGACAGAATATCGTCGATGCGGTCGCGAAGCCTGTCAAACCAACTTTCCTTTCGCGCGTGCGTGTATTCAGGGCGGGACAAAATGGCATCGAGTTTGGGCCGGGCGGTATCCGCACCGGCCAGATGCCCGGAAAGGGAACCGACCTCCGCAGCCAAAGCGTCGAGATACTCCCGAGCTTGATCTACTTGCTGGCGGCGAAGCTCGGGGTGTTTCTCCGCCTGGGTCAAGCGCGAGACAAGGGCGTCAGTGGGCACATCAAAGCGCCGTCCGTCCGCGTCTATAGGCCAGGTTTCCGGGAGCGCCTCACGATAGGCTCGCAACGTATCGGCGGATTTTCCAGCGCTGTCCAGCTCTGTTTTGAGCCGAGTCAATTCCTGGATGAAGGATGAGGCGTCGTAAATCGCAGGTGAGGAAGGTGGCGCCGTGGCTTGCGTGGCTCGTGCCATGCCGTGAGGAATGGCGAGGAGCACGAGCCATAAGGCCCCGGCGACCTGCCAGCCGTTGGCGAAAGCAAATCCTGCGGGGCGCATCCGATCAGGACGCATCTCGCCCAAACATTGAGGGAACGCCTCCCGTCGCCGGGGGCGGCGTCGGGTCAGCGCCAATGGCGCGCATCATCATTTGCAGGTCAAACGCTTCCTTGCGAACGCGCAGATCATAATAAAGCACCACGAAGCCGATTGTCCCCACCGGTGCGACCAGAACGCTCGCGCACAAATTTGTAATCTCCATGAGAACCATCCACAAAATCGCGAGGGAAGGGTTCTTCGAGCTCGCGGCGATGAGGATCATAAACGGCACCTGGAATAACCCAACCAGGGCCCAGCTAATCACCACGGTCAGAAAGAAGATCATGAAGGCGCGCCAGGCAAAGCCTTTCGTGAGCGCGAAGCTGCGCTGAATCGCTTCGACGGGTCCGACTTCATCCACCAGAGCCGACGCGAACGCCACGGACATCCGGCAACCGAGATAGATGCCAGGAAAGACCAGGAGAATGAAGCCCGCGGCAACCATCAGGAACCCCAGAAACAGGATGCCTAGCAGGCTCCAGATTCTTTTTAGTGCCGCTCGAAACGCGCCCCAAATCCTGGCCGGACGCCCGACATAGATTTCAGAGACGGCAATCACCGCGGCGCCAGCTGATATTAGGAACAGCGAAAAAAAGAGGATAAATGCCAAAAAAAAACCGCCACCTGCCGCGCCCATCGCCCAGGGCGAGATCGGCATTCGACCCGGAGCGACGGATCGGGCAGGTCCAGCAAGTCTGGCAAGGAGCACGAAACTCGACACCAACACGACAAGGATCGCATAGGGAATTGCGGCGATTCCAACGAAGAGCAGGAAATTTCGGCGGTAGAGAAAAAATGTGCGGTCGAGGATCTCGCCAAGACTCAGGGGTCGAAAATCGAGCGCGGACATCGGGTCTCCCGGCGCCGTAGGGCGCACAGAATGTGTGTACTCTACCAAGAATTGGCTAAGAATCAAACGATCTGTCCGGGCGATTGTCGCGCCTGCTGATGCCCTTGTTGCCTGTAACATATCCAGGTCGGCAAGAAATACGTCCGGGAACGCCTCGAGAAATTCGCTAAGCGTTAAACTGCGAAAATGTGACAAAGAATCCTCTTGCGCGGCGTTCGCGCACTGCGTAATATACGGCCGGGTTGGGGAAGGTGTGAAACCCGTGCCAAAAGAGAAGCCAAAAGTAAATATCGGCGAAGTTATTCGCAGCTACCGGGGACAGCGGGGTCTTTCTCAGGGCGATATCGAGCGGCGCACTGGCCTTCTACGTTGCTATCTTTCCCGCGTTGAGAACGGCCACACCGTACCGTCTCTCGAAACTCTTGCCAAGATCGCGGAAGCCATGGAAATCGCGCTCGCCGATTTCTTTCCGGGCGCGGAGACGCCTCGCGACCGCGACACGCAGAAAATGCTGGGCGAACTCTCCGAGGACGAAATCCGCTTCCTTTCGGAAATCAAGAAGTACAGCACAACGCTTTCCGACGGCGACAAGCGGCTCGTCCTGGCCATGATTCGCAAAATGGCGACAGTGATCCCACCACCTCCGCGCAAGGTTGTCCAGCGGCGCACCGCGTTCTAAAACAATCAATCCAAAACAATTTGTAGCCGAATGGGACGAAGTGTCTTTGGTCAGTCCGAGCGAAGCGAGGGAATCTGTCTGTCCTGACGTGCGAATCGCAGGGTTGCGGGGCATAGCTTCAGGCTAAAGCCCATTTCTTGCGAAACGTCACGGCCGGGCTGAAGCCCGGCCCTCCGAAGTCAGCGCGGGTTCAGCGGGAGGCGAGCTTCCCGTTTGCGCCGGCGATAAATCGGGCGTGCTCGACGATGATGTGAAAAATTCGTCCGCGACCGATCAATTCTTCTCCGCTTCTCGCTTCGGCTTCGAAGATAAGTTTACGGCCGTTCGTCTCGACCAGTTTTGCAAAGGCAATCACGGTCGCACCGGCCGGCGCCGCCTTCAGATGATCCACTTCCACGCGAATTCCCACCGTGATCGACCCGGGAGGGAGCGCGTGACGAACCGCATGCGAGCAGGCCAGTTCCATCATACCGATCATGGCGGGAGTGGAAAAAACGGCGGGCCAGTCTTTGTTGACGCTCGCGAGAGTCAGTTCGTGAGAAACGATTCGTTCGCAGAAGCCTTCCAGCCCGGGTTTCAGGGGCGCCGGACGGCTCTGGGTCACTGCACGTTCTCCGACCCGGCAGCGGACGGATTTTTCGCGAGAGACGGCTGACCCTTTAACAGGCTTCCCACCACTTCAGTGAGAGTCGTGCCGCACTGCGCCCACAAGCGGCGCTTCAAGCTGCAATAGTCCTGCGAGCCGGCGAAGACGTCCGCCATCAGCGTGCGAAAAGTCGGGCTGCGCTCGATAAACTGAATCATGCGCGTCGCGACGGCGCCGCCGAGGAAACGGCCGCGGTAGAATCGCCGCGCGATCCGCGTGGCAAATTCCAGATCGGTGGAAAAGGCGCGGCGTACGCGCGAAGGATATCCTTCGGGCTTGTGCGCGATCAGAGATTCGGCCAGCAGTTCACCCGAACGCAGGGCGTAGTACAGGCCCTCACCGGTGATCGGATCGACCCACGCCGCGGCATCTCCGACGAGCGCCCAATTTTTCCCCACCACGCGGCGCGAGGACAACGTCTGTTTTTGCGGCGACGGCAAAACATGGCTGTAGAAGCGCGCGCCTTCGCGCGAGATCTTCTCGCTCTCCATGAACGCATGGAGATGGCGGCGCAATTCCTGGCTGGTATGCCTCGCCATGCTTCCGCAAATTCCCACGGAAAGATGATCGCAGCGCGGGAACGACCAGAGGTAGCCCTCAAAATGATGCAGAAATTTGACGGAAATTCCCTCGGCTTGCGCGGGCACAAAGTAACCAACCGTCATTTCGAGATCGTTGCGCCCCAGCGGCCGCGTCCCTGGCAAAAGGGAATTGCGAGCACCGGCGGCGACGACGACGAAATCCGCTTCGGCGCGGGATTCGCCAACCATCAATGTCGCTCGCTCGTTCGCAGTATCGAGCTGATTGACGCGGGACTGGACGACGCGGCATCCCGCAGCCTGGGCGCGTTCGAGGAGAAGCCCGTTCAGCACCGCTCGCGAATAAATGACAATCGGCTCGTCGAGGGGGAGAACCGCGCGATGGCCTTTGCTGGAGATAAGCTGGACGGTCCGAATCAGTTTTTTGGGATGTGGACCGTTCAGCAGGAAAGGGTAGGCTCGAATGGCCTTGTGCGTCAGGCCTCCGCCGCAGGGTTTTTCCCAGGCCAGGTGCTCATCGTAAATCGTGACACTGTAGCCGGAGCGCGCCAGGCGCTCTCCACACATGGCGCCGGCCGGCCCTCCACCCACAATCGCAATATCCCGCATGTAACCGCCTCAAAAAGAAGGGCAGAGCCTGGCATCGGACTCGGCGCTGGGAAAGGTTCAGCTGTGGAAGGCAAATTTGTGCCGCAACCGAAACCTTGGCGTGAGTATAGCAGAAAATTACGCGCGTCCAGAAACGTGGAACGTAAGCGGCATGAACGATGGGTGAACGAAAGAGCGGTGTACTTTCATTCTGGAGTGGGGAAAAAGTAGATTCTTCGTTTCCACACGGCACGGCGCCGCTTTAGTGGTTCGGAATTTCAACGGCGGCGGTGATCACGCACACCCACAACAGAATTTCCGCGAGCCCGGAAAATTTTCCGACGGCAGGCACGTCTGTTGTCGCACCCCAGTCGCGCGCCTTTGCCTGTACGAAAATGTGCCATAGCAAAGCCGCCGGGACAAAAAAGCCCAGCTTCCAGCGAAACGCGGGGTTAACAAGGAACGTCGTCGCCGTCGAGGAAAACAAAAGGAATCCTCCCGTCACAACGACGCAGAAGCCGATCCAGTTCCACGCAAACAAATCATCGCGCAATTGCGCCGCGGTTTCACGCTTCTTGCCCAAGCCGAGCAGCCGCAAGTCCAGCGCTAGATTCGTTCCCAGCCAGATGGACAGGCCGGTGAAATGGATCAGCTGGGTGAATGGATACGCCCAGAGCGAAGTCCGGACGCCGATCCCCCACGGCGTTCCCTCGAGCCATTTCGCAAACCCTTGCAGCAGTCCGTACATATCGAGTGTTTTCTCCTCTCGTGAATTCCCGGCGTTGCGCGCGTTCGATCCCTGCGTCGCGGCGCGAAATCGAGGCGCGCTATCCCAATCCCTCCATCGCTGGAATTTCCGACGCGCTCAGGATCGTGCCAATCCAGAACAGCAGCGCGACTGCGGCGAGAACCTTCGCCCAGGTGGGAATTTGGGGGGCTGCCGACCATTTTGGCGCCCAGACTTGAACGAGGATCGCGAGCACAATCGAGATGCCGATCATCGCCAATTTCACGTGGAACACCGGGTCAGGCGCCCAATCTCCCGCGTCCGTGGCGAACATGAAGAATCCCGAGACAATGGCCAGCGCCATGCCGGTCCAGGCCCATGGATAGAGCTGATCGGACAGCTCGGCAAGATTTCTCTTGCGCGCCGCAACACCCATGACTCGCAAGTCCACCACCGCCACCGATCCGATGAACCAAAACATCGTCAGGTAATGAATCACGGAGACGCTCGCGTACATCCATCCGGTTTCGCCGAGCGTTTTCACCCAGCCGGATTGTTCCAAAGCCTCCCACATCGTGTTCTGCCTCCTGATCGATCGTTCCGCAGCCCTGCCGCTTTCGCGCGCGAGTGCGACGACATTTCACGTTACGTGCCTTCGTGGCGCGGAAAATGCCACCGGTGGGATCCGTTTTCCCGCCAGAAGGCCCCTAACGATACCTTGAAATGCCAAGAGCATCTGTGAGCCGGATCACAAATGCAAGAGAAATCGCGAGACGAGCGAGCTGTGGGCAAGCTTAAAAGCCTCCGCCACGAGAACACTCCCGCGCCTCGCGTGGTAGTATGGATAAGATGTAGCAGCTAGCCACGCACGAGCTTGTGACCAAAACATCTCCCATGGGAAAGATCGTTTCGCAAGAAGAACTCATTCACATAGCGGCGCGCGAAAAAAGCGCCGGCCGGCGCGTCGTCTTCACCAACGGCTGCTTCGATTTGATTCATCCGGGCCACGTGCGCTGCCTCGCGGGGGCGCGAGCCCTCGGCGACGCGCTAATCGTGGCGGTCAACAGCGATCGCAGCGTTCGCGGCAACAAAGGGCCCGAGCGGCCTTTAGTGCCCGAACGCGACCGGGCTGAAGTTCTCGCGGCGCTGGCCTCGGTGGATTATGTGACCATTTTTGACGAGGCAACCCCGCGCGAATTGATCGCGCGCGTGCTTCCGAGCATTCTCGTCAAGGGCGCGGATTGGGCGCTCGAACAGGTCGCCGGACGAGAGGAAGTCGAAGCGGCGGGCGGGCGCGTAGTCTCGATTCCGCTTGCTTCCGGTTATTCCACTACAAACTTAGTCCAACGAATCCGCAATGCCGGAGCGGCATCCTCCACCGCGCCACGCGAATCTCTTAAGCGATCATGATCCTGCCATCGGTTTCGGAAACTTTGGCGTCGGTGAGCCAGCATCCGGCGCTTGAGTCCGCGATCGCCGCGCTGCGCCGCGGAGTTTCGCGCGAGCGGCTCGGGGGACTCATAGACACTGCGAAGGCTCTCGTTGCGGCCATCGTCGCGACGGAATTGCGCCGGCCGGTGGTTGTAATTGTCGAGTCGGGCGCGCGAGCGGAAATCCTCGCCGCGTCCATGCAGTTTTTTTTCACGGCGCTGGCCGGACAGGAAGCCAGCGAAATCGGCGTCTTGCCCGCGATGGATGTGTTTCCGTGGCAGGACGCCGTTCCCCACGCGGAGATTTTGGAAAGTCGTGCGGTGACGTTGTGGCGGTATGCAACCGGGCAATCGCGCGTCGTGGTTGCGCCTATCGCGTCGGCTCGTATGCGGCTGAACGATGCCGCTCACTATGCCGCCCAGGCGCGCACCCTTGTGCGCGACGAAGCTGTCTCGCTCGATGAACTCGTGGCCCATCTGCGCAACGTGGGTTACGAATCCCACGAGATGGTGGAAATGCCTGGGCAATTCACCGTGCGCGGAGGAATTGTTGATATTTTCCCCGCGGAGGCCGAGCGGCCCGTTCGCCTCGAACTGTTTGGAGACGCGGTTGAATCTCTGCGCGAGTTCGACCCGAATACGCAGCGCTCGGTTCGCCCCATCGAGCATGTGACGCTTCCGCCCCTCGTCGAGCAGGCCGGCAACGGATTTCACGCGGGAAACGGAAATACGGATGGCTCGAATCGATCGTCCCGCTCCCATTCGCTGTTCGATTTGCACGAGGACACCGTCATCCTTCTCGACGAGCCCGGAGCGGTCGAAGAAGCCTCGCGCGCGTTTCTGGATAGCGCGACCGAGAGCCTCGATGCGGCCGGCAGCGATTCGCTGGAAGTTCTCTCCTCGTACTATTTCGCCGACGATTGGGCGGATCAACTCGCCCAGCATCCGCTTCTGGAACTTGAACACCTCGGCCTCTCGCGCGAGGACTCCGAAGCTCGCAACATTCAAACGCAACCGACCACGAATTTTCACGGCAACGTGCCCGCGTTCATGGCCGAAGCTCGCGAACGAGTTTCCTCCGGCGAGCGCGTGCTCTTAGCCGCGGAGAGCCTTGGCGAACTCGAACGATACGCCGATCTGTGCCACGAGTACGAAGTGCCATTTCGCCTCGGCGACCTTGAAGAAAACGCTACAAGCGCGCGTCTCGCGGAGGACTCCTCGGCCGGCAGTGTGCCTGCGGTGGTGCTTTGCCGAGCGCCATTTACCGAAGGCGTCGTCTTTCTGGACGCGCGCGTCGCGCTGTACGGAACCGGCGATGTCTTCGAGACCATGCGGCAAGGCACTGCCAAGCGCCGCCCCAAGACCGCCGGCTTCTTCAGCGATTTCTCGGAGCTGAAGCCCGGCGACTACGTCGTCCACGTCGATCACGGCATCGGGCAGTTTGAAGGCTTGCAGCAGATTGAAAATGGCGGCGCGCGCGGCGAGTTCATGCGCCTGCGTTATTCCGATGACGCGCGCCTCTACGTTCCGCTCGAGCGCCTGGACCTCGTGCAAAGTTATCGAGCCGTCGAGGGGGCAAAGCCGGTTCTCGACAAGCTGGGCGGGAGCACGTGGACGGCGCGAAAAGCCCGCGTGAAAAAGTCGGTCGAGGACATGGCCGACAAGTTATTGAAGTTGTACGCTGGGCGCAAAGCGGGCGAGGGATTTGCGTTTTCCCCCGACGGCGCGTTCCAGCGCGAGTTTGAAGACGCGTTCGAGTTCGACGAGACGCCGGATCAGGCCATCGCCATCGCGGACACCAAGCGCGACATGGAGAAGCCGCAGCCGATGGACCGCCTCCTCTGCGGCGACGTCGGTTACGGCAAGACCGAAGTGGCGATGCGCGCAGCCTTCAAATCTGTCACCGACTCGAAGCAGGTTGCCGTCCTCGCGCCGACCACCGTGCTCGCGTTCCAGCACTTTGATACGTTCCGCCGCCGATTCGCGGCTTTTCCGGTGAAGGTCGATCTCCTCAGCCGGTTTCGAACGGCGCGCGAACAGAAAAGTGTGCTCGCCCGCGTGGAAACCGGCGAGGTGGACATTGTCATCGGCACGCACCGCCTGCTTTCCAAGGACGTGAAATTTCACGATCTTGGCCTCTTGATTGTGGACGAAGAGCAGCGCTTCGGCGTCGCGCACAAAGAACGCCTCAAGGAACTCAAATTGAACGTCGACGTTCTGACGCTGTCGGCGACTCCCATTCCGCGCACCCTGAACATGTCGCTCGTCGGCCTGCGCGACATGAGCGTGATCGAAACACCGCCAAAGGATCGCCTGGCGATCCAAACCGTCGTCGCGCCGTTTTCCGAATCGCTGATTCGCCGCGGGATCGAGGAAGAGCTGTCACGGCAGGGACAAGTCTTCCTCGTCCACAACCGCGTCGAATCGATTTACACGATCGCGGACCTCGTGAACAAGCTGGTGCCCAAGGCGCGGGTCGTGGTCGGGCATGGCCAGATGAACGAGAAAGAACTCGAATCCGTGATGTTTAAATTTGTGCGCGGCGAGGCCGATGTTCTGGTCTGCACGACCATCGTCGAAAACGGTCTGGATATCCCGCGCGCGAACACCATCCTGATCAATCGAGCCGACCGCTTCGGCCTGTCCGAGCTGTACCAACTCCGCGGCCGTGTCGGACGCTCGAACCAGCGCGCATACGCTTACTTGCTCGTTCCCGAGGACGTGTCGCTCACGCCTCTGGCCACTCGCCGCCTCGCTGCACTCAAAGAATTCAGCGCCCTGGGCGCGGGTTTCCGCGTTGCGGCGCTCGATCTCGAGCTTCGCGGCGCTGGAAGCTTGCTCGGCGGCCAGCAGCACGGGCATATCAACGCGATCGGCTTCGATTTATACGTGCAGATGCTCGAGCGCGCCGTCTCCACACTGAAGGGCGAAGAGGTCAAGCCCGAGTTGCGCGCGACGATCAACCTTGGGCTCGACATCCGCATCCCAGAAGAGTACATCCCGAACGAAAATCTTCGTCTCCGGACGTACAAACGAATCGCGGGAATCGCCGGCGAGGCCGAAAGGGACGAGGTCACCAACGAACTCACAGACCGATTCGGAGCGCCGCCGCCCGCCGTGCGCAATTTGCTGGATTACGCGCTCCTGAAAGGGCTGGCCGAGGGCCTGCTGATTTCTTCGATTGAGAGGCGCGCGAACGAAGTGGCCATCAAATTTCACCCCGAGACACCGTTGTCACCGGAAAATCTCGTGAAATTCATCCGATCTCGCGAAGAAGGCCTGCGGCTGGACCCAAGCGGAACACTGTGGATTCGCCTCGATCGACGCGGAAGCGTGGCCGAGAGCGTCAGAAACGTGTTGCTTCCGCTTGAAACGAAGCGATAGACTGGCAAGCGGACGATCCCTATGAAACCAGTAAGATGGCTGATTTTTCCCCTCATTTTTACGGGGCTATGCATTCCCGCGGGCGCGCAGACCAAGAGCACCGTGGTCGAGGAGATCGTCGCCCGCGTGAACAACGAAATTATTACGCGGGAAGATTTGGAGCACGCGCGCGCCGCGCTCGAGGGCGAAGTGCGGGACGGGTGCGCGAATTGCTCGGACGAGAAAATTCGCTCGGAGATCGCCGCAAAAGACAAGGACCTGCTTCGCGACCTGATCGATCAATCCTTGCTCGCGCAGCGTGCCAAGGACACCGGGATCAACGTCGATACCGAGGTGATCAAGCGGCTCGACGCGATCCGCCAGCAGTACAAATTGCCCACGATGGAAGCACTGGAAGCCGAAGTCACCAAAAGCGGCCAGGATTACGAGGATTTCAAGGCGCAGCTTCGCGACCAGCTCCTGACGCAGGAACTGATCCGCAAGGAAGTGGGCTCGAAGATCATCGTCAGCCACGAAGACGTGGTGAAGTATTACAACGAGCACAAAAATGATTTCGTCAGGCCCGAAACCGTCGTACTGCGCGAATTTTTCGTCTCGACCGAAGGGAAGCCCGAGGCGGACCTCCCGGCGCTCAAGAAAAAAGCCGAGACGATGCGCGATCGGGTGATGAACAACGGCGATGATTTTGGCGAGCTGGCCAAGCACTACTCGGACAGTTCCACTGCGCAGCAGTCGGGCGAACTTGGCACGTTCCAGAGATCGCAGCTCGATCCAAAAATCGCCGACAAAGTGTTTGCCCTGAATCGCAACCAGATGACCGAAGTCTTCGAAACAAAAACCGGTTTCGAGATACTGCAGGTCCAGGAGCGCTACCAGGCGGGCGAGCAGCCGCTCGACAAAGTCGAGCCGGAAATCAGCAACAAGCTCTACGAAGTGAACATGGAACCCGCGATGCGGGCGTATTTGAAGACGTTGCGGGAAGACAGCTACGTCCAGATCAAGCCCGGCTACACGGACACAGCCGCCGTGAAGGCTGAGCCGATCGAAGAAGTTGCCGCGACACCAGACAACAAGGACGATGGCAAATCCAAAAGCCCCAAAAAGCTCGGTATTTTTCCGAAGAAGAAATCCGGCACATGAAACAGAGCTTCGTCTCGACTCTTCAGGAAAGCCAGACCGTCACCACTTACTTTCTCGTCTGTGAAAAGGAGGTTCGCGCCACCCGCGAAGGAAAAACCTATCTGCGCGTCGAATTGGGGGACGCGACCGGCCGCGTCGAGGCGCGAATGTGGGACGGGTTTGACCGCGCGGCCACGTCATTTGAGCGCGACGATTTTGTGAAAGTCCAGGCGCGGGTGGAGATGTATCGCGGCAAGCATCAGCTCATCCTCGAAAAAATCCGGCGCGCGGAAGAAAACGAAGTCGATCCCGCTGATTTTTTCGCGCACACGAAAGAGAACGTCGACGAGCTCTACGAGAAGCTTTTGCAGATCGTCGCCTCGGTGGGGAATCCCTGGCTGCGACAGCTTCTGGAAAGCGTGGTTCGTGATCCGGAGATCGTTCCGCGCTTGAAGCGCGCGCCAGCTGCGAAAATCATGCATCACGCCTACGCTGGCGGCCTTCTCGAACATGTCGTCAGCTTGTGCAATCTCTGCCGCGCCGTTGCCGGACACTACCCTGAGGCTAACCCGGATTTGCTGCTCTCCGGCGCGGTCCTTCACGACGTCGGGAAATTGAAGGAGCTAAGCTACGAGCGCTCGATTGGATACACGGACGAAGGCCAGCTTCTCGGCCACATTCTGGTTGAGTACGAACTTGCCTCGAAGAAAATGGATGCGATCGCGGGCTTTCCACCGGAGTTGAAAATTCTCATCCAGCACATGCTGATTTCGCACCACGGGCAATATGAATTCGGCTCGCCGAAGTTGCCGATGTTTCGCGAAGCCTTGCTCTTGCACTATCTGGACGATCTCGATTCCAAGATGGGCGCGATTCGGGCCGCGCTCGAATCGGAGCAGGGAGAAGGGAACTGGACGGCGTTCAACGGCGCGCTCGCGCGCCGAATCCTACGCGCCGACCGATTCCTGGCCGGCTCGGGCGCGCCGAAGGAAAAAGACGCCACAGCGCAAGTGGTTGCAGAAAAAGCCAGCGGGAAGATGTTTTAAGTGGCACAGTTGCATGGAAACTAGAGACAAGACGGAACAAAGCAGCGCTTCGCGGCCAGCGGGTCCTCGGCATTCGATCCTCGATCTCGCGCCACTCGAACTGGAATGCCTGAGCGTGCTGTGGCCCATCGGCGAAGGCACGGTGCGGGATATATATCGCGCCCTGGCCCAGACTCGCCCGCGCGCTTACACCACCGTCATGACGATCATGGACCGGCTGGAGCAAAAGGGCATCGTCGCGCGGCGCAAAGTGGGCCGCGCGTTCTGCTATCAAGCCATGCTCAGCGCCGAAGAAGCTCGACTGAAAGCGGTGGAAAAAATCGTGGACGGATTTTTCGACGGCTCCCGAGAGGCGCTCGCGGCACATCTCTCCGCTCGAGGCGGAGGGGCTCGGGAATATGTTCCTCCGGCGCCGGCCGCCGTTGACGCTCCCGGCATAGCCGTTCCAGAATCGCAGTCGCAAAATCTCGACGAGACATTACTCTGAGGTCTGAAACGCCGATCAAGATGATTCCCGCGCCCTACTCCATTCGCAACATTGTGATCTCGCCGGGCACGGTTCTCGCGCCCATGGCCGGAGTCACCGACACCGTTTTTCGCCGCATGATTCGCGGCCTCGGCGGATGCGGCCTAATCATGACGGAATTCACCAGCGCCGAATGCATCACGCGCAATTCGGCGCGCACGTCACGCTATCTGTTTTTCGAGCCTGAGGAACACCCGATCACGGGCCAGCTTTTCGGCGCCGAGCCCAAGGTGATGGCACGCGCGGCGGGCATGGTCGAGGAGTTGGGGTTTGACATCGTGGACGTAAACCTCGGTTGCCCGGCGAAAAAAGTGGTCAAGTGCGGCGGCTCGGGCCTTCTGCGCGACTTGAAAAATCTCGAACACGTTTTGCGCGCGGTCCGCGACGCCGTGAAAATTCCGATGACAATCAAGATTCGCGCCGGATGGGACGAGAACTGCATCGTGGCCGCGGAAGTCGCGCGCCTGGCCGAACAAATCGGCGTTGAAGGCATCGCCGTTCATCCGCGCACCCGCGCGCAGGGATATTCGGGCCGCGCCGACTGGAACGTGATCCGCGATGTGAAGCAAGCCGTGCGCATGCCCGTGATCGGTAACGGCGACATCAACTCGCCCGAAGACGCGATGCGTATGCTGCAAGAAACCGGCTGCAACGCCGTGATGATCGGCCGCGCTGCCTCCAATAATCCCTGGATTTTTCGCCAGATTGCGCAATTCTCCGAGACGGGACGCTACGACGAGCCGACCGAGACGGACCGCTACCGCCTGCTTTCCGCCTATTTTCGCAATCTCGCGGAGACCGATTGGCCCGACGCCGTCGGCAAAATGAAACAGTTTGTCACCTATTTCACATTTGGCGTGCGCAACGGCGGCGAGTTGCGCAGGAATGTGCACCAGTCGCGCACACCGGAGGAAATTCTCGATCGCGTGGACTCATTTTTCGCCCAGACTGTGACATAGTGGAGCACGATTCGTGAGGGGGTACTCAATGACCTCTGCCAGCGCTTCCGCCCCATCGCTCGAGCGTCGAAGGGAACGCCGAATTCCGGTTCGTCTCCCGATCGTGGTTCGCGGCAAGGACCGCGCGGGGTTCCCGTTCGAGGAGCACACGTCCTGCGAAAATGTTTGCCGGGGCGGCGCCGCTTTCGCCACGCGGTATCCGCTCGACCTGGGCGGACAGCTCGAAATCCATATTCCTGTAGCGCCCAACGCGGCCAGCGAAGAGAAGGAGTTTTCGACGCAAGGGCGCATCGTCCACGTCAAGCCAGGCAGGGACAAACAAGAAATCATCGTCGGCGTCGAATTCACCGGCCCGCGCTTCCACCGCATGTTTGTTTCGGAATCGACGTAGCAGAAAGCGGTGCTTATCGCTCCAGCAACAGCTGCTTATACGCCTCGCGTTTTCCCAATCCACGCTCACGCGCCGCCTGCTTCAGCGCCGCCTTGCGATCGAGGCCCAATTCCGCCTCAAGTTGTTCCACGCGCTTTTTGAGCGACACCGTCGGAGCGGCCTGGAGTTCGCCCTCCTCCGCCGGACCGATGAGCAGCGTAATTTCTCCTCTTGGCTCCCGCTGCCGCGCCGCATCGCGCAGCTCGCCCAGCGACCCACGCAGAAACTCCTCGTGAATCTTTGTGATTTCCCGCGCCACCACGGCATGCCGCGAGCCCAGAATCTCCGCCGCGTCGGAAAGAGTGTCGGCGAGCCGATGCGGCGCTTCATAGAGCACAAGGGCCCTCGGCTCGGACTTCAACTCGTCCAGCTTTTTCCGGCGAGCGCCCACGCGGGAAGGAAGAAATCCCACAAACAAAAATTCCTCGGTCGGAAGGCCCGAAGCGGCCAGCGCCGCCACAAATGCGGATGGTCCGGGAATCGGCACGACCGGAATGTGATGCCGCAGGCACAGCACCACCAACCTGTGCCCCGGATCGGAGACGACGGGGGTGCCCGCGTCGCTGACCAGGGCCACCTGCGCGCCCTCCTCGAGTTGAATCACCAGTTCCGGCGCCCGTGTCAGCTCGTTGTGCGCGTGATAGCTAATCATCTCCTTATGAATCCCGTAGTGTTGCAGCAGCTTCTGCGTCTGCCGGGTGTCCTCGCACGCGACAAGGTCCGCCTCCTTCAGCACGCGAAGGGCCCGCACGGTGATGTCCTCCAGGTTGCCGATCGGCGTCGCCACCAGATACAGGCAGCCCGTCCCCGAATCGTCTTGACCGTCCGTCATTCGGCGCTCCTCATTCCCGGGAGTTTATCACCAGTTGGTGGCCCGGCGTCGCGCCGGCGATTCCTCCCCGGTCCGGCAGGTCGCGGTTCGCCGGCTAGACGATGGTGCCAAGCTCGATGCGTGGCCGCGCTGCGGCACGTCCTCCGTGTTAAGATGGCTGGTTCCAATCGCACTCGGAGGAGACCGGAATTGCCGCTCTACGAATATCGCTGCCTGAAATGCAAGCGCCACACCGACAAAATCGAAAATCTGAACGGGCCGCACCTGAAGAAGTGTCCGCATTGCGGCGGCAAAGTGGAATCCGTGATCACGGCGCCCGCGATCCAGTTCAAGGGCTCGGGCTGGTACGTCACGGACTACGGCAAGAAGACGTCGGGCGGGGATTCAGGCAAGCCGGAGAAGGGCGAGAAGGCGGAGAAAGCGGAAAAGTCTGAAAAATCAGAGAAGTCAGATTCCAAAGCCGAGCCTTCACCCAAGGAGAAGAAGACCGCAAGCACATCGAAAGAAAAGTAGTTCAGTTTACAACTTCAGTGTCCGTAGGTACTCGCGAAAATCTTTCCCGAAATCCCGATTCTCGAGGCCGATTTCCACCGTAGCTTTCAGGAAGCCGAGTTTGTCCCCTGCATCATAGGATTTGCCTTCGTAGACGTATGCGAGCAGTCCGCTCTCTTTCGCCAGCAACCGGAGCGCGTCCGTCAATTGGATCTCACCGCCGCGCCCGGGCTTCGTGCGCTCGAGGCAGTCGAAAATTTCCGGCGGAAGCAAATACCTTCCCGTGACGCCCAAAGTCGAAGGCGCCTCCGCCGGGCTGGGCTTTTCGACGAGATCGCGAATTTTCATCGTGCGATTTTGCTTGCCCGTGCCGTTTTTTCGCACCACGTCGACAATTCCGTACAACCCGGTCTTTTCGCGCGGCACTTCCTCGACAGCGATCACGCCTT